>Ga0207418_100001_pt1 | contig 97794 bp, 82 predicted proteins | sample LakMenEpi05Aug08_FD_150669 | JGI IMG/M metagenome (GOLD analysis project Ga0207418, IMG submission 150669) | Freshwater microbial communities from Lake Mendota, WI - 05AUG2008 deep hole epilimnion (SPAdes) | ecosystem: Environmental > Aquatic > Freshwater > Lake > Epilimnion/Euphotic zone ...
TGGAGTCCCAGTTATTTTGCTATTTCAGTTGGTGGTGCGCCACTAGAAATATTGAAAGAGTATATCAAGAATCAAGAAAAGCCGTCCTAGAAGGACGGGGCTTGTGTCCCGTCTTTTCGGTCAAAGGAATATAGAACCATTAGCACATAGGATTAAATTAGATCTAGGATTGAAATAATACTACACTCATATCTTTGATTAAAGAATCTCAGTGGCTAACAACACAATGAAACCAAAAAATAGAGGAAAAACCCATTTTAACAACACTTGAACATTTGCGGTATCAATTGTGGTTGGAAAACAGTTTAAATAAATTGCAAATTCGTCTCCAGGATTATCTAATTTCTGTAGCTATGATGACTTCATCACCAATAACTACGGAAACAGAACTTTTCCAAATCATGGTCAATGAACTTCACAAAGCTTTAAATAATCATCTAATCACATTCACTCAATCTATTGTCTGTATTGCTATATTTGAACAACAGCAAACAGTCGGTAAAATCTCTTATGTTTCTGATTCACTATTATTAACTCCCACTGTGGAGATAATACCCGCAATTGATAACAAAATTCTGAAATTAAATCAATCTATTTATCTCCAAGATATACAAGAAATGGAGACTCAAGAACACCAAAGTGCTTGGTATTTATTTGAGGATTCTCAAGGAATAAAAGGATGGTTAATCATTAATATTAGCAACTTTTTACCGAATTATGAATTATTTAAAGATGCTTTTTTGCCTTTAAAATTACAATTAATTACACAAACTATCCAAATTTTTCGGACAGCTTTAGGACAATTTCGACAAATACAATCTTCCCAGCGACATTATGAACATTTAGCTAAATTTAATCAAGAACTAGAACGCACAAATCAACTCAAAAATCAGTTTTTAGCGAATACAAGTCATGAAATCCGCACTCCTCTGAGTTCGATAATTGGTTTTACTCATTTGCTATTAGCACAGGGATACGAATCTGAGAAAATCCGTCATCAAGAATATTTAAATATTATTTACTCTAGTGGTAAGCATTTATTAGAATTAATTAATGATATTTTAGATCTCTCGAAAATTGAAGCCAATTATCTAGAAGTTCAATGGGAAATTATTGATATTTCTACTTTGTGCAAAAATATTTTAGCTTTAGTAAAAGAGAAAGCTGCTCATAAAGGTTTAATAATTCGTTTGGAAATTCAGGCAAATATTAAAAATATTATAGCTGATCCCTTGCGACTTAAACAAATGTTATTAAATCTACTTTTTAATGCTATTAAATTTACCATAAAAGGAAGTGTTGGCTTACAGATTTCTCAACAAGATGGATTTTTACGGTTTACGGTTTGGGATACTGGTATAGGTATTTTGTATGAAGATCAGTGTCGATTATTTCAACCCTATAGTCAAGTTTTAAATATCGCTGCTGGTTGTCATGAGGGGACCGGTTTAGGGTTAGTATTAACTCAAAAATTGGCAGAAATTCACGGTGGTTATTTAGAATTAGAATCTATACCTAATCAAGGTTCTCGTTTTAGTATTTTACTACCTCTCAAGCCCATGGGAAAGGTTTTAGCGGCTATAGAAACAACCGCAGAAAATGATTTAGAGGTAGTTAGCTATCCTTGTTCTAATTATAATATGACTTTATCACCAGTAGTTTTACTAGTGGAAGATGACTTAGCAAATGGGGAATTAATGGGGATTTATTTAAGAAGATTGGGGTATGAGGTAATTTGGGTAAAAAATGGGGTGGAAATGTGGAATAGTCTGCGGGAAATAGAACCAAAAGTGATTTTAATGGATGTGAGTTTACCTGATATTAATGGTTTAATTTTGGTGCAGCAATTACGAGAAAACCCTAAATATCAGCATATAGGGATTATTGCTCAAACTGCAAGGGCGATGAAGGAAGATCGAGAAATTTGTTTGGCTGCTGGTGTTAATGAGTATATTTCTAAACCGATAGATTTGCAAGTTTTAGCTGGTTTGGTGGCTAGGTATTGTGGGTTTGTTGATTTTTAAGGGTTTTTTGGTTCATGTTCTTGAGGTATAAGGTTTTTTAGTTTTAGGGAATAGGAAACAAGTTGGTATGTACTTGATTAGACCAGGGAAATATACTATCTGTGCTTTTGTTTCTATTCAATTAATGTCCCCAGCGAGTGGGGACTGTAAACATGAAAACAATATTCAGTCTATTCTTAGGTTTCCATTCAATTAATGTCCCCAGCGAGTGGGGACAAAGAGCCTCACATACCTTTATTTAGATTAGTTTCCATTCAATTAATGTCCCCAGCGAGTGGGGACTTTTCTCCCGCGTCTTTGTCTTTTTCTTTGGAGGTTTCCATTCAATTAATGTCCCCAGCGAGTGGGGACTTGATCATAAGCAAGATCTCGACTACTCCGGTCCCTAGGAAAGTTTCCATTCAATTAATGTCCCCAGCGAGTGGGGACCAGTAAGGTAAACTGGTAAAACTTTAAAAATCCTTAGTTTCCATTCAATTAATGTCCCCAGCGAGTGGGGACTGTTTGGAATGTCTATGAAGACGTTCCGGGGGAGTTGTTTCCATTCAATTAATGTCCCCAGCGAGTGGGGACGAAAAATCCCCTCACCTCTCATAGAAGGATCTCATATAGTTTCCATTCAATTAATGTCCCCAGCGAGTGGGGACTTGTATTGTATGCAGTAAAAAACTAAGAAAAGACTCTTCACACGCGTTTCCATTCAATTAATGTCCCCAGCGAGTGGGGACTCTTAGCTAACAAAGCTAAAGGAGTATGTGTACAGGTTAGTTTCCATTCAATTAATGTCCCCAGCGAGTGGGGACATAGACCGATTGCTTACATTTGCGATTGACTACCGCAACGAGTTTCCATTCAATTAATGTCCCCAGCGAGTGGGGACAAGATAGCGCGGATCTTGACGACGGTTATTTATGTTTCCATTCAATTAATGTCCCCAGCGAGTGGGGACTGTTTGGCTGGCAATTAGTAGGCACAGACTCGCAGTTTCCATTCAATTAATGTCCCCATCGAGTGGGGACGTTCTCGATCCAACCATAGAGATTGCAGATCTTCTCGTTTCCATTCAATTAATGTCCCCAGCGAGTGGGGACAGTGAATTTAAAGGTTGGGGCAGTTTAAAAGATGTATTTGTTTCCATTCAATTAATGTCCCCAGCGAGTGGGGACTCTATTATGCTGGAAATCGTTCATATATTGGAAAAAGTTTCCATTCAATTAATGTCCCCAGCGAGTGGGGACTAACATGGCTAAGTTCACTGGGAAAAAGTTCCTGCAAGTTTCCATTCAATTAATGTCCCCAGCGAGTGGGGACTATGTGGTTACTAATGGAGCATTTACTCCTGCTGCAAATGTTTCCATTCAATTAATGTCCCCAGCGAGTGGGGACATGTTGCGGGTACGGGGGATTTGTCCGGCGCTAGATCTTCTTTAGTTTCCATTCAATTAATGTCCCCAGCGAGTGGGGACTTAAAAACCTCGCAGTCGTTACTAAGCTAATGAATGTGCGCGGTAGTTTCCATTCAATTAATGTCCCCAGCGAGTGGGGACAACTATATTTTGAGCTATGTTTAGCTCAGATATGGTATGTTTCCATTCAATTAATGTCCCCAGCGAGTGGGGACAAAGTGATACTGACTACATTGCTGAAATGGATCTACAAGTTTCCATTCAATTAATGTCCCCAGCGAGTGGGGACCTGGAAAACCTACGCGCGACTGGACTAAGGCTATAGCTTTGTTTCCATTCAATTAATGTCCCCAGCGAGTGGGGACTCACTTGTAAGAAAAAGAGAGATAACCAATGGAAGCTAATGTTTCCATTCAATTAATGTCCCCAGCGAGTGGGGACTGTCTGCGTTGAGGCTACTAACTTAAATACTCAGGAAAGTTTCCATTCAATTAATGTCCCCAGCGAGTGGGGACCATCATTCTAAATCTCTCCTTTGTTGCCTCTTCCAGCGTTTCCATTCAATTAATGTCCCCAGCGAGTGGGGACTCACTACAAGCAACCTTAGTGTTAGCAGTTAAAATAGTTTCCATTCAATTAATGTCCCCAGCGAGTGGGGACCAACTGGAGTACCTCTACGAAAACGGGAGCTAATCCTGTTTCCATTCAATTAATGTCCCCAGCGAGTGGGGACCCCTCAATTTTAAACCCTTACCCAGCAAGGTGTCCAGAGACAGTTTCCGAAGGTCAGGAAAAAAGTAGTAAAACCACCAACCGACAGCAAGAAAAAAACTCCCAAAACCCTTACCCAGCAAGCGACCGAAGTTCCCAACCAAAAAATCAATATTACAGCCATTTTACCTGACCTTCGGAAAATAAACAAGACCAGCAAAAATATACAAAATAATTAAATCCTGTATCCCTGCAAATCCTCATTCAGACAAAAACTACACCACAGCAGCAACCTGTTTTCTAAAGAAAGCCTGTAAAACAGTTTCGGCAATTTGAGGACTACTTAAACCTAATGCAGCAAAAGATTGATCCGGTGTAGCATGATCTACCAAAATATCAGGAACACCAATCCGCTTCACAGGTACAACAATATCAGCATCAAGTAAAGCTTCCGCCACAGCAGAACCAAAACCACCCATTAAACAACCCTCCTCCAAAGTTACAACCCTACCAATCTCTTTAGCCAAAGGTAAAATCAATTCAGTATCTAAAGGTTTAACAAAACGAGCATTAACGACAGTTGCCTCAATTCCATATTCGCTGAGAATCTCCGCCGCTTGCATAGCCGGATAAACCATCGTACCATAGCCGAGAATTAATACATCATCACCTTGACGCAGAATTTCTCCCTTACCAATTTCTAAAGCTTCCCAACCCTCCTCCATTAAAGGGACACCATGACCATTACCACGGGGGAAACGCATAGAAATCGGTCCATCTGTATAGTTAATCCCAGTAACAACCATCCGTTGTAATTCGGCCTCATCCTTGGGAGCCATTACCACCATATTCGGAATACAACGCAGATAAGCAATATCATACATTCCTTGATGGGTTGGACCATCAGCCCCAACAATCCCCGCCCGATCTAAACAGAAGAATACAGGGAGGTTTTGAATACAAACATCGTGAATAATTTGGTCAAAGGCCCGTTGTAAAAAAGTGGAATAAATAGCAGCAACGGGACGCATTCCCTCACAGGCTAAACCCGCAGCTAAGGTAACGGCGTGTTGTTCAGCAATGCCCACATCAATATACTGATGAGGTAATTTCGCTTGTAGTTTATCTAAGCCCGTACCAGTAGCCATGGCCGCTGTAATACCGACGATTTTAGGATTTTGTGCTGCCAGTGTCACTAGAGTATGAGAAAAGACCTTAGCATAAGCAGGGGGTTTAGGTTTACTGGAAGGAATCGCTTTCCCTGTGCCTAAATTAAAGGGAGTTTGGGCATGGTAGCCTACTTGATCTTTTTCCGCTATTTCATAGCCTTTCCCCTTAGTTGTCACTACATGAACCAACACGGGACCAGTAATTTGATGTGCTTGTTGGAATGTAGCAATTAACTCTTCTAATTTATGTCCATCAACTGGACCCATGTAGGTAAAGCCTAATTCTTCAAAAACCGCACCAACTTTAGGAACTGCTAACCGTTTCATTCCTTCTTTAATGCGTTCCAGTTCTGGGGAAATAGACTCACCTAAAAAGGGAAGATGTTTTAACTGTTCCTCAATTCCATCTGAGAGAAACTGTACTGGAGGACTCAACCGCATTTTGTTGAGATAACGAGGAATCGCCCCCACGTTGGGAGAAATGGACATTTCATTATCATTGAGAACCACCAGTAGATTAGTTTTGGGTAGGTGTCCTGCGTGGTTAATAGCTTCTAAGGCCATACCCCCAGTTAAAGCCCCATCACCAATAACAGCAACGGTTTTGAAATTTTCCCCTTTTAAGTCGCGGGCTAAAGCCATTCCCAAGGCGGCGGAAATACTTGTAGAGGCGTGTCCAGCACCAAAATGATCAAATTTGTTTTCGCAGCGTTTGAGATAACCTGCAACGCCGTCTTTTTGGCGGAGAGTGTCAAAATTACTGTAGCGTCCGGTAATTAATTTATGAGGATAGGCTTGATGTCCTACATCCCAGATGACTTTATCCCGATCTAGATCTAAGGTTTGATACAGTCCTAGTGTTAATTCGACAACTCCCAAACCAGGCCCTAAATGCCCTCCAAAGGCTGCTACTGTTTGTAAGTGCTTTTCACGAATTTGACGGGCAATTTGTTCTAACTGCCGAATTGACAAACCATGCAACTGGTTAGGATGGGTAATTTCACTCAAGTGCATATTATCGGCTTTTCCTCTCTAAGTCTTCTGTTCTCATGATTTTATTTTCCCACTTCCGGTGGCTGCTAAAATCTGACTGCCATTAATTGTTATTGTCTAACTATAACTTTTGTGAGTTTTTAATAGTTACATATAATAATCTAATTTGATTTATGACCGATTTCCTAGCCAAGTCGTAAATTATAGTGGGAGTTGGGAATAAAATCCTGTTGTATTCAGATATTCAAGAATGACTAGGGTAGGCTTGTACGCGCAATTTGTGTAATAATGTGCTATAATTGGGCATTAATTGAGCATCTTTCCCAAAAATTTGATAACCTGATTTTGATCATCAAAAATTAGTCACTATCTATTTTAACCATCAACTGAGCATTTTTTAGATCATAATTCTCAAAAACCTTAGTGAATGAACATCTTGCGGTTCACTGCATCAATCCTGATTGTCAACGTCCTTATCCCCAACCCAGGGGTAATAAGTTCTGTCACAGTTGTGGCGCACCTCTGCATCTATTAGACCGCTATTTCCCTCTTAAACCTCTAGGTACGGGAGGGTTTGCCCAAATTTATACTATTTGGGATGAAAAAACACAAACAGAAAAGGTCCTCAAGGTGCTGGTGGAAACTTCACCTAAGGCTCTGGAATTGTTTATTCAAGAAGCGGAGGTTTTAAGTAGTTTCCGTAGTTCTGGAGTGCCTATAGTTGAGAGTGACGGTTATTTTCAAATCAATTTAGCTAATCCTAAACCCCATCAATTACCATGTTTGGTGATGGAAAAAATCAATGGTTATACTTTGGAGGAGGTATTAATAAATTCTCCTCAAGGTTGTTCTGAAGATTTGGTATTAGGTTGGTTTATTCAAGCTGTGATGATTTTACGGGAATTACATCAACGTCAAATTATTCACCGAGATATTAAACCTTCTAATTTAATGTTGCGTAGTTCTACTCCCGCAGCCCCTAGTAAAAATGATCAATTGGTGCTAATTGATTTCGGAGGTGCTAAACAATTGAGCGGTTCTGTTTGGCGATCGCACTCTAGTTCTACGCGCCTATACTCGTCCGGTTATAGTCCCCAGGAGCAAATTCGCGGCGGTAATATTGGACCATCGGCAGATTTTTATGCTTTGGGTCGGACTATGATTCAACTAATTACGGGTAAGTATCCTTCAGAGTTGGAAGACGGATTAACTGGTAAGTTGCAATGGCGTAACCATCGACAGATTAAACTAGATTTAGCAGATCTATTAGATGAAATGGTACAGGATGATATACGATTGCGTCCAGCCCATGCAGATATTATTCACAAAAGATTACTTAAAATTGCTTCTCCACCATTGGGTAAAGGTTTACTGAAGTCTATTGGTAAATCTGTAGTAGTATTAATTACTGAATTTGCTCAATTTATAGGTAATACTACTCTATCTATTATTCAGGGAATATGCAAGTTTTTATTAGCTAGTTTAGTGACTATTTGGGTAATGATACTCACAAGCATCTGCGCGGGAATCGGGACTATAATCGGTTTTATTCTAGCTTACCACACTAGTTTAGGCGATCGCTGGCTAGAATTAGTCTATCAATTACCAACATTAGTTAAAAATCAACCTTATGTAGTTAAAGAAACCATAGTATATGCTTTTGCAGGTTTAGGAACAGGTTGGGGGTTAACCCTATCAGGCTGTTTTGAACAAAAGCGGCGATTTCTGATCACAGCTTTAATGAGTTTAATTGGTTATAGTTTAGGCTGGATAGCGTGTCAATTCATCACCAGCGAAAATCTTACAGAAAGCCTAATAATCTGGATTTTAATCTCACTTCCCCTCTTAACCCTGGGTTTAGGCCTTCGTACTCACCAAATCGCTTATGCTGTTGTCGCAGGTTTAGGTACTGCTAACTTGATAGCCATTTTCGCGCGTTTAGGGTTAGGGTTGCAGTTATTTCATTTTACCAGTTCACCGACCGCGTTTGATCTATTTTCACTTCTAGGTTTTTTTAGTCTGGTGAGTATCTTAGTCAGCTTTTCCCTGAGTATAAGCCATTACCTCATTGTCCCTTGCTTACGTTGGTTAGGTTGGCGATAAGTGTCACATACAACACAGATACCCCCAAGTTCACAACTAAGATGAACTAGGGGGTATCCCATAATTGGTAGACTATAAATCTTTCGGTATACTGAAGTTGAAACCAATATACACTCTTTATTCCCATTTGCATAGTTCTGTAATAACAATTTATTTAATTTTTAGATATTTTTAATTATTTCTTTATATTTCCAGATTAATTAAACCAGCAAATATCCTGTTTTGTTATATTAGTAACATTATAGTCAGAAAAACAACTTACAGCCATTCCCGGTGTTATAAGGTACATATCTAGCGGGCAAGAGGCCTGCACCACAAGGGTTTTATCATTCAACTTTGTACCTCATAGGCAATTAATGCTCTGAAATATAAGTTATTCTCAAACAACAAGACTGGAGGTCATGTTTTTGCCTAAATTATCACTTTCTCCTAACTTGATTGGTATTGATACTACTATCAGGAGTATAATGGTTTTTAGGCTGTTTTTAACAACTAACTACTGACGCAGTTCTTAAACTTTGAACAGTAGAAATTATCCGTTGGGAAACTTGGTCAATTTCCTCGACTGTATTAAATCTCCCAATACCAAATCGTAGGGAAGCATAAGCTAATTTATCGGAGTGTCCTAAGGCTTTCAACACATAAGAAGGAGCAACATTATTGGAGGAACAAGCAGAACCAGAAGATACAGCTACTATTGATTGTAAACCTAAAGAAAGTGCAGTGCCATCTACATCTTTAATACTAATATTTAAGTTTCCTGCTAATCGTTTTTGAGGATGTCCATTGATATAAATTCCTCCTAAAGTAGATAACTGTTTCCACAATCTTTCTCTTAGTTCTGTTAATCGTTGATTTTCGGTTTCTTGAGTGGCTATGGCAATTTCTACAGCTTTACCAAAACCGACAATTTGTGGTGTATATAACGTCCCAGAACGCATTCCTTTTTCATGTCCTCCTCCATGTTGTTGGGAAGCAAGTTTGACTCTTGGGTTACGTCTGCGAACATATAAAGCCCCAATACCCTTTGGTCCATAAACTTTATGGGCTGTGAGAGACATTAAATCAATATTCATTTCTTCCACATCTAAAGGTATTTTCCCAATAGCTTGGGCTGCGTCTGTGTGCAAAATAATTTGCCGTTGACGGCAGATTTCGCCAATTTCGGCTATTGGTTGTAAAACCCCAATTTCATTATTGGCAGCCATTATAGATACTAAAATTGTATCATCACGCAAGGCTTTTTCTAACTGATTTAAATCAATTAATCCATCTTTTTCTACTGGTAAAACTGTGAGATCAAAACCCAGATTTTTTAAATATTCACAAGGATCTAAAACTGCTTTATGTTCCGTGGCAATAGTGACAATATGTTGACCTTTCTGGAAATAAGCTTCAGCAATTCCTTTAATGGCTAAATTATTCGCTTCCGTTGCACCGCTGGTAAAAACAATTTCCTCTGGAGTTGCGTTAATTGCTGCTGCTAAAATTTCCCGTGTTTGTTTAACAGCGGCTTCTGATTCCCAACCATAAATATGGCTAATACTAGCCGCATTACCAAACTTTTCTGTAAAGTAGGGAATCATAGCAGCCATTACCTTTTCATCAACGGGGGTAGTAGCATGACAATCGAGGTAGATAGGACGACTGGACATAATTAATTAATGGTTAATTCAAAATTTGACTTAGTTTTTTTAAGATTCGGAAAACTTGATAAAGTTCGTTTTCTCGCTTGAAGAGTGTAAATTGATCAGACAAAGCGTATTGGGCTTGATTAATTTGCGAAAATTTGATAAAAATAAAATCACTTCCATTCATTACCAATCCAAATAGAGGTTTTGTAGCATGAGGATTAGCCAGCATATAAGTAAGTGCTTGAGGTATGGCTTCTAAGAGAGAAAAAGTAGTTCTTTTAGATTCAATTACTAATAACCATAATTGTTGTTGGATAACTAAAACATCAATTTTACCTCTGATAACTTCGTCTTCATTTTCGACTGCGATTTCTATTGATGATTCACTCCTAATAAAGAAAGGTTCATCATAAAATCCAGCTAAACTGAGTAAGGGAGATAAAACTACTAACTTGACTGTTTCTTCCGATAAAGGAGGATATTTAGCTAATCTGAGAAAATGCAATTTTACTTTGTCTAGATATTGTTTTTCTAAATCAGAGATTTCTGGCAGATTTTCTAACCATTCAGGAAAAAATGCTTCATTGTTGGTTTGTTTTAGACTAAATTTTGCTTCTAAATAGGCAATGCCTATGTTTTGCGCTTGGATGAATTGAACCATAATACAAATAATAGAATTGATATTTCTATTGTATAAGGTTTGAATGGTTATGTTATTTCATTAACATAATTCAGTCAAGTAAAGTTTAAATTAATTAACATTTGAAAAATCAAATATCTAAGGAGGAGAAATCACAGCTATATCAATAAAATCTGACAAATCAGACCGTAAAACTTTAAATAGCTGCTAATTCCTTGATTTTTTTGAGTACAGATTCGGCATGACCTTTTGTTTTGACATTAGGCCAAACATAGGCGATAATTTTATCAGGTGAAATCATAAAAGTTGAACGGGCAACTCCCATATATTCTTTACCCATAAACTTCTTTAAACGCCATGCACCATAGGCCTCTATTAATTGATGTTCAGGATCAGTTAATAGGGTAATTGATAAATTATGTTTGTCTATAAATTTACAATGAGATGTGGCAGAATCTGGACTAACACCGATAATTTTTGCTCCCACTGTGGTAAATTCGGGGGATAATTCTGTAAAGTCTTGAGCTTCGGTGGTGCAGCCCGGTGTATTATCTTTAGGATAAAAATAGAGAACTATCCACTGATTTATATCAGCAAGATTGAGTAGATTATTGTTTTGGTCTGGGGTCGAAAAATCCGGTGCAGGTTGTCCAATTTGGGGAATATTGGTCATAATTAGAGGGCGATAAATTAGGAATAAATGAAAATTATAGAGTAGATTAGGTAATCAAACTTGATTCAATTTCGCGTCTACGAGGAACATCATAAACCATAAAATCATGAGCCATAATTGTTTTAGGAAAAATTGCCTTTGCTTCTTTAAGTAGATCTTTTAATTCAATAGTATTACCGGGAGCATAACGGGGGCTAAAATGTGTCATAATTAGTTTACGAACTCCGGCAACATAAGCGGTTTGTGCCGCCATTGTAGTTGTAGAATGTAGCCTTTGAAAAGCCATTTCTGAATCTTGGTGAGCAAAAGTTGCCTCATGAATTAATACATCTGCATCAAGAGCTAATTGTACTGCACCATCACAATAAACCGTATCCGTACAATAGGCAATTTTTCGGCCAATTTCTATTGGACCACATAATTCACTACCATTAATTACTCTTCCGTCTGCTAAGGTGACTGTCTCACCGCGTTTAAGTTGTCCATAAATAGGACCTGAAGGAATTTGTAGCGATTTGGCTTTGTCTATATCAAAACGTCCGCTTCTATCTTTCTCTGCTATTCGATAGCCAAAAGCAGGGATACGGTGATGTAGAAGACCACAGGTGACAGTAAATTCACTATCTTCATAAATTATCCCCGGTTGAACAGTATGCACTTTAATGGGGTAGGAAAAATGGGTATGGGAGTAACGGGAAGCGGCTTGTAAGTATTCATTTAAGCCCTGTGGACCGTAGATATCAATTTTGTCTACATTACCTGCTAAACCGCAACTAGCCAACAATCCCATTAAGCCAAAAATATGATCACCGTGCATATGGGTGACAAAAATTCGGGATAGTTGGCTAATTTTTAATTCACTCCGCAAAATTTGATGTTGAGTTCCCTCCCCACAGTCAAATAACCACATTTCTGCCCGTTGTGGCAATCTCATTGCCACGCTGGAAACATTGCGTGATCTTGTAGGTACACCGGAGCTCGTCCCTAAAAATGTAATCTGCACGGCGGTTTTTAGCTTTCCTTTTGCTGAATATAGTCCCTGATTCTCTATCTTGGCACAGTATTGGCACAGTTAGCTATTTGAGCAGAAGGAAAACACAATATTTTCTAATTTTCCTGGTTTTTATTGCCACTGGGCAGAATTTGGCAAAGGCCAAGATAACTCACAAATAGTACCTTGATTTTCAAGGTGAACTCGCCTAAATTTACCTTGAATTTGTTTGGCTAAATTTTTAAATTGTTTTGTTCCCCAACCTTCTTTTAATGGGTAAATTCCTAAACCATTATCTATAATTCTCAGGGTGTAAAGTCCTTTTTCTACTGAATAATTAACTTGTAAACAAGTGATACCTATGGCGTGTTTACCAACATTACATAGGGCTTCTTCTAAAAATCTGCAAAGTCCTCGCTTATTTTCAATACTCAAACTACTTTCATCTATAGGCTCAAAACTATGGATTTTTAGTTTGAGGGTTTTGAAACATGGAAAATCCCGTTCTAAGGTATAGGTATAAACTTGATAGAGAATTTCAGGTAAAGGGTTTCGCAAATCTATAACTACATTACTTCCTAAATAAAGGCTAGTATCTTGATTAAGAGTTTCTTGTTGCCAAAATTCATATATTCCTCGTAACTCTTGATTTAATTCTTCAAGTTCTTGTTCTATTAAAGGTAGCAAATTATTAATGGGTAAATCTTTTCTTTTGACGAGACGTAAAATTTTAGCTAGAGTTTGTAATGGTCCATTGTGAATTGTTTCAAATGTAGCTTCAATCATGGTTTTACGAGCTTTAATTCCAGATTTAATTGTTTGATTATATTGATATAAAGACATAAGACTAATACCGTTTACAACTATAACAAAAATTGCTGGAAATATAGAAAATGACCAACCCCAAGTTAATAAGAAATGACTAATCAATACTAGACTAAAACTAGTAATGATAACTTCTGATAATTTGCCTACAGAAACAAAATAAATTTCTTCCTGTAGGTTTTTCCAAAATTGAGTTTGCATAAGCTTTTATTCCAATCTCAAAACCTTAATAATGGAAAACATATTATTGATTCTACTAACTTTATTTGTTAGTTAATTAATCAATTAATCCTTCGGCTCTAGCTCTCATTTCTGTTTGAATACGGATATTTTTACCTTCTTCTGGGTAAATATTTAAAGCGTCTTGTAACTTACTCCAATAATGACGTACCATCCGTTCAGATATGCACATATTTTTAGCAATTACTTTATCTTGTAATCCTTCTTCAAAAGCTAATTCCAGCACTTTCAACCATTCTGGTTTCACCTCTAAACCTGAATGAATTCCTTTGATATCTTTGGTGTGAGTTAAGCCTTGTAATGCCCAATCAACTCTAGTTAACATTTCCTGAGTAGAAAGACTTTTATCAGCAACAGTAAAGCCTCCTTTATGATTATCAATATAAGGACGAATGCGGATTAATGTTTTCACATGGGCACTTTGAACAACAAGATTTAAATGGGAATAATTTTCCATCAAAACCTTAAGAAGTTGAATACCTGTATCAACTTTCGCTGTCATTTCCGGTTTTTCTGGTATGGAAAGATCCATTACTAGGAGGTCAGGTTGGTAATTAATAACTTGCTCAAAAGCATAACTAGCATTTGTAGCTGTATTAAATTCAGCACTAGGATAGTTTTTTCGTAAAATTTCTACTGTCCCATTTAAAACTGACTCGTGGTCATCAATTACTATGAATTTTAAACATGATTTTTCTGATGGAATTTGTTGCATATCTAATAATTGTCCTAATAGTTACACACATGATAATTTTTGGTTGCTATAGGAATCATAAATGATATTTGAAAAACTTTAAGTAGTCTAGGGTGGGCTGGGCAATGCCTAGTCTACATACGTTCCAAAAATCAAATATTAGTCCTATATATACTACTATTAATTACTTTTTTGTAGGTTTTCTTAGTTATAACTTATTAAAGGTGGGGGTGTTACCCCTTACCCAATGAAAAATATTAGAAAATACTGAGATTATGAAGTTGATATATAACAATAATAAATATGTTTATTTAAAAAAACTTAGGATTAATCAGAGTTGTGACAAATATAGTAACAGGTACTATAGGAGATATTAAGTAATAGAAAATACTGAATAATAAAAGTGCCAAATTGACATAAGGTTTTTGTTAAGTAGGAGCATTTAGCTGATGTTAAGAATTTAAAGCTATTGTAAAGATGTTCTTATTTTGGTAAATAAGAATAAAAAATCAGAGTAGATATATCATGATCAAAAAATTTTAGAATAGCCTGATATTTTGTATTTTTTGGAGAGTAATACGACAGAATTAATTACATACATGATTTATTTCCTGTTCTTTGCTTTTACAAAAAAATGAACTATTAACTGGGAACAGGGAACAGATAAGAAACAAAAGTTGCTGAGTTTAAAGCTCAGTCAAAAAAAGATGTTTTTAAAAGATGCGTAGCACTAAAAAAACAGTATCATTATTTCAGTCTTATGTTTTTAAATATGAGTTTTTTCTATTAAAAATTTGCCCGTTCTCTGTTCCCTTTTAATAATTAATTTAATTAATTTTTCCAGCTATTCAGCTACTTATAAATCAGCAATTAGTCTAGCTTTTCTCAACATAAATTGTAATGCCGTTTCTTCTCTAGAAATAATATCGGCTGTAGTGTTCATTCCTGATTGTAAGACACATTTGTGACCATTAATTCCAAATGAATTACTTTCGGGCTGAATGGTTGTTTCAAAATAGCTAATACCAGGAGAACTGGTCATATTTGTATCTTTACTTTGAGATGTAATTGCGTCTGGAGCAATGGTTTTAACAGTCCCCTTAGCAATTCCATAATCAGGATAGGGACAAGCATCAACACGAAGTTGCACTTTTTGACCAATGGCAATTTTGTTGATTTCCGCAGTAGGAATTATGGCTTTAATTACTAAATAAGCACTATCAGGGACAACCTCAGCAATAGATTCACCAACTCGCAGAACTTGACCAGAATTGCGTAAATTTAGTTTAAATATAATCCCATTACTTGTGGCAAGAATTACACTACTTTTACGCTGAGTTTCTAGTTGTTGAAGTTCTTTTTGTGATTGTTTTATTTGAGTTTGTATTTCTACCAATCGCTGAATTAAGACTTCTCTTTCTTTATTTAGAGCCGCTATATTAGCTTCACCTTTAGCAGTTTCTTGAGCAATCCGTTCTTGTGCCATTTTTACCATTGCGGTAGTTGGATTAATTGCAGCTTGAGTTGATTTAATTTTGATTTTAGCAAGATCAACAGCTTTTTTTGCAGATTGTAGTGTTAAGGTTGTCTGGTGCACAACTAGCTGTTTTTGCTCAAATTCTCTGGTACCAATTGCACCAACTTTGGATAACAACTTATAACGATCTCTATCCGATTTTGCAAAATCTAAATCGGCTTTTGCTTTTTCTAAATCTACTAATTCTTTTTCAATATTTACTTCTGCTGTCATTAATTCACTTTCGGTATTTATTTTTCGCTCTTGATATTCCCTTTGATTTCTTAATAAGTCTTCTTTGGCAGAATTGACAACAGTTTCTATAACTCTTTTTTCAGCCATAATTTGATAATTTAATGTCCGGTTTTGAGCATATATTTGTAATATTTGTAATTCATTTTGTTTAATACTTTCTTCTAATTGACTTTTTTTAATTAGCAATTGTTCAGTATCTAAAATGGCAATTATGTCTCCTTGCTTAACAATTTGATTTTCCTTGACTTTGATACTCTTAACTGTCCCTTCTATTGGTGATTGCACCACACGAGTTTCACCTATAGGACGGACAATAGCAGCAGCTTTTACCGTGACATTATATTTCACCCATGAAGATAAATAAATGCTAGTAATAACAGTACCAATCAAAAATAAACCTGCTAAAGATGTCCAGCGACTAATAGGTGGAAGTGAATTATCAGTTTCAAAGACAGAATTAAATTCTTGATTGTGAGTGTAAGTCATGGTTATCTAAATAATGAATGATATATAGAATTCCTATTTGAGTTTTGAACGGTATTTTTAACGTTAGCAAAGCGTGGCTTTTATGGTCGCTTAACCCTCCCTAACCCTCTCCTTGTTAAGGGGAGGGGACTGGTTTCCGGTTTCCCTTCTTTGCATGATTAAGGGGCTAAACACAAGAGGGAATTAAGGAATTACAAAATCTAAATGATCTCCTGATTTAGTGCGTAAATCTGCCAAAGAACCTTGCAATTTCAATTTACCCTGATCTATCAAAACAATCCAATCAGCACGATTAATTACCTTGGGTCGGTGAGTAATTAAAATCGTTGTTTTTCCTTGACGATATTTAAATAATTGGTCTAAAACTTGGTCTTCACTAACTGGATCAAGTCCCCCAGTAGATTCATCTAAAATCAGGATTGCTGGGTCTGTAACAATGGCTCTAGCTATGGCTAATCTTTGTCTTTGTCCACCAGAAATATTAGCACCAAATTCACCTAAAATAGTTTGATATGTCTCAGGTAACTTACTAATAAATTCATCAGCACCAGAAATTTTACAAGCTTGAACAATCTGCTCAAAGCTAACAAAAGGTGATCCTAATCGGAAATTCTCCATAATAGAACGATTCCAAAAATGAGCATCTTGAGGAACAAGTACAACCTGTTGACGGAGACATTCTAAGGAAAGGTCTTGGAGATTATAAAGCCCAATTTGTATATTACCAGATTGGAGTTTATATAAAGCAGAAATTAATTTAGATAATGTACTTTTACCACAGCCGGATTTACCAATTAAAGCAATATTTTTACCTCCAGGAATCGTTAAAGAAAAATCATCTAATAAGTCAACACGACCAGGATAATGAAAGGTTAAATTTCTACAAATAATATCAGCATTACCAGAGATTTCAGCAAAAGGCTTTTTATGATCATCTTCCTCTTCTGGAGTGGCATCAATAACTTCCGTTAACCTTCTTGTGGCAGTTTTAGCACGGGTAAATTCATCAACAAAATTAATAACTGTACTAATTAACCCAATAAAATTACCATTCATTGAGTTAAAAGCTAGTAATTGTCCAATACTCAAATTTTCAGCCGGATTAATTACTAAATAGCCACCAAGCCAGAGTAAAGTTACACTACCAATACTAGAAACAAAGCCAGAAAATGTATTATTAATAATCCCAATTTGCATTGTCTGAAATGTGAGCCTAGCTAGACGATTAAAGCGATTTTGTAATTCATCCCAAAATTGTCTTCCTGACGTGGTTGTTTTCAGAGTTAATGCACCTTTAAAGGTTTCGACTAAAACCCCTTGGGTTTCGGCTTCTGTGACTAACAGTTCATTAGTTTTTTGCTGTAATGTGGGTTGAAAAATAAAGGTAGATATGGTCATTACCACAGAAATTACTAAGGCTGCTGAGGTGAGTTTCCAACTATAAAACAACATGAAAAATAAGGAAATTATGGCAATAAAAAATTGACTGGGTAAACCAACAACAACTTGAGCAATTAATTGATTAATTTGGTCAATATCTTGCAGCCGACTGATAACTTCACCACTACGACGAGTTTCATAATAAGTTAGTGGTAAACGTAGAATTTGCCGCCCAAATTCCAGCACTAAACCTAATTGCATTCGTTGGGCAAAATGAGCAATCAAGTTAGACTGGACAAACGAGAGACTATGAGAAATAATATTCATGACGACTACAGAAATTACTACTGTAGTTAATAATTTTGTGTCACCTCTAACTAACACATCATCAGTAAGAATTTGCAGTAAAAAAGGGGAAGCTAAAGACAGCAAACCCAATACTAAATTGAGAGGTAAAGCTTGGAATAAAATGCCGCGATAAATCCAAACTCGTTGGAAGAAACGCCAAAAACCACCTATTTTATCTTGCTCTTGAGAAAAAAAGCGGATAGGATCTGGTTCTACTAATAATAATAACCAATCTGTCCAAGCTAATTCTACATCTTCTTTAGAAAGATAACGCATTCCCACAGCAGGATCTGCAATTAGAAATTTTTTACCTTTTTTACCATATAAAACAACCCAATGATTACCCTTCCAGTGAATAATTGCCGGTAAAGGTGCTTCATTAATTTTATTTAATATTTCTGGCGAAGTTTTCACGGGATTGGCTTTAAAACCCAGGATTTCTGCACCTCGTTTTAATCCTAATAAGGTAGTTCCAAATTGCCCAGTTCCTACGGCTTCTCGAATTCTGCTAATGGTAAAAGTTTGACCATAATGTTTAGCAATTGCAGCCAAGCAAGCTGCCCCACAATCTTCTTCGCTATGTTGTTGAACTAACTGATATTTCATAGGTAAATCACCCTGGAGAATAAGAAGCAGATAGCATATTTTCAGGATTAGAGTCTTTTGAATTACGGGGTAAATATACAGAGAATATATCGGTCTTATGAAAAAAATTAGTCAGTTATCCTATCTTAAAAAAAGAAGTAATATTCAGTCAAAAAAGTAGTCAGCAATCAGCACGATGGTAATCAATAGGCTATTAATATTACCTATTAAATGACTTCATCTGTGACTGATAGCTAACTTACTTTAAGTAATTAAAAAAGTTCCATGGTGGAATTTTAGCTATGACATCCATTACCATGACCAAAACCACGATGACGACGGTTATTACGGTTATTACGCTTACCATAATTATAACTAGGACGATAATTATAACTAGGAGTAGATTCAACGTTGGCAGAAGCGCTAGAAACCGAACCTGGCCCATAGGCAAGTGCAGTAGCAAAACTCATTGAAGGGATTTCAAAACCACCAGCTACTATAGCTTGTTGTTCAACAGATACTTCGGTAAATAAATTAGACATGACTGAATTCTCCTTGATTTGTATTATTGCTTGGGTTTGTTTGCTGCTTGTTTGCCGCTTTCCCCCTCGCTTGTTAATAGAATATCGAGAAGTTATTAGTTAATTCATTCTCATTTTCTGCAAACTTAATTACCAGATTTAGAACTAGATATTGCCGAAAAATACACGCCAACTCGGCTAAATTCATTTGACCTAATTTCAAGTTTTAGCTAAATTAATTTCTATATAATGTCAGATGAGCGAGCATGATATGATCAATATATGTTTAATATCAAATCTATATCTAGCCAGGAAATTTATTTCCTGGTAGGTAGGGAAAACAAAAGCAAATATTTTAATTAAGAAAACTGATATCAGATAATCTTTGCTAACTATAATTTGCTGCGACGGTGTTTTCTGCTCTGACTAGGTGGGTAAATAAAGAAATTAAAAATCATATATATGATTTTTATGTTGGTTATATTATTAGAAATTGCAACTACGTTATTGTTTCCTATGGCTACAGCATTAGCATTGTTGATATTGCCACCACCACCAATTATGGTTTCTTGTTGTTCAATAGATACTGTAGTAAACAATGGATTAGACATTATTCAAGTTCCTTTAAATTTCAATTATCACTAATCAATCTTATTTTGGTTAATAGATTATATGTTTATGATTATCTTTTTCATGGCTAATTTACGCCAACTTTATTACTAATTTAAGAAATAAATATTTCCGAAAAATACACGCCAATCTGGCTAATCTATTCGATGAAATTATAATTTTTATGCTATTTCGATATAGTTAGTTTATTAGTTTAACGAAACTCAATATCTTTGCTATCATACATCTAATGTTGGGTTTCAGTTCGTTCAACCCAACCTACAAAAATCAAATTAATATTGTTTACCATCAGGGGGAATACTAGAATCATAATTCTTTATTTAATGGATAGAAGTGTGAAAAATAAATAATCTGTAAATAACTAGTATTATCTACAGATTGATAGTAATTATTAACCTATATAGGAGTCCTATTTGACTTTTGAAATAGTCTTAGAGAATTGTAACTACTGAATAGGGGTGGGAACAATGATCCAGAAGGAATTAACGAGGTCTTTCAACCAATCCAAATTGATTGTTTCAAGAGTTTCGTTAACACCTTCTGCTTTTGTAGAAGAAAAAGAATAATAATTGTCGCCACCAACTACTGTTTCTTGCTACTCAACAGGTATATCATCAAACAATATATCTGACATGGTACAAATCTCCTTAATTTTGAATTAGTGCAAAGGTTGATTAGGGCTTTTTAGCTGCTCAAATCTTTACATGATTAAAATAGTATCTAGGAATAAATGGATAAATCATTATTACTTTCTGCAACTTTTATTACCAGATCAGGAAATATCAGTTTCATAATTACGTCAGTGACATTTCCGAAAAATACACGCTAAATTGGCTAAATCATCTTCACAAAATAGAAAGTTTCTGCTATGGTCTTCTATTAGCTACTGAGTACACAAAAGTATTCCTTAACTATCTATTGCCAAAATTACTCCCCTTGCCAAGGAAAGGGTTGCCAAATTTCCTATACTTCGCTGTAAACTAGAGAAAATAGGCCATGGCGCGATACCTGTAATAGATATGTTATTAAAAATAGATGGTGGATTATTTACCTATGATTTCATAGATCATCACGCAATCTTATGTGTGCCAGTTGATGCAGAATTTAAAGAAATCCGTAACCGCTATTTACAAATTGCTCGGATCTTACACCCAGATAGTTCTAGTGTTGTAGGTGAACCAGCAAAAGAAATAGCTAATCAATTATTAGCAAAATTAGTTAATCCCGCTTATGAGAAATTTTCTGTAGAGCAGAATCGGCACGAATATTTGTTTGTTTTGTCACAAATGGGTAAGCGATTTGCACAGGAACCAGAAACAATTAAACTCAAGACCGAACTGGCAAACCAACTGTTAGCGTCCCCTAATATTACTACGTTATACAAGGAAGCGATCGCTAAAATTGCCAAAACTCAATTTAGTGATTTCCAGCAAGTACGCAAAATCATCGCCCAAGTGAGCGAGCTAAATCTAGTTTACCTGATGTGGGTAGCAAAAAGGTCAATAAATCAGCCCTCTACTCAACCTGAAAACTCCCCCCAAAAGTTACAATCAACCCCAACTTTACCATCGCAAGCAGAGTCAGCAGTAGGAGAATACCTGCAACGCGCTCAAAATTTATTAGAAATAAACCAATTGCTCCAAGCCAAAGTAGAATTACAAGATGCGTTAAAGTTAGAACCGCAAAATAGTCGTTGCCATAGCTTGATGGCAATGGTATATTTACGGAACAATCAACTGAAAATGGCAAAAATTCACTTTGATCATGCTCTGAAATTAGATCCCAAGGAAAAAATCGCTTTGGAATGGAAACCCAAAGTAGATCAAGCTTTAGGAGGTAACAACAGTGTGAATAAAGAGAAGCAAATAGATAAGCCTGAAAATCGTCGTTGGTTTCCCAATTTGTTTGATGAGAAGAAAAAATAATGGTGTATCAACCAGCAGCGGGAGCAAGAGATCTATTACCCTTAGATGTGGCGCAAAAACGCTGGATTGAAGATAGGTTAGAACAAGTATTTCAATGTTGGGGATATCACCAGATTATTACCTCAACTCTGGAAAGAATGGATACCCTGATGGCAGGTGAAGCAATTCAGCGTCACATGGTGATTCAACTCCAAAATGGTCAAAATGAAGAATTGGGATTGCGTCCAGAATTGACGGCTTCTATCGCCCGGACAGTGGCGACTCGCATGACAAATGCCACCTATCCCCAGCGACTATATTACAATGCTAATGTTTTTCGTCGCAATTGGGAAGGCCGCCATAATCGTCAGCAAGAGTATTATCAAGCTGGGGTGGAATTACTGGGTGCGGAAGGATTATTGGCTAATGCGGAAGTATTGCTGTTAGTCGCAGATTGTTTAACAGCATTGGATTTACAAGGGTGTCGGTTAATTTTGGGGGAAGCGGGAATTACTCGCTCCCTACTTAATGCTTTTCCCCCAGACATCAGAAATCAAGTCCGCACAGCGATCGCTCACTTGGATTATGTGACTCTTGATACATTACCCATGGAGGAAGAACTACGCCAACGGGCTAAAATCATGGTGGATTTGCGGGGTGATGGTCAAGAGGTTTTACGAAAGGTCAGTAGTTTAGATCTCGAACCAGATCAGCATGATGCAATAAATAACCTCAAATCTCTGGTAGAATTACTAGAGGGTAAATTATCTTTAATCCTTGACCTGAGCTTAATTCAAACCATTGACTACTACACAGGTATTGTATTTGAAGTAGTGAGTGAGACAAATTCACAAACACAGATTTTAGGAAGTGGTGGTCGTTATGACCAATTATTAGGTTTATATCATCCCCAGGGTGAAAATATCCCCGGTATTGGTTTTGAATTGAATATTGATGATTTATACGAAATTCTCCTATTAAATCAGCAATTACCCCAGCATATCCCCGCTAGTCATTGGTTAGTAGTCTCGGAAACCTCCGGCGCTGAAGCGGCGGCTTTTGCTTTTGCAGAAAATTTACGTAATACTACTGATTTAGTGAGAGTAGAAATGGACTTGGGGAATAGAAACGCGGCAGCGATTCGTCAGTATGCAAGCGATCGCTCCATTACCAAAATTGCTTGGATTAAAGCTGATGGTTCTCATACCATTGAAGCAGAATCCTAAGTCAAAAATAACAGATAAAAAAGAGGAGGAATCGGAAAAATGCCACACACCATTGTTACAGACGTTTGTGAAGGTGTTGCTGACTGCGTAAATGCTTGTCCTGTAGCTTGTATTCATGAAGGTCCAGGGAAAAACGTCAAAGGTACAGATTGGTACTGGATTGACTTTGCTACTTGTATTGATTGTGGCATCTGTCTACAAGTTTGTCCAGTAGAAAGTGCGATTTTGGCAGAAGAAAGATCAGAATTGCAAAAAACTCCAAAATAGTCATAGGTCAGTGGCCAGTGGCCAGTGGTCAGTGGTCAGTGGCCAGTGGTCAGTGGTAAAAGAAAAACAACCGACAACCGATAACTGACAACGAACAAATAACAACTGACCACTGACAACGAACAAATAACAACCGACAACGAACAAATGACTAATAATTATTTATTAAAAGTAGAAAATGTCTACGCGGGATATATTAAAGACGTAGATATTTTGCAAGGTGTCAACTTTCATATTGCACCAGGAGAATTAGTCACAGTAATTGGTCCCAATGGTGCAGGTAAATCCACCTTAGTAAAGACTATATTCGGACTTTTGACACCCCATACCGGAACAATCATCTTTAAAAATCAGCATTTGGTGGGTTTAAAATCTAATCAAATTGTCGCCAAAGGAATGTCTTATGTTCCACAAATTGCCAATGTTTTCCCCTCTTTAACCATAGATGAAAACTTAGAAATGGGTGCTTTTGTGCGAGATGTTCCCTTAAAACCTCTCAAAGATAAAATATACACTATGTTTTCCCGATTAAGCGATCGCCGTCGTCAACGCGCGGGGACTCTTTCCGGTGGAGAAAGACAAATGTTAGCAATGGGGAAAGCATTAATGTTAGAACCCAGTTTACTCCTTTTAGATGAACCCTCAGCCGCATTATCGCCCATTTTAGTAACTCAAGTATTTGAGCAAATTAAACAAATTAAACAATCGGGAACCGCTATAATTTTAGTCGAACAAAATGCTAGAAAAGCTTTAGAAATGGCAGATCGTGGTTATGTGTTAGAATCAGGAAGAGATGCGATTTCAGGACCAGGTAAAGAATTATTAAATGATCCAAAAGTGGGAGAATTGTATTTAGGTGCTGGGAAGGGACATTAATAATTTTTGTCTCACGCAGATGACCTCCAGGCGCGAAGAGAAAAAGAGCGATTACTAAAATAATAATTAGGGAATATGACCACACAAACAATATCATCACCCGCAAGATATCAAGGACAATTTGGAGAGTTTACAATTACTCAGAGCGATCGCCAAAGTGTGATAATTTATCGAACAGGATTAATGATAGCAGCCCTATGTTTTGCCATTGGTAGCAGTTTAGTATTATTCTATCCTCAACCCGTTGCAATTGCCGTCCTGACCCCTCTCTACACCTGTTTTAGTCTAGCGCTGGGAGTCAGTTTATTAACCATTCATATTTATATGGCATTTTTGCACCGCATTCTCCAACTTTTTTGGATAATTGGCAGCATTTGTGCCTTTATTTTTGGACATAGTGACAGTCAAACATTTGCAATTACTATTTATAATCAACCCCTCACCATATTAGGAATTGGTTTCACCTTTGCAGCTTTAACAGGAATTTATTTTAAAGAAGGTTTTTGTTTTCATCGTTTAGAAACTAAAATCTTAACCCCCCTTGTTCCCTTACTATTATTAGGACATTTAACCAGAATTTTATCAACACCAGCAGAACAAATTTTATTAGCAACTTGGTCAACTTTCTTTCTAGTTTTTGCTATTCGTAAAATCATTCAACCCATTCCTCCCGACATTGGAGATAAATCCGTATTTGATTATTTAAAAAAGCAACATTGAGGGAAATAAAAAACCCTTAAACTCTTATTTCTCCGTGTCCTCTGTGCCTCTGTGGTTAGTTTCTTCAAATTGGTTAAATACTCAAAAATGTCAATAACAGAAGAACGTAAATATTGGTTAGCGTGGTCGCAAATTTCGGGAATTGGTCCAATATTATTACAAAGATTGCAACAGCATTTTGGTAATTTAGAAACAGCTTGGAAAGCCAGTCCTGGAGAACTACGAAAAGTTGAAGGTTTCGGATTTCAAACATTAGAAAAAGTTGTTCAACAAAAATCCCGTTTAAACCCAGAACAACTCCTCATTCAACACCAGCAAATAAACCCCCTTTTTTGGACACCAGCAGACCCAGAATATCCCCAACTACTGCGAGAAATCCCCAGTCCACCCCCGTTGTTATATTATCGGGGAGAAGTTGACTTACACGAAAATTCAGGACAAAAACCCTTAGTGGGAATTGTGGGAACTCGTCAACCCACAGAATACGGAATTAAATGGACGCGTCAAATTAGTACCGCATTAGCCAAAAATGGTTTTACCGTTGTTTCTGGAATGGCCGAAGGAATAGACACCGAAAGTCACGCAGCAGCAATGAAAGCCGGAGGAAGAACAATAGCAGTAGTGGGAACAGGAGTAGATGTTATTTATCCCCATAAAAATCGAGATTTATATAAACAGATTTTGACATTTGGAATAGTAATTAGCGAATATCCTGCGAAAACACCACCGAACCGCACCCATTTTCCTCGTCGAAATCGAATTATTGCTGGTTTGAGTCGTGCGGTATTAGTAATAGAAGCGGGAATAAAATCTGGCGCTTTAATTACGGCTACTTATGCTAATGAATTTTGTCGAGATGTTTACGCATTACCGGGACGAATTGATGATCAACTATCACAAGGTTGTTTAAAATTAATTAGTCAAGGTGCAGGTTTAATTAATCAGGAACTCAGTGAATTATTAACCTTGTTGGGTGCAATTCCCCAAATAGATATAGAAGTTCCTATGGTTACATCTCCTCCTTTACCTAATTTACCACCAGAATTACAACAGGTAATAGATACTTTAGCTATTGATGTTTTATCTTTTGATTTGATTATTCAAAAAACAGGCATGAATGCTAGTTTAGTTTCTAGTTCTTTATTACAATTAGAACTCATGGGTTTAGTTACTCAACTCCCCGGAATGCGATATCAAAAATGTTAAAATGACCCTTGAAAAGTTTTTGTCAATTTGAATTCGGAATTGAATTATTGTTGTGGGTAATATGGTGGGGTCAATTGAGGAGTCATTACAGGAGGTGGATAACTACCTATAGGTATATTATTAACCATCCCATTAGGTACAGTTGGATTCATTACCGGGGATTGAATAAAAGGTTGAACTGGTTGAACTGGTTGATAATTAGGAACAGCTTGATTAATTGGTTGATTATTTGTAGGATTGCTAGGTAGTATTGTAGTCTGGCTAAAGTGTTCGTAAGCAGCACTAGAAATAGAACTAATTAATTTTGCAGCGCGAGGATCATTATTAGGGCGTTGTACCATAATAGCAGCAATATAACGCTTACCAGTGGGAACATCTATTAAACCCACATCTGCTAACATTGTTCCAATATCACCCGTTTTATGGTAAGCATTTGCGCCTTTTCCCAAACCAGCAGGTAAAAGATTGTCTCTTTCCGTCCGACTCATGATATTAAGCATTAAATCACGCGATCGCATACTCACAACATTACCTTGATTTACCATTGAGATTAAATTCCCCAATTCTCTCGGACTGGTGGTGTTAGTCCCCCCTAAATCCGGGAGAGGATTACGAATCATCGTAGTTGTCAGTCCCCAACCGCGAAAACGCCCATTTAACGCCTCTTGTCCACCTAATTTAGCAACTAGCATATTTGTGGCTGTATTGTCGCTAATTGTAATCATCTTCGTAGCCAGATCAAGAGCCGTGTACTTGCTGCCTGGGGTTTGATATTGCACATTTCCCGAACCCCCGACAATCATCTCTTTTTCTAGGGTCAATATTTCATCTAGGCGGATTTTACCAGCATCTACATCCTGGAAAAAAGCCATCAAAATCGGGATTTTAATAGTGCTGGCCGCCGGAAAACTAGCATTACCATTAATATCTACATAACCACCATTATCTAAGTCTAATAAAAACACTCCTGGTGTTAAATCAGAACTAGCTGTGGTGAGAGTTTGCAAAGAATTTTTTAAAGGTGTAATTTCCTGGGACAGAGATAAACTTGTATTAGGAGTTGGAAGTGCTTTTTGAGAAGTTGTATTTTGAGATAAAGACGCAACTGAACTAATGCGATTAGCTGGGTCTAGGATTGACAACAAGGTACCCATAATCGCCCCCACACCAACACCGACAATCAACAACCGCAAGGCGTATAACATGGTTCTGGCCATGGGTTTTAACCTTGTCTTCCGTGATACTCTTCTTTCCGGTTTCGGCTTTTCCATAGATACCGTCTTTAACCTCACCTTTCCCCGTGGGGAAACCTGAGTATTTTTCTTGACTGTAGGAATGGGTTTCACCCCCGGAGGCATCATTACTTGTGATGATGGTCTTCGCCCCCCAGACCAGATCGGCACAAGACTGATATGATGGTCTGGACGAGTTAATGCTGCCGTTTCCTGAGAATTCACAACTGGCTGCTGATTGTTAACTTTTTTAGGCACCGTCTTAGAGGCTGAACGTTTGCGGCGACGACCTTGTACAGATTGCTTACTTGATATGGGTATGAGTTTGTCATGTGTTTTTGACATAGCTGCTCCTTGTTGCCCTCGACCTAGATTGTTAATTTATGCAGTGTCTCCTCAGTTTACCTGGTGGGACTAAGTAGAGTTTTTTTTGTCTAGTTTACTTCATATTTGTCTTTTTGGGAGATCAATTAGGTACATGATCTACTTGTAGCAGCGCTTCGCTATCACCAAATATGAAAAATGGCGTTTTTAATACTGCGGTTTATCTCAGGGACAAAGGCAGTTCCGTTTTGTGGTTAACCCAAGCTATAATATAGCATTTCCCGCCCCAGTGATATACAGAATTATCCCTCTTATATGCCTTAGGGAGGGTGCGCGACAACGCGGGTGGGGTGTATTTCTTGAACTTGGCAATTGCTATATCCAAAATTAATATTACCCGGACTAATCGCCAATAGCCAGAAGTAATTAACTATTCCTGGTAATAGTCTTAGCCATTAAAAGCAAAGTAATTGTCAATAGTCAGCAATTTTGGTTTCCTAGCCTATTATAAGCGCTATTGAGAATAATTAGCAGGGTATCTAAAAAGTACCAAAATTTGAGCTTCGCTCAACAACATCACCAAAAAAGTTAAGCGATAAATATGTTTGGTAATTGGGGTAGCACCCTCAGAAAAAATTCTCTAACACTTATTTTATCAATATTGTTATTAATATTTGGAATAAGTGACTCTGTTATAGCAGCAGAACAAATTCATGCTTCTTATTCAGCACTAAAAATTTCTATCCCCATTAGTGCTTTAGAAAGCTATGCTAAGTATGGAGTAATTAGTGCAGATTTAGCAGGATATTATCAATATATTCCTACCAATAAACTACAAGAATTAAGGAAAATTTTAATTCAACCACTGAAAATTAGTCCGGCTGTAGCTGCTCAATTTCTGGAGACTCAACAGGGAAAATTTATTTTACAAAGGTTAGCAGAATTAATTCAGACTAAATCTGATTATCCAAAATTTGTATCTTCTTCTTTACGCACAGCTTTAATTGCTGCTGCTGCTGAACCGGGAGGGTTAAATGTATTAAATTTGTTACGGAAATATCCTCAAAATAATATTAATATTGATGTGGCTTCCAGTTTGGAAATTGCCGAGGAATTAGAGCAAATGATCAGCGAAACTGAAAAAATTATTTCGGCATTAATCCAAATATCAAAATCAGAAGCTGCTAAAATCTACCCAAGCAGTTTTTCTCAATTACCAGAATTAGCAAATCAGCACATTTTTTCAGCAAAAAAACAAACAATCAATTTCTTTGATTCTTCACGAAATAGGCATTTATCTACAGATATATATATTCCTAATACTAAAAATCCTGCACCTGTAATTGTTATTTCTCATGGTTTAGGTTTGGACAGTAGTAACTTTCGTTATTTGGCAAATCATTTAGTTAAAAATGGTTTTGCTGTAGTTATTCCTAATCATGCTTGTAGTGAGGCTCAACAATTACAATCTTTAATTAAGGATAATATTCGGCAAGTTATCTACCCTAATGAATTTAAAGATAGACCTTTAGATATTAAATATATTTTAGATCAATTAGAGTCAGATTCACGATTTTACCAACGGCTGAATTTACAACAAGTGGGAGTATTTGGTCAGTCTTTAGGAGGGTATACTGCCTTAGCTTTAGCTGGGGCAAAAATTAACTTTTTACAACTAAATCAAGATTGTAATTCCCAAAAATTGCGAACTAGTTGGAATATGTCTTTACTGTTGCAATGTCGAGCTTTAGAATTACCAAAGCAGTCGGAACAAAATTATAAAGATTATAATTTACAAGATCCAAGAATCAAAGCAGCAATGGCTGTTAATCCTATTACCAGTTCTATTTTTGGACAAGTTGGTTTAAGCCAAATTCATACCCCAATTATGATTGTTGGTAGCAGTGAAGATACCGTTGCTCCAGCCTTATATGAACAAATTTTACCTTTTTCTTGGATTATTCATCCCCAAAAATATTTAGTCATGTTACTTGGTGGTACTCATTTTTCTACCATTGGTAATAGTAATTCTGATAGTAACCAAATGCCACTACCATCAGATATGGTAGGTGATGTTTCCCAAGCTCATAATTATATGAAAGCGTTAAGTTTACCTTTTTTTAAAACTTATATAGCCGGAAAAACAGAATATCTACCCTATCTTAGCGCCGCCTATACTCAAAGTATTTCTAGTCAGTCTCTTGGTTTAAATCTTGTCCAGTCTCTTGAATATCTCAAATTAGCACCAATTTTAGGTGATCATTCCCCAGAAACCAACCCCATTAGAAAAAACCTTTCTATAGTTCGGTTGGGATTTTGGATTCTGGGTATGGGTATTTCTCTACTAACTTTTTTGGCATTTTCGTAATTTTAACAATTTGTGCAAAAATACAAAGATCTCCATACTAAAATCTAAAATTGTGCAAGGTTTTCTTAATTTACACAAACCATTTGATTGGACTTCTCATGACTGCGTAGCTAAAGTCCGAAAACTGCTAAAAATGAAACGCGTCGGACACGCGGGAACCTTAGACCCCGCAGCTACTGGAGTATTACCCATAGCTTTGGGTAAGGCCACCAGATTATTACAATATTTACCGGGAACAAAAGCCTATCAAGCTACTGTTCGTCTAGGAATACAAACTACTACAGATGATTTACAAGGGGAAATTATTACCTCTGCACCTTGTCCAGGGTTAGATTTAGAGAATATAAAAACTGTACTTTCCCAGTTTATCGGTAAAATTGACCAAATTCCCCCCAATTACAGCGCCATTCAAGTTAATGGTAAACGCCTTTATGATTTGGCGCGAAAAGGGGAAATAGTAGAAATTCCCGTGCGAACAGTTGAAATTACCCAAATTCACGTATTAGACTGGCGAAATGGGGATTTTCCAGAATTAGATATAGCCATATCTTGTGGTTCAGGGACATATATTCGGGCAATCGCTCGTGATTTAGGTACAATCTTAAATACGGGTGGTACTTTGTCTGCTCTTGTGCGTACAGAAAGCAGTAGTTTTCAAATCCAAGACAGTCTGACCTTCACAGATTTAGCAACCCAAATCGAAAATAGTACATTTCAACCTATAGCCCCGGACGCACCATTACAACATTTAAAATCTGTAAATTTAGCACCAGAATCAGCTAAAAAATGGTGTCAAGGGCAAAAAATTTCCTTTAACCTTGCTATTAGGGACTTTGTACGAGTTTATCAAACAGAAACCAATTTTTTAGGGATTGGGAAATTAGAAAATGATCTATTAGTTCCCCAAATAGTGGTTTATGAAAATTCAAATTGAAAATAAGATTGTTACAATAAAGGAGTAACTGAAAGAAGAGGTGGTTCTTGACGCTTCACCAAAACCAGCTACTAAGCTTACGGTTTATCCGCGTCTGTTTAAAGTCTCCCAATGCCTAATAGCAACTTTTGACATTGTAACACAAATCTGGCAAAAGCCCTCCTACAAGGGGCTTGTATCCCATTAATTTCAGTCAAGAGTTTTTAATTCAAGGTCTAAAATCCAGATGAGTTTGATTTAAGAGGAATAATCTTGAAGGGTTTTCAGTGTTCTGTTGATAACTTCACAATATCTCTTTAGAAGTTTACAGTAAATTCATAAAAATACCTCAATTCATCCTGTAAATGACCGTTTTTCTGGAATTACTCTAATATACATTCGGGCGCGTATGACCGTTGTGAGGAGTAGGACTTTGAAAAAAGCAAATTTTCTATATATGTTGTTACGCCCGAATTGGGTGCGCTTCTTATGTACGACTCTCTTAGGTTGCATTTGGTTGACTACAGCTTTGTCCGTTACACCTGCTTTTGCGGCAGATAGAATAGATTCTATAGACCATAAAAGCGAAAAACTAATTACTAATCAACTCGTCCCAGAAACTAACTTACCGGATCTAAAAGAGGTATTAGCGAACAAGATGAAATTAAGCGGGAATGTGGAATCTCTTGTTGAGCCAAAACCACTACGGATTGTTGCTCAAGAAGATGCTCCTATCCCTGATAATAACGGTCAAATTGATCCTAACAAATTACGCGAAGATCTCAAAATTGACCCCCTTCTGAAAGTAATGCCAGCCGAGCGGAAGCGAACTTACTCACCTTCATTGAATTTTGCTAGTCCCAGTGCCTTCGGGGCTAATTGGGGTGATGTATTTTTTGGGGCTTCTGCAGCAACCGCCGGTAAGTCTAGAACTCAACCAGACGGTAGTATCAGTATGGGTTTTGGGCTAGGAAATGCCCAGAAACAAATTGGTCTAGAACTTGGCTACAACATTGGTAGTATCAAAAATTTTGCCTACAATGGCACTTTTGACCTCAAGGCTAACCGCATTGTCTATGCTCAAGGTAATACTCAAATAGCTGCGGCGGCTGGCTGGAAGTCTTTTGCACAGCACGTTAGGGCGGAAACAGTTAGGCCTTCCAGTGCCTATGGTGTAGTTACAAGTTACTCCCTATTAAAGCCTAACGATACTGTTAATAGAATGCCTATCTCCTTTTCTGTCGGAGCCGGCGGAGGCGATTTCCGCACAGGTAATGCAAGTACGGGTGTATTTGCTGGGGTGGGTCTGCAAGTTCATCCCCAGATAGGTGTGGGTATGGGCTGGAGTGGCGTTGGTTTAAACCTTGGGGCTTCCTTCGTACCTATATCTACTATTCCCTTAACAATTAATGCCGTGGGCGCTGATCTCACAGATACTAGCTTCGGCGGTACGGTATTTGCTCTCAGTGTAGGCTATGGTTTCAATTTCTTACCTGAATAGATCTGGCTGAAAAAGTCTTATCTATGCTTGTTTTCGCCTTTATTCAGCCAACCCTAAATAAACACTTCAATCCTGATCAAATCACCATGTTAAAAATCAGAACTTTTATTCTTGCTCTCACCCTCACTCCCGTACTGGCTCTCAATTGGCAGCAACCTGGTCAATCCCAAACTTTTCCTAGTACGGGTCAAGCTGGTAGTATGAGTGGTGCTCCTAGTATGGGTTCAGCCGGTAGTATGAGTGGTAATCCTAGTCTGAGTATTGCTGGCGGTCAAAGTGGTAATCCTAGTCTGGATATTGCTGGCGGTCGAAGTGGTGCTCGTTTTAGTGCTGTCCGTAGAGGGAGTGGAAAACTCTTGATTACAACAGAGGGTCAAAATAAAGTAAATCGTGTTGCTGTTAGAATATTGACTAGGAGCAATAATCGAATTGTAGTAGGCTTCAAACAAAGCGAACCAGGCAGACGGGGGGCATCGGATAGACTTACGCAGCTATTAGCTAATGCAGGTGTTCGTCCAGGATTGGGAAGGCAATTTACACTTATCTTCATTAATATTTTCCGTCCTGTTTCTGCTTCTACTACACCAAGTTTCCGTTCAGTTCAGTTACCACAGAAAGATCTCGTGGCCAGCACTAAAGCTTTAAAAGAGAGCAAAATTATTGCTCAGGTAGGTGATGATCAACTCAACATGGGTGAGGATATTATACCAACTGTAGAGGTGGATATCAATGAATTGAATAATGCCATTAATACCTATAACCAGATTATTGATGAAAGTAGTCCAGTAACTCTGCAAGCACTTTCCCAAAACCAAGATTTTATGGAAATCGGTAACGCACTCAAAGAATTGAGAGCAGCAGTTAACTAATCTCCAGCCTGATTACAGACTCATTAAAAGAACGGAGAGACATAAGATCTTCTCCGTTATTTTTTGTAAATTTGAGAAAGTTCCATAAAAAAGTTAAGTTGATAATAGGTGAAGACAACGGGGAAATAAAAGTGAGTCCTGGATTTGATTACGATTTAGTGATTATCGGCGCTGGTGTAGGTGGACATGGTGCTGCTTTACACGCTATCAGTTGCGGTCAAAAAACGGCGATTATTGAAGCTGGAGATATGGGAGGAACTTGTGTAAACAGGGGCTGTATTCCTTCTAAGGCATTATTGGCGGCTTCAGGAAAGGTGAGGGAGTTACGTAATGCCCATCATCTTAAGTCCTTGGGAATTCAAGTTGGCAATGTAGAATTTGATCGACAAGCGATCGCTAACCATGCTAACAATCTTGTCTCGAAAATACAAGGCGACTTAACCAACAGCCTTAAACGCTTGGGAGTTGATATTATTCGAGGTTGGGGCAAAGTATCCGGTACACAAAAAGTTACCATCGTCACAGATAAAGGTGAAAAAACCATCACCGCCAAAAATATTATTCTTTCTCCTGGTTCTGTCCCCTTCGTTCCCCCCGGAATTGAAGTAGATGGTAAAACGGTCTTTACCAGTGACCAAGGGGTTAAATTGCCATCTCTCCCTAAATGGGTGGCGATTATTGGTAGCGGTTACATCGGGTTAGAATTTTCTGATGTTTATTCGGCTTTAGGTTGTGAAATCACTTTAATTGAAGCTGTAAGTGAGTTAATGCCAGGATTTGATAGAGATATTGCTAAACTGGCGGAACGGGTCTTAATTAACCCCCGTGATATTGAAACCAAGGTCGGTATTTACGCTAAAAAAATCATTCCTGGTTCGCCAGTAGTGATTCATTTGGCTGACTTTGAGACTAAAGAAGATTTGGAAGTTCTGGAAGTTGATGCTTGTTTAGTTGCTACCGGTCGTGTTCCTGCTACTCAAAATCTCGGTTTAGAATCCGTTGGTGTTGAACTTGACCGCCGCAATTTTATCCCTGTAAATGATAATATGGCGGTATTGTCGGCAGGGGAAGTTGTTCCCTATCTCTGGGCTATTGGTGATGCTACTGGGAAAATGATGTTAGCTCATGCGGCATCTGCTCAAGGTATCATTGCTGTAGAAAATATGATGGGTCGTCACAAAACTGTTGACTATCGTAGTATCCCTGCTGCTGCTTTTACTCATCCAGAAGTCAGCTATGTGGGATTGACAGAAACAGCCGCCCATACTTTAGGTCTAACTGAAGGTTTTGAGGTTGCTACCAGTAAGAGTTATTTTAAAGGTAATTCTAAGGCTTTGGCGGAAAATGATACTGATGGAATGACGAAGGTAATTTATCGGCAAGATACTGGTGAAGTTTTAGGTGTACATATCTTTGGTCCTCACGCCTCAGATTTAATTCACGAAGCCGCAGCCGCTATTGCTAATCGTCAATCTATCCAAACTCTTGCTTACCTGGTTCACGCTCATCCAACACTTTCAGAAGTTTTAGATGAAGCTTATAAACGGGCATTAGTAAGTTAGTCAATTGTCAGTTGTTAGTGGTCAGTGGTCAGTGGTCAGTTGAATACATGGCGAAATCTAACTGCGATAATTTGCAAGTTTACCAATTAGCTTAAGAAACTAGCTGATAAGATTTGGATATTGTTCTCAGATGACAACTAACAATTAACAACTGACAACTGACAATTAACAACTAACAATTAACAACTAACAAATATGCAAATCCGTCGTCGTTCACCTAGCACAGTTATTAATATTTCTATTCTTCAATATAGATCAGCTATAGAAGGGTCTGCACCAAATAATATTTTAGAAGAAATTGTCTGGCAAAAAGAAACAGAAGTTGAGCAAATGCGAGAAAAACTACCTTTACGAGAATTGCAAACACAAGCCCTATCAGCACCACCAACTCGTGATTTTGCGGCCGCTTTACGTCAAGGTAAAACTCATCCAGCCTTAATTGCAGAAGTTAAAAAAGCTTCTCCCAGTCAAGGGGTATTTAGGGATAATTTCGACCCCGTAGCTATTGCTAAATCTTATCAAGCCGGTGGCGCTACTTGTCTTTCTGTACTGACAGACGTTAAATTTTTTCAAGGTAGTTTTGAAAATCTATCTTTAGTCCGTTCGGCGGTGGATTTACCTTTACTATGCAAGGATTTTATTATCTATCCTTATCAAATGTATTGGGCGCGAATTCATGGAGCAGATGCAATTTTATTAATAGCAGCAATTCTCAATGATCAAGATTTGCAATACTTTCTCAAAATTGCTAATAAGTTGAAAATGGCAGCTTTAATCGAAGTGCATAATTTAGAAGAATTAGACCGGGTTTTAACTTTAGAAGGTGTTTCTTTAGTCGGAATTAATAATCGCAACTTGGAAGATTTTTCCGTTGATTTGCAAACTACTTGTCAATTAATGACCGCTAGAGGTGAACAGTTACAAGCAAAGAACATTCTTGTGGTCAGTGAATCAGGATTGCATTACCCTCATGATTTAAGTGTAGTTAAAACAGCAGGTGTATCTGCTGTACTAATTGGTGAATCATTGGTCAAACAACCAGATCCTCAATTAGCAATAACTAATCTGTTTAGTTAATCACAACCTTTTGCCTTTTATCTAACGGCAATTATCTGTTTCCTGTGTAACAATTAACTTAGGATTAGTTAAAGTTTAACTGATTGAAAATTAAAAATTCCTAAGTTGCAATTCTACAATAAACTACATGGAGCAAATTCCTTTACCATCTCCTATCCACTACGAACTTATACTTCAACTTTTAGAAAGACAAACCATGACCTCTCTAGGTCAAAACCAAGACCTCCGCAATCAAGTCAATCAACTGATTATTACCCTGCGAAAAGCTGCATCCCAACAAAAGCGTCTGGAACAAACTGTTCAATCTTCTTCTCTCATGATTGACCACCGTTGGTCTATTAATCATTTTGGTGATAAAGTGGATTCCTCTTGATAAATGTCTGTTTTCACCCGAACAAAAACCTAGCCCTGCAAAAGCGGGGTTAATTGACAGTTTTTACCTGGTATTCCTACAAAAGATCTTATTGGGTTTTTTTTGTGTTTTTATCCCCTGTAGGGGTTAATTTGGATTGTATTGAAATTTTCAACTAGGAAATAAACATGGACAATAAATTAATGCTAATGATTCCTGGTCCTACCCCAGTACCAGAAGCAGCTTTACTAGCATTAGCCAAGCACCCCATTGGCCACCGCAGTGGTGAATTTAGTAGCATGATGGCAGAGGTGACGGAAAACCTCAAATGGCTGCATCAAACCGCCAGTGATGTGCTGATGTTAAACGTCAGCGGTACTGGTGCTGTGGAAGCGGGAATAATCAATTTTCTCTCTCCAGGCGATCGCATTTTAGTCGGTTCTAATGGTAAATTCGGTGAACGTTGGGTAGAAGTTGGTCAAGCCTTCAATTTAAATGTAGAAACTGTCACCGCAGAATGGGGACAACCCTTAGACCCAGAACAATTTGCAGCCAAATTGCAAGCTGATACCAACAAAGAAATCAAAGCTGTGATTATCACCCACAGTGAAACCTCAACCGGTGTCATTAACGATCTAGAAGCTATTAACCGTCACGTCAAAGAACATGGAGAAGCCCTAATCATTGTTGATGCTGTCACCAGTTTAGGGGCTTATAATGTCCCTGTAGACGCTTGGGGTTTAGATGTAGTCGCTTCCGGTTCTCAAAAAGGTTACATGATTCCTCCCGGTTTAGGATTTGTCTCCGTTAGTCCCAAAGCCTGGGAAGCCTACAAAACTGCAAAACTACCTAAATATTATTTGGATTTAGGTAAATATCGCAAGGCGACCGCTAAAAATACCACTCCCTTTACTCCTCCTGTCAACTTAATGGTGGCACTACACACCACTTTGGGAATGATGAAAAAGGAAGGATTAGAATCTATTTTTACCCGTCATCAACGTCAAAAAAATGCTACCCGTGCGGCTATGAAGGCGTTAAATTTATCTTTGTTTGCTGCTGATGAATGTGCTAGTCCTGCTATTACTGCTGTAGCTACTCCTGGCATCGAAGCCGATAAAATTCGCTCTTTAATCAAAAAACAGTTTGATATTGCTTTAGCAGGTGGACAAGACCATCTGAGTAATAAAATTTTCCGCATTGGTCACTTGGGTTTTGTTTGCGATCGTGATATTCTTAGCTGTATCGCTTCCCTAGAAGTTATTTTACCACAAGTTGGTCATGAAAACTTCACCCCCGGCGCTGGTATAGCAGCAGCAGCAAAACTTTTTGCCCAATAGTTATTAGGCTGGTAATGGGTAATGGGTAATGGGTAATTGGTAATTGGTAATTGGTAATTGGTAATTGGTAATGGGTAATGGGTAATGGGTAAATTCTTTTCCCAGTCCCGTGACCCCTACCTCTTCCCTACGCAGTTTCTAGCCAATCATAAATTTGTTCTAACTGTTCTAGGGTAATTAACCCATATTGCCAAAGAGTCATGGTTAAAGAACCAGGATCTTGATCACGGTTACGCAATGCTACAGCTAGGGAAGCGGCAGAAATTGCCAAATCTTCTTGGAGAAAATTAATTAGCCGAGAATATCTTGATAGTGTCATTTGTATCTCACCTCCTTGAGTAGAATTAATGATCATAGATTGCTTGTCTCATTTTTGTGAGTATTGTATGGCCAGTATTTTATTTGTCACTTTGCCATCAGTAGATAAAAAGTTATTTTGTGTATACAAAGTTTCTTCTAAATCATCCTTTTATCGAGCCTTGATCTATCTAGACACATAGGAATAGACAAAGATTTTAGGAAATTAATTGTTCCTGTCAATGTACTGTAGCGTTCATTAACCTCAGTTCATATCAAGGTTTTACTCTTGATTCTGTTTAACTGACACTCATGGCAAAGTCTGATTCCTAATATATTAGTGCATACAATTACACTGAATTACGATGCAGGTTTTTAATACAGTGACTTATTTATCCCAGGAAAATAATATTTAGGCAATACTTTAAGAATGACATTAGTATTACCATTCACATCCTCTAGTTCTTTCTGGTTTCAGTAACAAGAATTTTTTTTAGTTTACACTCATTTATTGCCGACTATTTACACTCGCGTCAAAAAGGAGATTTTTGTTACTCAACTCTAAAGTCGTAATTTTAACTAGAAAAAACTAAAATTTGATGTTATTTAGGTTCCTAATAAATATTAACCTCTTCATTACCATTTATGCCAGGTTTGGTAATTTTTTTTAAATATTTCTGTATCAGATAAAAATTCAGAACAAGGACTAATGCTATTTTTACATAGGATTATTGTTAGCAAATCTTGTTCCTGTTTACTGAATAGCTCCGGGACTTAAGAAATCAATTTTAACCTGATCTCCTTGATGTAAACCTAGTTCTGCAGCTCGTCCCGACCTGAGTTCAATTACTTGATCTACACTTACATCAGGACCATAAATAGAACAAGGTTCTTGATTACAAGGAGGTGCAGATGCTTGTATGTACTGAACTACACCTTGCCGGAGAAATACCATGTCTAAGGGAACAGGTACATTTTTCATCCAAAATTTTACTGGTTGTGGTGCAGTAAAAAGAAATATCATTCCTCTGTCATTTGGTAAAGCTTGTCTATACATCAAACCCATCTGTTGCTGTTCTTGTGTTCGTGCTACTTCTAACTGAATTTTGATATTTTTAGGAAAAGTAGCAATTGCTGAAATTGGCAGATTTTGACCAGTATTTACTGGTGTTTGAGTTAGTGATTCCGGTGTCACGGTTGGAGATTTAGCTGTAGTGGGTGGTGAACAGCCCATTAATAAGATACTAAGTAATATTGAACATAAACTGAGCCAAGATTTCATAGGTCGTACAGGGAAGAGGGAACAGGTTACAAATAATTGACAATCAATTTATACCAAATTCAGATGAAACTGCATAGAATCAGGTTTCAAGAGTATTCAAGCGTAGCTAAACCCAGTTTAATATGGGTAATGATTATTCTGTGCAGCCTCACATAAAATTGATATGACTGGAATTTAGATTCTGACCATTTTACTTAATTTATGCAAAATTGCCCACTAATTTAGATTTTATTTGTGATTATTTCTGGTTTCATGGATTTTAGGAGTCTCTGAGTACATAGCCTACACCGCGGACAGTTTGAATTAGGCGTTTTTGACCTTCTTCTTCGATTTTGATCCGCAGGTAACGAATATATACTTCAATGACATTAGACTCACCCATAAAGTTGTAACCCCAAACATTTTCTAAGATTTTGTCCCGAGTTAATACTTCACGAGGATGTTCCATTAAGAACTTTAATAATTCAAATTCCTTCATGGTTAAGTCAATGGCTTTATTCTTGTAAATAGCGCGACGTGTCCCTATATCAAGAACCAAATCTCCAAAGCGCAATTGCTCTGTGGCCTCAATATCTGGTTTAAGATAGAGCCGAATCAGCTTTAAAAAATCTTCCGCACGGTAAGGCTTGAGAATGTAATCATCAGCACCAGCATTTAGGCAAGCTATGCGATCATCTACTGTATCTCTGGCCATTAAAACCAATATAGGAGAACGATTACCACTCATTCTGAGATTTTTACATAGAGATAGTCCTGATTCTCCGACGAGCATCCGGCCTACAACAATTAAAGCGGGTTGGGAATGATGACAGTATTCTAATCCATTAGCTGCATCATGAGTTACAATTGTATCATAGCCAGCTTCTTGCAAATCAAAAGCTAACTGATTGGCTAAAATTTCATCTGGTTCAATCACCAAAACAAAAACGGCGGGCTTGTGGGTGGCTATCATAGCAGTTGGGGATTGGTAATATTATAACCTGTTACCGTGTTACTGATATTCCAGACAATACTAACTCAAGTTACTAATTTTCCGGTTTTATCTCTATACAAGGTGCTTTAATTTAATTAAAGCAAGTGATATTGATTTGTGATCCAAGGACGAGTTAAAGGGCTTCTACACCTACTCTTTCATACCCGTCCGAAGTTTTTGTTTCTATTCCTTGGATGTAGTATTGATCATGATCGACAACTCCACAATTTGTAATCATCATTGCATAAATTAATGCTTTAGCTTTCAACATTGTTTCTTCAAATTCCATCCGAGGATGAGAAAGTGCTACAATACCACCACCAATACCAATGGAAGTTTGTTGAGCAGTCATCACAGCAGTACGAATAACAATATTCAAATTTGCTGAACCATTTAAACCTAAAAAGCCAATAGACCCGGAGTAAACTCCCCGCGCTTCTTGTTCTAATCTATCAATAATTTCCATGGTTCTGAGCTTCGGTGCACCAGTCATAGAACCTCCAGGAAAGGCATTACGAATGCAGTCTACCGCGCTCATATTGTCACGTAATTGACCGCGAATCGTCGTTACCAATTGATGGACTGTAGCGTAGGTTTCCACAGCCATTAATTTGGAAACATGAACCGTTCCGACTTTACAAACCCGTCCTAGATCATTGCGAAGTAAATCCACAATCATTAGATTCTCCGCTCGATCTTTTTCGCTATTTTGCAAGCGATCGCGTAAAATAAAATCTTCTTGAGGTGTTTTTCCTCGTGGTAAAGTGCCCTTGATGGGTTTTGTTTCTACCCAACCTTGGCGATCAATTTGCAGAAATCGTTCTGGAGATGAACAAGCTATTCCCACATCACCAAAGCGCAAAAATGCGGCATAGGGAGCAGGATTAATGCGGCGTAATAAACGATAAAATTCTAGAGGATCTACTGTTGTGTCTGCGTGAATCTGGTTTGTTAAACAAACTTGATAAGTTTCTCCTTCATAAATTTCTTGCAAACACTTTTCAATATCATCAAGATAAGTTTTTTCAGATCTACTCAATCGGAAGATAATCGGTGTTTCTTTTTTCTGAGGAACAACAGACAATAGCGGTGGAAGATGATCAATTTGGTGTTTTATCGTTTCAAACCAGTTTTCTGCGGAGGCTGTTTGTCCTGGATAAATTAGACAAAGTAGATAGATAGTTTGCTCCTGATGATCGATGGCAATCATCCGATCTGCTAACAAAAACATGGCATCAGGTAAGGTAGAGGAGTGATTTAATTTCCCTCCACATTCTGCTTTTAATTCATAACCAAAATAACCCACAAATCCGCAGTTAAAATCAAAAGGTAAATGATCAGATCGACAATGTCTTTTTTCAATTTCTCCCTGAAGATAATCAAAAATTCCTTCTGTTTTGAAACTGACAGTATCAGACTGTGTAATTGTTAATTCCTGCCCTTTAGTTCGATAATGAATCAATAGACTATGATCACCACTATTATCTCCCATAAAGGAAAAGCGAGAAAGACCAAGTTCCACACGACTGCTATCTAACCAAAATGCATTGGCTGATTTACTAAACAAATGTACAAACATCAGTTCGGTATCAGGGCACAAATTCAATTTGCGCGTACAAAGTTGAAATTCCTGTTGCTGTTTTTTGTGAGCAGAATTTGTGGGTAAGGTTCTATTCCCGTTATTTATTGTCCAATAGTGTTTTTTCGGGCTTTTATCGCGCTCTTGGGCAAATTTTCGGGTAATCTCTTGAAAATTCTCAAACAAAGTATGTCCATACTCAGTACAGATTGATTCGGGATGAAACTGTACACCCCATAAAGGCAAAGAGCGATGACGCATAGACATGATCAAATTGTCATTAGTCCATGCAACCTTTTCTAAGCACTCTGGTAGTTCATTCGCAACCAGTAAGGAATGGTAACGGACAACGGAGAAAGGAGAAGGTATTCCTGCAAATAAATCAGTAGCAGTATGATAAACTTTACTTAGCCGACCATGACGAACTTCAGGTGCATGAATGACTTTTCCTCCATAACTAAACCCTAGTCCCTGATGTCCCAAGCAAACGCCTAGTAGTGGTACTTGGGTATTTTTGATTACTTGACTACAAATACCAAAATCTTTTGGTTTTTCTGGACGGCCTGGACCTGGTGAAATGACGATGTTATCAAATTTCCACTGTTTCAGATCATCCCATATAACTTGATCATTGTAAATTACAGTTGGATACTCTCCGTTAACTTCTGCAATCAATTGGTAAAGGTTAAAAGTATAAGAATCGTAGTTATCAATAATCAGGGTTTTCAAGTTAAAATCTTCCTAATTAACTCGTCAAAAGGGCTAAATTCCAACTACATCCACAGTTATTAGATTCTAATATTTGGGGGGGTAACCAGTAAAGTTTTAATTTCCCCCAGTTTAAGATTGATTCCAAGAATCTGATAAATGGTGTATGGGAAATATATCGTTTCCCAATTTAATGAAGTACACACCAATTTATTCCCTGTTCCCTAAAACTAAAAAACTTTGTACCTTACGAGCATGAGAACTGCTAGATCAGTTTTCCTAAATGGAGAGTTGGAAGTTACACTAAGTTTGTATTTACCGCCCAAGACTATACTAACTGACAATTAAGGCAATTCTACAGAAGAAGGTTTAGCAATATGGGGTAAACCCCAACCGAGTTTTTCCCTAAGAACACGGAAGAACTCTGGTGGTTGTAGACGAATAAATCGGGCGCTATAGGGCGATCGCTCTAAATATACCCGATCTTCTGCTAAAACATAACATCCACCATTACCATCTACCACCATCACCAGTCGAGGAATGTTCACGGGATAGATATTAACTGGTTCACTATCAGGAAACACCAAAGCCCTAGAAGCCAGGGAATGGGGACAAATGGGTACTAACTGTAAAACAGGGACACCAGGAGTAATTACCGGACCACCCGCGCTTAATGAATAAGCTGTAGAACCAGTGGGAGTAGAAACAATAATACCATCTGCGGCAATATCCACTGGTGAATGTCGCCCTACTGCTATTTCAAAATGGCACATACAAGTTAGCGGTTCTCGATGTAACACCATTTCATTTAAACAGAGGGCTTCCCATATCACCGCATCTCCCCGGAGAACCTTAACGGTGATCATGACCCTATCTTCAACCTGATATGCACCCGCCATTACCTGTTCTATGGCTTGGGGCAATTGGTTGAGATAGGTTTCCGTCAAAAATCCCATGTGACCAGTATTGACCGTCAGCATGGGGACACCAGAGGGGGCGACTAGGCGTGATGCTGCTAACACCGTACCATCTCCCCCTAATACTACTACAAATTTCATGTCTGAGTCAAAGCCAGGGGGCGTAAGACCTTCAATGGGGGTGTGAAAGACCGGACTATCTGGTTGAGAATAGCCCAATATCCCACCGATACTCGCAGTGATGTAAACATCCCAACCAGCAGCAGTGAGTTTGTCTTTTAGTTGGATAGCGATACTACTCGCTATCGGTTTAATGTCGTTGTAGATAATGCCTGCTTTCGGCACATTTAAATATCCAAGTTTAGGGGATGATTTTTCTGTATCTAATAGTTACACATTTTTGATTCATGTAACCATTTATCTGAATATTTATTGACTATTGGTTTTGGAAGATTCTTTAAAGGCGTTTTTTTTGCTTTTGAGCTTTTTGCTTTTGGCTTTCTCGTAATCTAACTGTTTTAGCTTGTTCATAATCCGGCTGAAATATTCTTGTAGATATACTTCTAGTGTGGTGTTTTGTTGTTTATCTAACCCAAAGATAGTATATACTTCATCCATAGCTTCTGCATTTAAAGCTTTACCACTGGCTAAAACTTCTGTAAAAGCTAATCTATCAGCAACATTCCATCCCCATTGAAAGAAGCGGAGAAAACTTTGTACAGTGCGGAGTACAGCAAGGGGCATCCGTGTAACTTTTGCATCTCTATCAGATAAACGTTCACAAAGATTAATAATTTCCTCAGCACTCCAAGCGCGAGTCCCCACCACAGGGAAGGCTTGCTTTTCTGTTTCTGACACCCCCAAAGCCTGAACAGCAAATTTCGCAATATCCTGAGTATCCATGTAGGCAATAGGGGAAGATGTACCTGTTACCCATACTGGTTGTTTTTCTAAAATAGGTATACCATATTGACCAATCAACCCTTGCATAAAACCAGCTAAACGTAAAATCGTATAGTTTAAACCGGATTCTGCTAAAAACATTTCTGTACAGTGCTTAATTTCCATAAGCGGTACATTGGGGTACTTATCAGCATCGAGAATTGAAAAGAAGATAAATCTTTCTACACCAGCAGCTTTAGCCGCTTGAATTAATGCTACTTTTCCATCCCAGTCTACATCTTTAATAGTCAGAGAATCTGTAGGACGAGATGTGGCAGCATCAATAACTGCGGTTACACCCGCTAATGCTGGGGTCAGAGTTTCTGGTTTACACAAGTTTCCCCGTACTAGTTCAGCTCCCCATTCTTTGAGAAAAGCGGCTTTTTTAGGACTCCGCACCAGACAGCGAACTTTATACCCTTCATCAATTGCGCGACGGGCCACTTGTCTTCCCAAGGTGCCAGTTGCACCAACTATTAATAATGTCATGGGGTTGGTTATATATCTTAATGTTTATGAAGAGAATCTTAACAGAATTAGTTATGTAAATAAAACTTTACATCTTTTTAATAAAATTGGTGAGAGGCAAGAGGCAAAATTAATATTCTCCCTGCCCCCTTGCCTCTGGGTATCTCTACTCTTGTACGCCTTGAATTTTGAGTAACAAAGCACCAATTGCCCAACCGACGAAGATTAGACCGAAAGATAGCATAGCTGCATTTAACATTTCGCCGCTCATTTGCTGTAATTCTCCTTTATGGATTTTTGATTGATCTGAGATTGTTCAACTCTAACAACTCAGGTATAATAGGTCTATCAGAACTATTGGGATTAGACTTATAAAAATTCTAAACCAATTTAGGGATGGTAATCGGGAATCGGTGAAGATGGGCGGAGAAACCCCGCTCCGGCAAAATAATGAGTAATCAAAATAACCGTCCGCGTTTGGTGGTGACGCTGGGAGATCCGGCGGGTATTGGTTCTGAGGTGATTTTGAAGGCTTTGGCAGATCCTGAAGTTACTCAAAATTGTCATCTGGTGGTGGTAGGAAATGTAACTTTATTAGCTAAAAGTCATGAAAATATCAGTAAAAATATTGATAATTCTCTCAATTTGGTAGATCTTACTGATTTATCTATAGTTGATATTACTACTGCTGGTGAAATTATCACGGGTGTGGGAAATGCGGCTAGTGGTGCCGCCAGTTTTGCTTATATGGAATATGCTATATCTCGAACTTTGGCTGGTGAGTTTGATGGAATTGTAACGGGTCCAATTGCAAAATCTGCGTGGAAATCCGCAGGTTATAATTATCCAGGACAAACGGAACTTTTGGCGGAAAGGGCTGGTATTGAACGTTTTGGGATGTTGTTTGTGGGGCGCTCACCTTTTACAGGTTGGACTCTTCGCGCTTTACTTGCTACCACACATATACCTTTATGTCAAGTATCTGCTACTTTAACACCACAGTTATTAACAAATAAATTAGATTTGTTGGTGAAGTGTTTAGAAAATGATTTTGGGATTAAAAATGGTAGAATAGCGATTGCCGGTTTAAATCCCCACAGTGGAGAAATGGGACAACTGGGAACGGAAGAAATAGATTGGTTAATTCCCTGGTTGGAATCAGAACGCCAAAAACGTCCCCATTTACAACTAGAAGGACCAATACCCCCAGATACAATGTGGGTGAAACCGGGTATGGCCTGGTATGGTAATTCTCCGGTTAAAAATCCGGCTGATGCTTATTTAGCACTTTATCATGATCAAGGTTTAATTCCGGTGAAATTAATGGCTTTTGATCGGGCTGTGAATACTACAATTGGTTTGCCATTTGTGCGGACTTCCCCAGATCATGGTACAGCTTTTGATATTGCAGGTAAGGGTATTGCTGACGCGACAAGTATGAAAGCAGCGATTCAGTTAGCGGTAGAGTTGGTAAAACGGAGGTATAAAGTGTAGTTTAAATGTGTGGGGATTGATAAGTAAAACTTTTAACCTATCAATTATATTATATTATCAAAACAGAAAAATAGTGGTTGAATATACTCAATTTTCCTTTAATTCCCAAACTCTAAGATATGTTGGGCGACAATTTGTGGTTGTTCTAAATGAGGAATATGGCCACAATCTTGAATCCAAATTAGCTTACTTTGGGGAATGGCTTTGGCAAATTTTGGAGCGTCTCCAGTTCCTAAAATTTTATCACTATCGCCCCATAAAATTAAAGTCGGTTGTGCCATTTGGGCCAGTTGTGAAAATTTAAAAGCACCATAACCGCCACTTTTAGTAAAAGCAATTAACGCTTGGGTCCAATTAGGCATTTGTAAATGTAACTCTCCACAATATAAAGCATCCTCGGATATGAGACTGGGATTTTTATATGCAGTTCGACAAATAGTTTTCCGCACTTGCGGATTTCGCAAAAATTCCGCCGCCCAATAATCCAAAGGTGGAAATATATATTTACTTAATGGGGAATTAGGTTTCAAGCCCGCGCTATCAATTAATACCAGTTGTTTTACCGCTGCTGGATAAGTGAGGGTAAAATCTATAGCTGCAGCCCCACCCATAGACGCACCCACCAAAATTACAGGCTGATTAATCAGAGTTTGCCAAAAAGAGTAGAGATGGGTTTTAATTGCTTCAGGACTATAAGTAATCCCCGGTAATCTATCTGTAAAGCCAAATCCCAACAAATCCACCGCCCAAACGGCATTTTTTGCAGCCAGTAAAGGTAAAAGTCGGCGATATTCTAATACAGAACTATCAAAACCGTGAATTAATAAAATCGGCGTACCACCCTGACCTTGTTGGACATAAGTAGTATAAATGGGTTCATTGGCTAGGATTGTGCTAATCGCCTGACGTTGGATATTTTGGGCCAAAGCGATAGACGTGGTTTGTGTGAGTTGCCCAACTGCGGGGGGGAGAAAACTTGGAAACATAAAACCCAGTTTACATCAGCGCGTACCACTTGAAACAATACCCAGTAATTAATTAAAAAAGAAAATTTCCCCAAAAATAAAAATCGGTACACAATCCTCGTAAAATGAGAATCACCCATCCCTAACGTAGGAGATTCAAGCCATGCCAATGGCAGTTGGCGTAATTGAAACATTAGGTTTTCCGGCGGTTTTAGCCTCAGCAGATGCCATGGTTAAGGCCGCTGGTGTCACCATTGTCTATTACGGTATCGCCGAAAGTGGTCGACTGATAGTTGCTGTCAGAGGCCACGTAGCGGAAGTACAAACAGCCGTAGCCGCAGGTATTACTGCGGGTGAAGAAGTTTATGGAGGTCAGGTTATTACCCATTACATTATTCCTAATCCTCCGGAAAATGTGGAAACGGTCTTACCTATCCATTTTACCTCTAAATCTGAGCCTTTCCGTATTTTCTAAGTGAGTTAGCTATCAAAAATTGAAGTATTTCTTCATAAAAATAATTTGTAGCAACCAATAACTTTATATTCATAACAGGAGATTAAAAATGTCATTACAGGCTGTTGGATCATTAGAAACTAAGGGTTTTCCCGCCGTTCTCGCAGCAGCAGACGCAATGGTAAAAGCCGGTCGAGTCACCCTCGTTGGTTATATCAGAGTTGGTAGCGCTCGTTTTACCGTCAATATTCGTGGTGACGTTTCCGAAGTTAAAGCCGCTATGGCAGCCGGTGTAGATGCTGTAGAAAAGGTTTATGGTGGTACTCTGGAATCTTGGGTAATTATTCCCCGTCCCCATGAAAACGTAGAAGCTGTATTACCAATTGCTTATACAGCAGACGTTCAACAATACCGAGATTCTGTGGAAAATCCCATTATTGGCGCTTCTAGAAGCTAATTAGTATTTTCGGTGGGTAATAGGTAATGGGTAATTATTTCCTATTCCCTTTTTCCCTAAATAATAACTTACATCAATTGTCATGATGATACAAGGTGAGTTAAATTTAGCTCAATATTGGCAACAGCGTCTCAATACAGAATGTCCAGAAGAAAGTCAAGATACTAGACAAAGTATTCTTAACTGGCTGTTGGGAGGAGATTTAGAACGGTTTAATTTACTGAACCCGAAAGAAATAGAAATTGCTAAACAAGCAATGGAATATCGGTGGCGAATTTTACACAAACGCTATTTAGGCATGAGTAGAGAAAAGGCCTATCGTCAATTGATTAGCCGCTTGGGTAGTATAGTGGCTGTCAGAAACAAAATTCAAGCCTGGATAGCCCTCAGCCGTGACCGTCAATGTAGTATGATTGAGGTTCTGCAAGAAGTCCTCCAGGAACTCATACAAAGTGACTCATATATTCAACAACAAATAACCTATATTGCCGCATTAACAACAGATAAAAAATTGCGGGATACATTGTTATTTGCCAGCATTGAAGAATATTGTTTACGTCCTGTGCGAAATCAACCAATATTAATATACCGTTTTGTTAATTATGTGCGACGAATGCAGAAGGGAGGATTAACACAAATACCTAATGGTAAATTAGTGAGACTTATTTCTGAAGAAATTCTCGCAGAAAATAATGATCATGTTATTAGTTTAATTAATAATCAAGCTATTACCCAATATCAAGAAACCCAAGACCTAGAACAGCAATTAGCTAACCGTCAAATCGTACAACAGAAATTTGAAAAATATTTATTAGAAAATATTGGACAACAAGCAGTAGATTGGTTACGCTTATATCTTCAAGGTAAAACCCAAGAAGAAATTGCCAAACAACTCAACCAACCTGTCAAAACAGTATATCGTCTGCGGGAAAAACTGAGTTATCATGCTGTGCGAATTTTTGCTATTAAAGACCAACCAGAATTAGTTGATAATTGGCTTCTTATCTCCTTAGAAGAACATAATCTAGGGTTAACAGAACCTAAATGGCAAGAATTTCAGGAAAAGATTACCCCTCTAGGACAAAAAATTATCAACCTCCGCAAAGCGGGTAATTCTATGGAAGCTATAGCCCAGCAGTTACAACTTAAAACTCATCAAGTTTTAGGTGAATGGACAAAAGTTTATCTTGCGGCCCAAACCCTAAGAACTCAGAATTAACAGTTATTAAAAAAATTTTTTTGCTCAGAAATAATAATCACAACTATAAACAATTCATGGTTTTAGCTATCAAAATCTAAACTGTTTTTACAGTATTTATTGTATTATCAAAAATAGTCCATTGACAATTACTTATATGTCTACTACTCAAAAACTGCGCGAATTACTGACAAGTCCAGAAATCATTGTTATTCCTGGTGTTTATGATTGTTTAAGTGCAAAATTGGTAGAAAAAGCTGGTTTTAATGTTGCTGCTACCAGCGGTTTCGGTATTGCTGCTTCTACCTTGGGTTTACCTGACTATGGTTTTCTCACAGCTACAGAAAATTTTTATACTGTCGGACGAATAGCTCAGTCAATTAATATACCTTTAATTGCTGATTGTGATACTGGTTACGGTAATGCTTTAAATGTGATACGGACCGTAAAAGATGCGGTGCATTTAGGTTTAGCGGGTATAATTTTAGAAGACCAAGAATGGCCGAAAAAATGCGGACATTTTGCCGGTAAACGGGTAATTTCTATGGCTGAACACACAGGAAAAATCCGGGCTGCGGTAGAAGCGCGTGGTGATGGCGGTTTAGTCATTATAGCCCGAACAGATGCCCGTGCACCTTTGGGTTTAGAGGAAGCTATTAATCGTGGTCAATCATACATAAATGCTGGTGCAGATGTCTTATTTGTAGAAGCACCCCAATCTGTGACAGAATTGCAAATTATAGCTACTGCTTTTCCTAATATACCATTAGTAGCAAATATTGTAGAAGGTGGGAAAACTCCGGCTATTTCCCCCGCAGAATTGCAAAATTTGGGGTTTAAAATTGTCTTTTTTCCTCTGACTGCACTTATGGCTGTAACTGAGGTAATGAGTGTTTGTTTTCGTCATTTAAAGGAACAGGGAAGAACTGATAATTTATCTGGTTTGATGAATTTTCAGGATTTTCAAGAATTGATGAATGTACCGCAATATTTGGCTGTGGAAAAAAAATATCAGGAATAAATTATTCATTACTTCTCTGGTTGAAAATTGATGAATAATGAATTATATTAAAAATAATGCAATATAATATTGTGTATTATTGAGGTAATTTCATGAGTACCACGAGTTTTCGACTTGATGATGATTTACAAGAAAAACTTGACAATACTGCTAACCGAATTAAGCGTTCTAAAGGTTGGATAATTAATGATGCTCTCCGTCGCTATATTGAGCAGGAAGAACTTAAACAAAGGATTTTAGAAGAAACTCAAGAAGCTTTAGCTGATATTGAAGCCGGTCATGTAGTATCAGGAGAAGAGGTCATGAAATGGTTGGAAACTTGGGGAACTGCGGCTGAAACTAAAGCTCCTTTGCTATGAAATTGGAGTTTTCAGAAAGTGCAATTCAAGACTTGATTCGGCTACGGGAGTTTATCGCAGTTCATAATCCCAAAGCCGCAGAACGTATATCTCTGCGGCTACGACAAGCGATTGGAAAACTTGCACTGTATCCCCATATAGGGCGTTCTGTACCGGAGTTTGAGAATGTTCGTGAACTTGTAGCAGGTGATTATGTTGTGCGATATTTACGCCTTGAGGATGTAATTTTTATATTACGAATATGGCATGGTAAGGAGTTTCGTGATTTTGGGTAAGAGGGGGAAATGAGCGATCGCATTTTCAAATCTTATCTAAATAATGGTATAATTTGCAAGGTCACAATTTGAGCTTTTGCTTAAAGAGAATATATGGATGTAAAGACGCAAGTTATGACCTTCTCAAGTATATTATCTGTGATTTTACATATAAACTGTATAAAAATTCAATGAGTCCCACAGATGCCCAAAGCTGGATTGCTGTTGCTAACAAACGCGGAGCAGACGCACAAGCTATATATAAAGAACACCCAAATTCAATTGGTTCGGTTTATATGGCAGGATATGCCATAGAATGTAGTTTAAAGGCACTTTTGCAAAGTAGAGGGACACCATTTCCCACACATGGTTCAGATGGACATAACTTACTGAGTTTATGGAAAACATCCCGCTTTAACTTGTCTGATCTGAATGACCCTAATGGTAATAAGGCATTCTTTATAAAACAATGGGATACTAAATTTAGATATGAGTCCGACATTGGTAATTTAGATTTAGATTTAGGTGATTTGATAAAAGGAGCAATGGAACTAACTGGATGGATACAAACACGAGTTCGTCGTAGTAAGCCAAGGAAGAAAAAATGAATCATTCAGAACTAAAAGAACGGATACAAAATAACCTGGCTAATGCTAACCTAGAAATTGAGGATTTGCGTCTTCAACCTGATTTTACAGGCTGGATTATAGTAGTTGTTTCTTCAGGATTTGAGGGGAAATCCCCTGAACAAAGAAAAAATATAGTTCTTGTAGGACTCGAAGATATAAGCATTGAATGGATAGAATTGTTAACTCCTGCTGAAAAAGCATGGGCAGGTAGTCTACCAATTGATTCTACACTAGAGGATATACAAAATTTACCCCTATGGCCAGAAGCATTAGCACGTAGTAAAAATCCTCAAAACGTTCTTTTTCCTTCCGATTTAGAAGAAGACCTAGAACCCCCCATTATTGCCACATTTTACTCTTTAAGAGGTGGTGTTGGTCGCTCTACAGCATTAGCATATACAGCCCGTATTCTTGCCAGTCGTGGGCGCACTGTATTATGTGTAGACATGGATTTGGAAGCGCCTGGTTTAGCGGCACTTTTTGGTAAAGAGGCAGAGATTATGCCGGGACAAGGGTTATTATCTATTCTGGTAGCACTTGATCAAGGTGAACGTCCTGATATCCGCAATCATATTTTACGTATTTCAGAAACGGATGAACTTTACTGTTTACCAGCAGGTATCCCAGATGCTAATTATGCGCGTCTTTTAAATCTTCTAGATCCTGCGGCTTGGTATCGAGAAGAAAGAAATCCATTAAGAGAATTAATACAGTTACTTAGTAATAATCTGTCCTTTAAACCAGACGTAATATTGCTTGATGCTCGCACAGGTATCACACCATTAAATGCACCTTTATTATTTGATTTGGCAGATTTAGCATTTATTGTCTTCTTTCCTCACGCACAAACAAAGACTGGAACTGAAGCATTAGTTCGCGCACTTTTGGCTGCACATACAAGACGGGGAAGAAATCTTACTCCTGAACCAAGATTCATTGTTTCACCTATTCCTAATAGCAAAATTCCTGAAATTGTCCAACGCTATCAACATACATCTCTAGAATGGATTAGTGATTGGCTTTCAGGTATTGAGTTTGTTGAGTCTGAAATCACTCACTTTGTCCCTTACCAAGAAGCTGTTGCTACTTCTGACGGAATTTTGCTTGACCGGGAAATATGGCAGAAATATGAACCTATAGCAGAATGGTTAGAAGGTTTTTTACCTAGACCAAGCGAAAAACGTCAACCTGCTAGTTTATCTGATTCTAAAGTAACAATTTTAGATGAATTAGAATTTTCTGCGGGAACGGCAGAATATCAAGACAACTTTTCAGAAACTTTTGTGAAAACAGAGTTAGTTAATAAAGCTATTAATCTTAATATACCTTTAGTTCTTGGTCGTAAAGGTACAGGAAAAACAGCTATTTTTCGCCGCTTGATGGAAGATTCTCAACAACAATCAGTGGTTGTATTATCTCCTAGTCCTCTCAGAAGACAAAGTAAATGGTTGCTTGGTGCTGATGATTTTAAAGAAATTGAAAAAACCTTGAATATTACAGAAACTACCTGGCGAGAGTTTTGGACTATTCAAATTTGTCTAGCTTGTCATTTATCTTGGCCAACACAACCACCACAAACTGATTCTCGATTAGAAGATGTTTTTAGTCAAAATTTGGATTCTGAACTGGCAATTATTGATTATATTAACATCTTATTAGCTAGACCACAAATAGGAATTTTGTCAAAAGATTGGTTAAACCGTTTTGATCAATCTACTACTACTAATAATACCATACTTTTGTTTGATGGACTAGATACTGGTTTTGGGAATGAAGATGCTGATCGTTTAAGACGTACTAATGCTATTCAAGGGTTGCTATCTTTAATTACAGATATTAGTGATAATCTCAAAAAATTAAAATTCAAAGTGCTTTTACGAGAAGATATTTGGCGACAATTACGCTTTGATAATAAAAGTCATTTCTTCGGACGTTCTGTGACTCTGAATTGGGCTGAAAAACCAGATTTCTTAAAAGTTGTTATCAAACAAGCACTTTTATCATCTGCTTTCAAACATATTGTAGCTTTAACAAATTACGGTAAATTATTACTGTCATCAAATAATGAGGATGATTGGATAGATATTCAAGTGTTTGAGGTATGGAATTTATTAGTGGGAGAAAGGATGCAAGGAGCAGCTTCTGCATTTACTCGCAATTGGGTATGGAATAGATTGGCTGATGGTACTGATAATCGCAATCCCAGATCGCTTTTACAGTTATTTAAAACAGCTACAGCTATTGAAAAGCAAGAACAGCAGAAAAACCCTTATTGGAAAACAATAATTCGTCCGCGTTCTCTTAGTTCATCTCTTGATGAAGTTTCTATAGAAGCACTCAGCGCCCTTAATGAAGAATTTCCTGAATTGGCAGGATTAATTAATCTCTTAAAAACTCTTGGTCGTTCACCGGTTAATGCTAGTGAACTGCAAGAATTTGATCAGCAATTAAGTTTAGCAAAAGAGGTTGGTTTATTAACTATTTATGAAGGTACAGAGGAAGAAGTTCAAAGATATAAAGTCCCTGATCTTTATTTGAAAGGTATTGGTATGACTCGCAAAGGACAAGGATAGTTTGTGATTATTTAAGGTGATTATTTAAAAATAAAGCAGCTATTTTTTCAGCCGCTTTATTTAAAAATTTTTAACTAGCTTAACTAACCTTCCCCACTCCCGCTAAATCCAAAATCGGTGCAATCAAATCTTCCCGTTTCACCGCCATAATATGCACTCCCTGACACAATCCCCGCGCCATTTGCACCTGTTCTGCGGCAATTTTCATTCCTTCTTCTAAGGGATGTTTTGCTTTTGCTAATCTCTCAATAATGTGTTCAGGAATATTCACACCAGGGACAGCTTTATTAATAAACTGGGCATTTTTTGCCGATTTCAACAGAAAAATTCCTGCTAAAACTGGTTTATTGTAACCACAGGCGATTTTATCCATGAACTTTTCTAATATTTCAAAATCAGTAATTAATTGACTTTGAAAAAATTGCGCTCCGGCTGCTATTTTCTTTTCAAAACGACTTTGTAAACCTGACCAACTGCGAGATTGAGGATCTACTGCTGCACCTGCAAATAAGTCTAATTTACCATCAGTTAAAGGTTTTTCATTAAAATCAATACCTTGATTCATGTTTCTAATTAACTGCAATAGTCGCACAGCTTCCAAATCAAAAACGGCTTTTGCTTGAGGATTATCACCAGCCTTTACAGGGTCGCCAGTTAAAGCTAAAATGTTGCGGATACCCAAAGCATGAGCACCCATTAAATCCGCTTGTAATCCAATTCTATTACGATCGCGGCAAGCAAACTGACAAATCGGTTCAATCCCATTTTGCAGTAAAATGGCCGAAGCTACTAACGAAGACATTCGCATCACAGCGCGGCTACCATCAGTAATATTGACAGCATGAACTCTCCCCTTAAGAGTCGCCGCCATTTCGATAGTATGGGTCATATCTCCCCCTTTTGGAGGTGCAACTTCGGCGGTAATTAAAAACTCCCCCGTAAGGGACGCTTTACGGAAGTTATTAAAATCACTGTGTCTCTGGGTATCCGGCATAACATTATAATTTCGATTTGCTAATAGGGTAAAACAAATTATACCTAAAAGCTTAAATTTTTAAGAGGAACAGTAAAGCCCAAAGCAGCTTTAACATCTGCTAAAGTAGAATTAGCGATCGCTCTAGCTTTATCACTACCATCTCGCAACACTGACTCTAAATAACCCTTATCAGCTATTACATCCTTGTATTTGTCCTGAATTGGCTTTAAAGCATGAATTACTGTTTCTGTCAATAAAGGTTTAAACTGTCCCCAACCCATATCTACACACTCAACCTCTACCTCTTCCTTAGTTTTTCCAGCCAGTAGGGCATACAATGTTAATAGATTATGGCATTCTGGGCGTTCTGAATCATCAAAACTTAAACCCCTCACCAAATCAGTTTTACAGCGTTTAATCTTCTTAGTAATCTCCTCTGGAGTGTCTAAAATATTAATTCGACTTAATTCCGCAGGATCTGATTTTGACATTTTCCGTGTTCCATCTGTCAAACTCATCACCCTTGCACCTTCCTTTCTAATTAAAGGCTCTGGTAATTTTAATACAGGTGCTTTTTTCGCAAATTGGTGATTAAACCTATTGACAATATCTCGCGTTAATTCCAAATGTTGCTTTTGATCTTCACCTACTGGCACTTTATCAGCTTGATACAGTAAAATATCCGCAGCCATCAGTACAGGATAATCTAACAAACCAACACCGACATTTTCCCCTTGTTTAACAGCCTTTTCCTTAAACTGAATCATATCCTGTAACCAGTTCAGGGGAGTAATACAATTTAATAACCAAGTCAGTTCACTGTGGGCGGAAACATGGGACTGGACAAAAATACTAGAATGTTCTAAACTGATACCACAGGCTAAATATAAAGCAGCAATGGTATAAGTATCAGCCGCTAAAGTGGCGGGATTATGCGGTGCAGTAATGGCGTGTAAATCTACTACACAAAAGAAATTTTCATACTGGTCTTGAATTTCTACCCAGTTACGAATCGCACCTAAGTAGTTACCTAAGTGTAAATTACCAGTTGGTTGAACTCCCGACAGAACGCGCTGCTTACCCATAATTATCTGTTAATTATCTGTTATTTATCTTCTCTTCCCCCCTTGATAAATGGGGCGTTACAAAACTAGTTTTAGTAGCTATTGGGGCTTAGTGATGGGTTTAATCTTCTATATCTTTTCCCAGTATAATTACACACTAATTTTTTCCCTGTTCCCTAAAACTAAAAAACTTTGTACCTCATGAGTCTGGGAACTGCTATAACTATTGACACCATTAGGGATAAAGCCGGTGATATTCTTAGTTTAACGAATCCACTTAGCTTAGACCCCTTTAGGAACAACTTAAAAACTCTTTGACCTGTGCTAAATAAGTTTCGGAGTCTTCCAACATGGGAAAATGCGCTGTATTGGGAATAACATTTAATTGCACTTTATCACTCAAAGCTGCAGCAGTTTTCCCCAATTTAGCTGGAATAATAATATCATATTCCCCAGCAATCAGCAAAGTTGGTATAGTTAATTTAGCAAATTCTCCTGGCATTATTTTCGCTTGTTCTTCACTAACAGAAGTATAAATAGTCCCTAAAGCAGCATCATAATGAGCATTAATGAAATCTTCTAAAAAAGCCTGACGTTCATTTTTAGGAATAGAACAATGTAAAAATCTAGCCATAAACATTCTATCAGCTAGGGGAATTTTACTTAACCATTGGGGACGGAATTTAACTACATAACCGCCAAATTTATGAAAAGCAGAAAAAGCCTTTTCATCATATTCAAAAATACCGCTACAAGTTAAAATTCCCTTTTCGACCTTTTGGGGATAACGATTAAAAAATAAGGTAGCAATAGAAGCACCCATAGAATGGGCGTTAATATAAACACGATCAAGATTTAACTCATTTAATAAAACCGCCAAATCTTCTACATATTCTGTTAATTCATAACTTAAATTACTGTTATTTTGAGGTTGACATTGAGAACGACCAAAACCCCGTAAATCATATAATAAACAATCGAAATTATCTAATAAAGCCTCAGCCGTACTTTGCCAATATCTAGCCGAACCAGCCCAACCATGTACAAAAACCATCACAGGTTTAATAATATCTGATGGTTTTTTTATCCATTCGTAATAATGATCAACACCCCGAACATTTATATAACTCATTGTCACAATTCAACTAACAACTAACAATTGACAACTAACAATTGACAACTAACAACTGACAATTGACAATTGACAACTAACAATTGACAATTGACAATTGACAACTGACTTTTAAGCCGATTCTGGTTTCGGTAAAGAAGAAGGATGTACCAACAATTCAGCAGTAGAACGTTTTTCCACCATTTCCTTAGTAATAGTACAGCGAGTCACATCTTTACGGGAAGGTAACTCATACATCACATCCAGCATCAACTCCTCCACGATACCTCGTAAAGCCCGCGCTCCAGTTTTCCGCCGATAAGCCTCTTGAGCGATCGCTTTCAACGCATCTGGTTTAAAATCTAACTGAACATTATCCATATTTAGCAGTTTTTGGTACTGTTTTACCAAAGCACTGCGTGGTTCAGTGAGAATTGCCATTAGTGCCTCCTCATCTAGAGGGTCTACCACAGCCACCATAGGAATCCGGCCAATAAACTCAGGAATCATGCCAAATTTCACCAAATCATCTGGTTGCAGATGACGTAAGGTATCAGCAGCGCGTTTTTCCTTAGTTTGGACATCCCCAGGCTGTACAAAGCCAATTGACTTTTTACCAACTCTCTGGTCTACAACCTTTTCCAAACCGACGAAAGCACCACCACAGACAAACAAAATATTGCTCGTATCAATTTGGATACAATCTTGATACGGGTGCTTACGTCCGCCCTGGGGTGGGACATTAGCCACAGTCCCCTCTAACATCTTCAGTAAAGCCTGTTGTACCCCTTCTCCAGAAACATCCCTAGTAATAGAGGGATTTTCACTTTTGCGGGCGATTTTATCAATTTCATCAATGTAGATAATACCCCGTTGAGCCTCTTCCACATCCAAATCTGCCACCTGCAACAGACGCAACAGGATATTTTCCACATCCTCCCCCACGTATCCAGCTTCCGTCAGGGTTGTAGCATCAGCAACAGCAAAAGGAACATCCAGAATTTTGGCCAGAGTTTGCGCTAATAGAGTTTTACCGCAACCAGTTGGACCAATAAGTAAAATATTGGACTTTTGTAGTTCTATGGCATCATCTACCCCAGCCTTCCCATTACCCTTAGACTGAAGAATAGCCAGTCGTTTGTAATGATTGTAAACAGCCACAGATAGGACTTTCTTAGCTTCATCTTGGCCAATCACGTGTTCATCTAAATAATTTTTAATCTCCCTCGGTTTAGGGATTTGATTAAACGAGAGATTAGACGAACGGGTGCGACGTTTTTCAGGCGGTTCTGATTTTTGCGGTGATTGTGGTGGGGCTGCTGCATTGGTATCCAGCAATTCCTCATCAAGGATTTCATTACACAAGTCAACGCATTCATCGCAGATGTAGACTCCCGGACCTGCGATTAATTTACGTACTTGCTCTTGAGACTTGCCACAAAATGAACATTTTAAATGGGAGTCGTACTTAGACATATCAGCCTCTTATTTCAGAATGACGACGATTTACCCTGCTGTCGGAAGATTTTGTCTAGAAATGACCTGATCGATCAAACCATAATTCTTCGCCTCTTCTGCTGACATGAAAAAGTCGCGCTCGGTATCAGCCTCAATTTTTTCCAAAGGTTGACCAGTATGCTTGGCCATTAATTGATTTAATTCACCCTTGATGTAAAGGATTTCTCGCGCTTGAATTTCAATGTCAATGGCCTGCCCTTGAGCGCCACCCAGGGGTTGGTGAATCATAATCCGGGAGTCAGGTAAAGACATCCGTTTTCCAGCAGTTCCAGACGTTAATAAAAATGCCCCCATGCTCGCGGCTAATCCAAAACAGATAGTTACAACATCGGGACGTATTTGTTGAATTGTATCATAGATTGCCATACCCGCGTAGACAGAGCCACCAGGAGAATTAATGTACAATTGAATATCCTTTTCCGCGTCCTCAGAGTCCAGGAAAAGTAATTGGGCAACAATAGAATTAGCTACAACATCATCTATGGGCGTTCCTAAAAAAATAATCCGCTCGCGCAGTAAGCGGGAGTAGATATCAAATGCCCTTTCTCCCATTCCAGACTGTTCTACCACCATCGGCACAATATTACTAGAACTACTGGAACTGCCACGAGTACCGAGAGGACTCAAGCTGGTGATTGGGTAATTTGCCGATTGCGATACAAGCATACTAGAATATTTAAAAATAAATGGCATGAAATTGTGAACTGTTAACCATTATGCCCTATAAGACAGAATTCAGGAGTAAGAGGCAGAGGGCAGGGGGTAGGAGTAAGAGGCAGGGGGCAGATATTTCCTAACTACCAATTACCCATTACCAATTACCCATTACCAATTACTCAGGATTACTAGTTTCTTCTTCCTGAACTACTTCAGTGCTTTCAGTTACTTCTTCAGCACTTAAAGAACCTGCCGCGACCAGTTCCACAGATGAACGTTCTAACAACCAATCAACGATCTTTTTGGTTAAAAGTTCTTCTTTGACAACTCCACGCAGTCTATTTTCATCCAAATCTTGATCAGCGTACTCTGTCATCAATTCTGTGACTCTAGCTTCAACTTCTTCCGTTCCCACCTCAATAGATTCGCGTTTGCCAATTTCTTGTAAAGATAGAGTCCGTTTGAGACGCTCTATAGCTTCAGGCTTGGATCTATCTCGTAATTGGGGGATAATTTCTTGGGTGAATAGCTTTTTCACGTCTATTCCTTGCTCGGACAACTTCATGGCTGTCTGTGATAGCATAGCATCAATTTCTTGATCAATGAGTGTGGTCGGCAAGTCTATTTCGACATAATTAAGCAGTTCCGTTAGTAAAGCCTCTTGCTGATTGTCTTTGGTTTTATCTGCAGCTTCTTTTTGATACCGTTCTACTAAGGATGTCCGCAATTGCTCTAATGTCTCAAAGTCGCTGACTTCTTGGGCAAAATCATCGTCTAATTCTGGCAGTTCTTTGGTTTTAATTTCTTTGAGGGTAATGGTAAACAAAGCTGCTTTACCAGATAATTCTTCATTACCGTAAGGTTCTGGGAATTGAGCAGCTACTTCTTTGGTTTCTTCTGGGTTCATACCCACGATACCCAAGACAAAACCGGGAATAAACTTATCTTCCTGTAACTCAACTTGAAAATCAGTTCCTTGTCCGCCGGGAATGGGTTTGGGTTCACTATCAGGATCATCACCTTCAGTTTTGGCAATCACACCCTTAAAGTCAATCACTACCATATCACCAATTTCCGCAGCCCGTCCCTCCACAGGAACTAATGTTGCTAATTTTTCTCTTTGGGCTTCAATAACGGTATCCACTTGGGTGGGATCATACTGGATTTCCTCCGCTTTGGCTGCTAAACCCGTGTATTGATTTAACTTGATTTCTGGAACAACATCCACAGCAGCCGCAAAAGTCAGGGGTTGTCCTGGTTCATAATTGACAATTAAATCATCAAAAGAAGACCGTAATTGAGGTTGACCAATTGCTGTAATCGCTTCTTGTTTAATTGCTTGCTCAATGCCTTCTTGAAGGATTTCTTCCAGAGCAGTTGCTTTGACGCGAGAATTACCAATACGTTGTATTAATATTTGCCGGGGTACTTTGCCTTTGCGAAACCCAGGAATATTTACGGTCTTAGTTAAATTTCTAACGGCTTGCTCGTATTTTTGTTTGGTGATTTCCGGTGTAATTTCTATTTCCAAACCAATTTGACTGGCGGGAAGTTTTTCCTGGGTAACTTTCATGCTTTATTTTTATTTTTCTGGTATTTTGATCTGCTATATAAATACTAGATCAAGTCTAGACATTTACTTTGTGCTTTAATGAGACTAGGAGAGCAATTCCCCAAGCTTACACGCCTAACCCGTGGGAAACAAGCTATAGCCAGCAGCCATAACCTAATCACATCAGGCATTATTCAACCCAAGGGTGGATCAATCTCCTTCGGTAGATATTCAGTGTACTGCCAAAAGTCAGCGAGTGGACAGGTGATTAACAAAAAAGGCTTTTTTTGCACTTTAATGTATAATGGTAAATTATGTGTTAGGATCATAATATATTTGATTGCTATAGCTGATAAGTTGTTATAAACTGTGATATCACTTAAATTTAACTTAAGGTATAAACAACAAAACCTGAAAATTCTCAATAAACCTCTAAACATGAGATAAAATCCCCAAAATATGCAATTCTTATTATTTAACATCTGTTTTGGAAAGAAACAGTATAGATATACTTAGTTTTTTGAGTTGGAAAAAAATTGCTAGTTACCTCTTAAAGGAGGAGTTGAGTTTGTCTAAATCCTATCGTGTAGCTGTTTTGGGAGCAACTGGGGCTGTAGGTACTGAGTTGCTAGAATTACTAGAAAGCCGGAATTTTCCTTTGGCTGATTTAAAGTTGTTGGCATCAGAACACAGTGCTGGCAAGAGTTTGAGATTTAAAGGAGAGGATATCACCGTAGAGGCAGTCAGTAATGACAGTTTCAAAAATCTAGATATAGTCTTAGCTAGTGCTGGAGGTAGCATTTCCAAAATTTGGGCGGGAATAGCTGTCGCACAAGGAGCAGTGGTAATTGATAATTCCAGCGCCTTCCGCATGAACCCGGATGTTCCTTTGATAGTTCCAGAAGTAAATCCCCAAGCTGCATTTACTCATAAAGGTATTATTGCTAATCCTAACTGTACAACAATTCTCATGTCTTTGGCAGTGTGGCCTTTACATCAAGTCAAATCAGTGAAAAGGATCGTAGCTGCTACCTATCAATCTGCTAGTGGCGCTGGTGCCAAGGCAATGGCAGAAGTAAAAATCCAAAGTGAGGCTATACTACAAGGAAAGCAACCAGTAGCAGAGGTCTTACCTTATCCGTTGGCATTTAATTTATTTACCCATAATTCCCCCCTAACAGCTTGGGGATATTGTGAGGAAGAAATGAAAATGGTTAATGAAACCCGCAAAATATTTAGTAGTCCAGAAATCAGAATTACAGCCACTTGTGTACGTGTTCCCGTACTTCGCGCCCATTCTGAAGCGATTAATCTAGAGTTTGAAACACCTTTTGATCCAGATGAAGCTAGGGAAATTTTAAGAAAATCACCTGGTGTTAAATTAGTGGAAGATTGGCAAGCAAATTATTTTCCTATGCCCATAGATGCCAGTGGTAAAGATGATGTTTTAGTGGGAAGAATTCGCCAAGACATTTCTCATGCTTGTGGGTTAGAATTGTGGCTATGCGGTGATCAAATTCGTAAGGGTGCGGCCTTAAATGCAGTGCAAATTGCCGAATTATTAGTAGAGAAGAATTTACTAAAATTGACTACAGTATAAGTTTAAATCAAGTCGTTTTTCATAAGTTATAAGGTAATCAACAACCAACAACTAGCAACATGAGAGGAAAGAGTATGGGAGATTTTGGGACAATTTTAACCGCTATGATTACGCCGTTTAAACCAGACGGTGGTATTAATTATGATGTAGTTGCCAAACTTGCCAATCATCTAGTTAATAATGGTACAGATGCCTTAGTTGTGTGTGGAACAACCGGAGAATCCCCAACCCTGACTTGGGATGAAGAATACCAATTATTTGTGGAAGTATTGCAAGCTGTATCAGGAAAAGCTAAAGTAATTGCCGGGTGTGGTTCTAATGACACCAAAGAAGCGATCGCCGCCACTCAAAAAGCGGCTAAAATAGGAGTACATGGTTCTTTACAAGTAGTTCCTTACTACAACAAACCACCCCAAGCTAGTTTATATCGGCATTTTCAAACAATAGCACAATCTTGTCCCGACTTGCCGATGATGTTATATAATATTCCTGGAAGGACTGGTCAAAACCTGCTGCCAGAAACAGTAGTGCGGTTGGCTGCAATTGATAATATTGTCGCCATTAAAGAAGCCAGTGGTAACTTAGATCAAGTTAGTGAAATCCGCCGCTTGACACCAACAGAATTTCAGATTTACGCTGGAGATGATTCTTTAACCTTGCCAATGTTAGCAATAGGTGCTCAAGGTGTGGTCAGTGTAGCTTCTCATCTGGTCGGTAATCAACTCCAACAGATGATTCAATCCTGGAAAGCGGGAAAAACTCAAATTGCTACCGACATTCATCTGCAACTATTCCCATTGTTTAAAGCTTTGTTTTTAACTACAAATCCCATTCCTGTCAAAGAAGCACTAAAACTGCAAGGTTGGGAAGTAGGTTCAACTCGTCTACCCCTGTGTGAAGCTGATACAGATGTATCTGAAAAGTTAGCATCGGTCATGCAAAAGCTGAATTTAATCCAAGGGAAAATAAGTGAGTGATTTATAAATAATGTGTACAAATTGTTACTAAATTACAATTTAAACACCTGTGGTAAAACTGAACAATATAAAAATCATTCAGTTTGAAGTTAACGAAATCAAATAGGACTTTATAGAAGCTGAATTTAAACGGAAATTTAGTCTGTTCTTGGATACAAGAAACCGAACGATTTACTGATTCACAACTAACAAAAACAGAAGAAAATGTCTAAAAACGAATCTCATTCCGCTCTCAAAATTATTCCTTTGGGCGGTTTACACGAAATAGGTAAAAATACTTGTGTGTTCGAGTATGAAGACGAAATTGTGCTGCTAGATGCAGGATTAGCCTTTCCTACAGAAGCCATGCACGGCGTAAATATCGTATTACCCGATACAACTTATCTACGGGAAAATCGCCACAAAATCAAAGGGATGATCGTTACTCATGGTCACGAAGACCATATCGGGGGAATTGCTTTCCATTTGAAGCAATTTGATATTCCGGTAATTCATGGACCTAGACTAGCAATGGCCATGCTAGAGGGGAAATTGGAAGAAGCAGGAGTCCGCGACCGCACAGAACTAAGATCAGTCCTCCCCCGTGACGTGGTGAGAATTGGCAAACATTTCTTTGTCGAATATATCCGCAATACCCACTCTATTGCTGATAGCTTTACTGTTGCTATTCATACACCAATAGGCGTAGTTATTCACACTGGAGATTTTAAAATTGATCATACTCCCGTAGATGGTGAAAAGTTTGATTTACAACGCTTGGCAGAACATGGTGAAAAAGGCGTACTTTGCCTATTAAGTGATTCTACTAATGCAGAATCGCCAGGGTTTACACCTTCTGAACGGGCTGTTTTTCCCAACCTTGACCGAGAATTTTCCCAGGCCAATGGACGCTTATTTGTTACTACCTTTTCTTCTAGCGTCCATCGCATTAACATGATTTTGCAACTAGCAAGAAAACATAATCGTGTGGTGACAATTGTGGGGCGTTCCATGCTGAATTTAATTGCCCATGCTCGCAACTTAGGTTATATCAAGTGTGAGGATAGCCTATTTCAACCCTTGCATACGGTGCGAGGAATGCCAGATGAGAGAGTGCTGATTTTAACTACAGGCTCTCAGGGTGAAACAATGGCAGCGATGACGAGAATTGCTAATAAAGAACATCCTCACATCAAAATTCGTCAAGGAGATACGGTTCTATTCTCCGCTAATCCTATTCCTGGTAATACAATTGCGGTGGTGAATACCATTGATAAATTGATGATTCAGGGAGCAAAAGTGGTCTATGGACGGGATAAGGGGATTCACGTTTCTGGACATGGTTGTCAGGAAGAACAAAAGCTGATGATTGCTTTAACTCGTCCTAAGTTCTTTGTACCATTTCATGGTGAACATCGGATGTTAGTTAAGCATTCGGAAACCGCTCAAAGTATGGGTATTCCTGCGGAAAATATGGTGATTATCCAAAATGGGGATGTCATCGAGTTAACAGAAAATTCTATCCGTGTTTCTGGGAAAGTGGCCGCTGGAATTGAATTAGTGGATACTTCTAGTTCCGGGATGGTTAGTTCTAAAGTGTTGCAAGAACGCCAACGCATGGCTTCTGAGGGGACTGTGACTATTGCTGCTGCTATTGATTGGAGTGGTAAGCTGATGGCTAGACCAGAACTGCATATGCAGGGTGTGGTAACGAGTATTGAGCGATCGCTCTTGCAAAAATGGGTACAACAACGCATTGAGGAAATTCTCAGCGTCCGTTGGACAGAGTTTTCTCCTGTGGAAGGACAACCCGCTGATACAGACTGGGGTGGATTGCAGGAGACTTTAGAGCGGGAGTTGGCTCGTTCCATGCGGAGAGAGTTACAATGTCAACCTGCTTTAACGTTGTTGATGCAAGTCCCGGAAGAGCCTGCTGTCAAGGTTTCTGATGGTAGAAGACGACGGACTCGTTCTACTGCGGTGGCTTCTTAAATAATTATCTCGCGCAAAGGTGTTTTTTAGCATCTTTGCGTTTTTTTGATTTGAGAATAGATTTTTTGCATTAATCAATTAATGTATCCTATTCACAGTAGAGCCGCATCTTCTCAAGAATGCTGCAAAAGCGGTCTACAGAAACAATTTTAGTACCATCAGCTACAGCTAACAGGCAAACAATGGATTTAAGCCTAAAGATAGAGTTAGACTTAGGGTGAGGGGTGTGAGAATTAAGGCTATGGTGTCATCAAGCAAGAAATTTAGAGAGGATACCACGGCTGAAGCTAAAAACTATCCATGAGCCTGGAGGACTATGGGTAAGCATTAAGGAGAATATGACTACTTTACGGTAAAATCCAGCATGGTATTGCTATTTATGCCTGATGTTAGCTATTTAAGAGTATTTTCCCTGATCTTCATTATTAATAGTAATTAGTATATTAAGTTGTGTTACAATTGGGGTAAATAACACCCAAAGGCAGATGTCTTTATTAGAATTTTAACTGTGACAAGTTACTAATAAAATTCGATGGACAAAACATTGCTTTTCGGGAAATTACGGTCGGAGTAACTTACTAGTATATAGATTCAACCATAGGCGGTATTAGATTACACTTTTTACAGAATTTCCGTAATAATCCTGTTTTTCGGTTCATGTTCTTGTTATATTACATATTCATCAATAAGGTGAATACCCTTACAAAAAAAGAGGAATTATCATGAAGGTATCTAAAAATACCAGCAATAAGATTTTTTTATCAAGTTGGATTTCTCTAAGTCAAACAGCCGCTAGTGAACCTTTACACGATGTTGCACCTAAGCCTGTTTGGGAATTTTTACGCCCTTTGCGAAATTGGGTAGATAGTATTCAAGTAAGCGATCGCCAATTAGCTCATCGTCTCTGTAAATACATTCCGGCTCAGTGTCCATTTGAGCGTGATGTCAAAGTATTTGGGAAAACACTGTTTCACATTCCACCCATGTGTAAACTTAACCCTTTGTATGAAGAAGTAGTAGGGTTACGATTTAAAGCAATGTGCTATTTAGCTGATGTATGTGGTGAAGATATTTCCCAGTATTGCTAATATAATGGGTAATGGGTGATTCACGGTTTACAACTGACCATTGACTAATTCCTTTGAAGTTGCCATTTTTGGATAGCATCTTGAGCGTCTTCATAAGCGATCGTTACTTCTGGAACTAATGTAGCGGTAGCGACAGCGGCCTTAAAATCTCCTTGAGTGGCACGGATTTTAGCTAAGTTCAAAATTTTTTCACTCCATTGATTAATTGAGGTTTGGGCAATTTCAAAACCCGGTTGTCCTTTTTTGATTTTTTTAGCGACCTCGATAGCCCGATTGTAGGTAGATGCTTCCTCAGGAAGGATTAAAGCTTTAGCAGCCTCTAAGAGAGTTTTATTACTTGCGTATTGCTTGGCTTCCAGTTGCCATTTTTGAATGACAGTTTGGGATTGAGTATAAAGTGGCTCGTTCTTAGTAATTAACTGGGCAGTTGCCATGGCATTTGCATATTTTCCTTCCTTGGCTTGTGCTTGTGCCAATTCTAAAATCATTTGACACCAAACCCGAATATTTTCCTGGGCTTTGGCGTATAGTGGAGCTTCCGGTGGAGTTCTCTGGGCTTTAGCGATGGCAATACTTAAATCAGTAGGTTTAGTAGGGATAAGAAACATTTTCTCTAGCTCTAAAATTGCTTGATTACGGTTGTTAGAGTCCGAATTTGCCTTAATTCGGTCATGACTAGAATTTTGATTATTAGCGAATATTTGGGGAAACTGAGGTTGATGGGTCTGACGATTAGATACAGTATTGGAGAAATTTTTAAAGCGGAACCGCTCCTGATTGCGAAGTAAAAATGTAGCAATTAAACCTACTATTACCATAGTACCGCCACCCCAAATGATAAATTGTTGCCAAATTGGTAGCTGAGACTGGTCTAAAGGATAGATACGATCTGTAGTTACAGCGGGAAGAAATCTACCCTCTGTCCCAGATTCTAGGGAAGTTGCTAAAGTATGATTGCTCTCAACAGATGACTCTAAAACTAGAGGAGTTGCTATTGGGGTTAAAGTTGTCTTAACGGCGGCATTTTCTGCCCACAAAGCTGACTGTGTGGTGCTGGAGGTGCTATTTTCCAGGGGAGGTGCGGTAGTAATCATAGCAAAACTTTCTTCTGGGAAAATAATTGCTTCTGAGTTTTCATCTAATGTCAAGACGGGTAAAATATCTAGAGATAGAGAGGGAATAACCGTCACAGGGTTTTGGACTGGCCGCCAGTGGTGTTGACAAAGTTTGGGTGTAAGATAAGTCAGGTAGGCAGCTAAATCGGCGAAATTGTATCCTTTTCCAGAACTCAAAGCTTCTAATAATGCTGCTGTGAAGAAACTATGACCTAATTCGGTGCTTTCATGGGAAAATTCATCAGGTTGACAGGAAATAATTGCCCCAATTTGCATTTTTTCAGCTAATTCGATGATTTCTTGACCTACGGGTGCATCTGCTTGAGTCCCAAAAGCGCGGTTAATATCAAATATCAATAAGATATTGAGTCCAGTACCTTGTAGACTGTGTATAAGCGATCGCACTTCTATCCCAGTTTCGGGAATTTGCTCAGGATTGCCAGCGACTGGCATTAAATAATCTTGTTCTTTGCAATTAACCCCATAGCCGCTAAAAAATAACCATAAATAGTCTTTTGGTTGCCAAGACGTAGCTGCTAGTTCTTCGAGCAACGAGAGAATATTTTCTTTTGAGGGATAGGAGGATCGTTTGCCAATGGGGGGTGAAGAATTGGTCATTAACAGGCATTTTTCAGGGAGAAAACCTGCTTGTGTGACTAGAAAGCCCTGAATTGCCTCAGCATCGGATTGAGCGCAACTGAGAGGTTGAAATGATTGATATTGATTAATGCCGATGACAATTGCCCAGTAATTTACCATACCGCTCTTTGTCGGTTGTTGTTTGCCTGAAATTGTTGTGAGCAGAGAGTTTTTAACGCAAAGCTCACTTATGTCTTATAGTTTAGTTAATTTTTGGCTATTGATCAAATTAGTTGTAGTTTATATAACATAAATAATCATAAAATATTTGCACTTGATGTCCATAATCGATCATTCAGGAGCTAAAAGTTTATGTTCAGGATTTCTAAGCAGCAAACATTTTCAGTTATCCGCTTTTTACTTATTGACCAAGTCGGTAAAAAAATGCGGATTATTCATGGTGGAACTTGGCTGTTATTAGCAATTCCTTTATGGTTAACCACGGAAGTAATCAATCCACGAATTGTCCAAGCTTACACGGCTAGAGTAGATTTACTGATGGACAGTTTACCAGAGGAAAGCTATGATACCTTGCTAAGAAGGGCAGAAGCTGCGGCTAGAGCCACAACTCAACGTAGCTTTGACCAAGATATTTTGGTAACAGAAGTATCTGTTATTATTTCAGCACAAAATCGGGGATCTACCGCACCTATTTTATCATTAGAGGTTAGTCGTCCTCAATGGCGGATCAGCCCAGATCCCCAAATTTGGACAACTTATTTCAAAACAGCCCGCGATTTACTATTGTTTGGTCAATAGACGGGAAACCCAACTCCATGGCTGCGGAAATCAAAAGTTAAAGATTGCCAGTCAAAAGTCAATTAATCGCTTAGAATAGGAAGGTTGTCAAGAATCACGATATACTGCTGTCATGGCTGTTCCTAAGAAGAAAACATCAAAATCTAAAAGAGATAAACGCCGCGCGACCTGGAGACATAAGGCTGCTGTGGAAGCGCAGAAAGCTATTTCCCTTGGTAAATCCATTTTGAGTGGCCGTTCTAAATTCGTTTATCCAACGACTGAAGAAGAAGAAACCGAAGAATCTTAAAAATAGAAGTTCAACAGGTAGAAGTATGGCTAAGTCCACACTTCCCTATCAGGAGTTAAGAATAAATTTATATTCATAACTACTGAGATTTGAATTTTCACAAATTACGAAGAACCCAAATGTATAGGGGTTTAGCTTTACTCGCTGGTGTAAATTTAAGCACTAGGGAGTAGAAGGACTCCTATAATACACTATACAATCAGTGACTCTCATGTAATTTCCTATAAACAATCAGAACATCATGCAAGATTAGCAGTAAACTCAACTAAAGCACTTTACAACTTTCTGTTTGACACAAAAGAATATCAAATAAGACCTCCTCTCCGTGACTGGAGCGCCTCTGCGTCAGCTAAATTAGCTTAATCAGCAACACCGAAAATATAATCAAAAAAAAAGAGGCCTTTTTAGACCCCTTTCAAAATCAAAATAAAATAATGTTTGATTTATAAAAATTAAGACAAACCAGTATTAGTACCTTGTTTACCAGTTGCTAATTCCACTTTAACAATTTTGCCACCCATTTTCATGATTCGTTGTTGTTCGCGGAACCAATTTTCATAGGGAACTAACTTAGTAAAGTAAGTGTTTTGTAATTCGCGTTGGGTGCGAGTACGAGATAGGCTAGGAACACAAGCAGTTACTTTAAATAAACGAGCCATTTTGCTTTAAATCTCCTGATATTGTTTGGGAAACTTTTTTATCTCAAATATCTTGAGTGAAAATCTTTAATTATTTTTTTCAAGACTGGAAATCAACCATCAAAACTAGACTGATAACACTTACAATCAATCAGCAAGAGAACCTTCTAGCAATCATGATTGATCTCCAGACTAACATACAAATCGCACCTAAATGACTAAGTGCAAACCTAAATCCTAGCTCAAGCCAGAAGAGATATAGTCGAAGTAAACGCCCATTTCTTTACCAGCGTCAGGACCTACCAAACTAGCGGTTACTTCCTTCATAGCTTGGATAGCTTGAACAGTAGAGCCTACGGGTACTCCCAAGGAATTGTAGGTTTCTTTCAAACCATTCAATACGCGCTCATCCAAAATGGAAGCATCACCAGCGAGCATAGCATAGGTAGCATAACGCAAGTAATAATCCAAGTCACGGATACAAGCTGCGTAACGACGGGTGGTGTACATATTACCACCAGGACGGGTAACATCAGAGTACAACAAAGACTTAGCTACAGCTTCTTTAACGATAGCAGCAGCATTAGCGCTGATGGTTCCTGCTGCACGAACGCGCAGTTCACCAGTAGCGAAGTAGCCTTTTAGTTTTTCGAGAGCAGAAGTATCAAGGTATTTACCTTGAACGTCTGAAGAATTGATAACGGAGGTAATTGCGTCTTGCATTGTTGTTTTTTCCTTATTTCCAACCTTATTGCAACAGTATCAGTTTGAGCCAAGAATATAGCTAAAACCTACTGCATTGCACCAACAACGTAGTCGAAGTAAGAACCAGCTTCACCAGCGTCTTCAGCAGACAATAGGGTAGCAGCAACGTTCTTCATAGCGGCAACGCCACCAGCAACTGCATCAATGGGAGTACCCAAAGACTTGTACATTTCCCGAACACCAACGATACCGATTTCTTCGATGGGGGTAACATCACCAGAAACGATTCCGTAGGTAACAAGACGGAGGTAGTAGTCTAAGTCACGCAAGCAAGTAGCTGTCATTTCTTGACCGTAAGCGTTACCACCGGGGGAAACAACATCAGGACGTTTTTGGAATAGTTGGTCGCCAGCTTGCTTAACAATGCGCTCGCGGTTTTCGGTCAATACTTGAGCGATGCGGAGACGTTGTGCGCCACCAGCAGCAAAACCTTTGATTCTATCTAATTCGCCGGGGCTGAGGTAGCGAGCTTCTGCATCAGCATTCACGATAGCTTTCGTGACGATACTCATTAATGGATTCCTCCAAAACTAATTGAACCAGGATTTGATTAAACTGGTACGACTTTATGCGGTTGATATTGAAGTCTAACATCTTGATTTACATTTATAGCCAGATTGACTGGATTTGGTGTAAACCAGGTGGAACACTCAATTACCTCCCGTAAAATATTCTCCAGTATTATGTTGAGCATTTATTACTGCTCTTAATATTTTGTAACACTTATTTTCAGATTTGCTCATTCATCAGGGAACAGGAAACAGGAAACAGGAAACAGGAAACAGGAAACAGGGAACAGAAAGATATTTATTAAACCTCTTACCTTCTTTTTACTATCACCTATCACCTATTACCTATCACCTATCACCTGTCACCTATCTGTTACTTGGCGCGACCGGTTAAAACAGAAGGAGACAAGCTAGACCAAGATTGTTTCACTAAGTCAGCTTCAGCCTGGACACTACCCAAGTAGTTACCTGCAGGTATTGAGGGATAGCGTTTGTAAGGAACAACATCTTCACCAAAGTAGCGAGCATACTCAGCGCTATTGACAATGGACTCTACAGCCGCCCTTAACCCCTTATCAGCCAATAATTTGTTATATTGACGGATTTCACCTTGGGTGGCTGGTGCGCGTCCCAATAGGTGACGGAATAGGAATTCAATTACCTTAGTATTGGGATAAGGAGCGTAGAAACGTTTGCGGTAGATTTCGCAACTGGCTAATTCTAGGACAAACTCACGCACGGTAATTTCACCATTACGTAATTTGCTATCTAAATCAGAACGGCGGAAATATTCAGGAACTTGACCGCTAAATACGTCCATGATTTGACAGTAAATAGCATTAATTACCTGATTGGTTTCTGGGGAATTTGTCCCGGTGGTAGCACGGTAAATCCGGGCTGGTTTGCGGCGGCTTGTACCGACACCAACTTCCACAGACTGGCCATGACCGTCATTGAAAGAACGACCCAATTCCATGAACAAAGGTTTAGTTTTGTCCATTTTCTTAGCTTCGGCTGCTAAATCAGCGATCGCTTTCCCAAGAATTGGTGTATTCTCAGTTTTAATCCGGGGCTTAACAGTTTCAAAACTAGGAACAACCAAATCATCATTTTGTTTGGTTAACTGGTTGTGAAGTTTCTCGGTATTGGGGAAGTTAGCAGCGGGTAAAGTGGGGAAGCGGCGGTAAGGAACAGTATCTTCACCAAAAGCTTGAGCATACTCAGGACTATTCACCATAGCGCGAATAAACGCCTTAATACCTTGAGTAGCTAAGATTTGATTATACTTACGAATTTCCCCTTGGTCAATGGGTGCACGTCCTAAGAAGTGCTTAGTACCCATCTCAATTACCTTAGTATTGGGATAAGGTGCATAAAACTCCTTAATGTAAAGACTGGAATAACCCACAGCCTCAATAAATTCCTTGACAGTAATTTCCCCATTACCCAATTGAGTTTCTAGAACAGTAAACTCATTTTTGAGGATAAAAGGCGCGATATCCCGTTCAAAAATTTGCCGATAAGCACCACTAATTAAAGTGTGAACCGCAACCTTATCAACGGTATTAGCTATGAGCTTAAAGACCTTGGTTTGCTCACGCTGCTTAGTAACACCTTGGTTGATACGGAAATCAATATCTGGTTCAGTCCGCATTTCTGTGACTGCACCCAATTCTACAAAGCGAGGTGTTTCTTGTTTCTCAACATTCGCCAAATCTTCACGGATAGTACCAACACGCAGTTGACGTAAGGACACACCCGCAGGAGTTAGATAACGTTCGTAAGGAACTGTATCTTCATTAAATGTTTGACTGTATTCGTCAGTGTCAAGAATGGCATCAACAACCGCATAGAAGCCCTTCTTAGCAGCTAAGTCAAAATACTTATTGTTTTCTTCCCGACCGTAGGTAGGACGACCTAATAAGCGACGGTGAATGTACTCAATGGACTTACATACATACAAGGAAGTCCAGTATAGCTTACGGAATAAATCCGACTTTGCCAACATCCGTACAAACTCACGGACAGTAATTTCGCCATTTTCCAGCTTGATTTCTGCAACCTTCAGGCGTTGACCTTCGTAAACATCACGACCAAAAACTTGCAAGTAACAAGCCTTAATTACCGCTTGGGTAGAACTTTCCGAGAACTTAACACTTGCACCCTTAGCGGCTTTTTTACCAATAGTTCCAGGTAATTGGTCTAACTTGAACACCTTAGCGCCCAAAGTACCAGGAGCTACACCTCGCGCCCCAGGATTACTCAATTGATTATTAATACCAGGTCCTTGGTGAATCAAGATCCGACGGGTATCCTTACTAAAAGGTGCAGGGCTGCTGCTGGGGTTGCGGGTTTCTTTCGGGAAAATCGCCCCAAATTGAATTTCCAATGGGTCATTACCAGAACCGTAGGGATGTTGGTCAGGTAATGGTTGTTCGTAAGCAGCAAAAGTTGTAATAAACTGAGGAACTTTTCGGAAAGGCGCGCTGTATTTAAACAGGTCTTGTTGTTGTCCCCAGTTGCGACATTCTTGAGCTTCTTGACCCAGACCCCGAATGTAGGGAACTGTTTCTTCGCCAAAGTAATCGCTGTATTCGGTAGAATCTACCAAAGCATCAACCAAACCCGCTAAACCTTTGAGAGAAACAATTGCAAAATATTTTTGCACTTCCTCACGACTACTTGGACCCCGTCCTAAAATGTGACGGAAAGCCAATTCAATCACCCGGCTATTAATAAAAGGCTGGTAAAACTGTTTTTGGTAAAGAGGAGATTTCGCAAGACGGCGAATAAACTCCCGCATAGAGATTTCGCAATTTTTAACTTTTGATTCCAAGTCAGAAATAGACAAGCTATAAGCACGGGTAATATCGCGCTCAAATACTTGACGATAGGCCGCTTTGATGGTTTCTGTCTTTTCGCTAGAAGACAAACCGGGCTTCATAACGTACTTGGGACGACGTTCTGCGGAAATAGCGTAAATTTGCGGCAGTTTTAACCCTTGTTGGTCGCCAGTAGGACGTTGACGGACTTGGGCGGAAGGTGTGGGGGCTTGGAATTCTGTCAGCAGTACATCCATATACTGAGTGACAATTTCTGTAGCTGCCGCATCTTTACGGAAATAAGATAGGGAGGCTGACTTGATTTCCTGTAAAGCGACAATAGTTGCTTCACCAGAACAGGCATTTTCAATAATTTCCCGTAAACCTCTGGTATTCACAGAGATAATATTCGGGTCGCCAGCGACAATCGCATAGGTAGCATAACGCAAGAACCAGGACAAGTCCCGTAAGCTCTTGGCCATGTTACCCGGACCATAACGAGCTACGTTAATGGGTCTAAAGCCTGGAGGTGTGGGTCCACCGGCAGAGGTATTGAAAATAGAACGCAGATTTTCAAAGAAACCACCACGACTTTCTACGTAGGTGATTGTTCCTAATTTCATGCCCTCTTGGACACTAGTACCAGCACCAACCATTGCCAATTCTCGTTCTTGGGGCTTTTCTAAGAAGGCCATTGGTGAACCACCAACGAAAATCCGGTTAGCCGCACGAGAAACGATAATTTCGGAATTGTCTGTCAAAATTTTGGCAATTTCTAACCGCTTGGCACCGGAGGCAAAATAACTGCCAAGTTCACTTAGTTCACCTCTTCCCAAAAAGCGGTCTTGTTGTTCCGCTTGGGAAATGGTGGAGACAGGTAAGGTTTGATATAGTTGCGGACGCGCAACTGAGCTTCCACCGCTTGCCTTAACACTCATGGGATTTGTAAAACTCCTATCATAATCGTTTATGTGTTAAGCCTGGATTATTTATTTTAAGGCTTGACATTTTTGCATATCTGTGAATATCACGCCGGAAAAATCTAGCTTAACCCAGTTCAATTTTTAGATTAGAACGTTTTGTGTTTACGCTGTTGGTTTATTAAGAAGTATGACGATTCTGTAATCTAAATTTGATATTCAAGAGGATAGATACTTCCATTTTCCTGGTGTGGATGTAGATTTTATCCCACATTTTGTACCCAAATGATTCTTAAATTTATTTTTAAAGACGGGAAATAGGTAACTGTTGTAATTCCTATTACTCATTACCTATTACCCATTATTAGCCTAAATTGAGACAAGTAATATTAAGTAATTTAGTCAATTGTAATTTGTTGCGGTCCATTAGCTTTGTCATTTTTTGCCTCTGTACCCAGGTTGCTAGAACTATAACCACAACCACAACCTTTTTTATTTAGCCAACTTTTAACTGGGTCTTCGTTCAGGTTGAGTCGGAGGACACCGGAAACAAATCCACCCATAAATGAAACTGGATTCTGGGTAAATTCTCGAAATAAGGGGGACAATTCACTAATAAACATTACATTCTCCAAGTATTACTGTCAAAAATTATTAATTCTTCATTAATCTTAACAGATACTAGCTCAGAAGTAACTATAGGGATTTTAAATTAAGTAGATTAAAAGAATAAAACCGAACTTTGTAAAGAAACGTAAAATTGCCTTTTACCTCTTCCCTAAAATCTGCGGGGTGTGCTAGAAGCTTACCCCACGGATTTAAACTGACTATTACAGGCTGTTACAGAGATCTTATGATGTGGGTGGTTGTTCTGGGAACATACATTTGTCAGAGTCACAACCGCTAGGCCCTGCTTCTGATAATTCTCCCAAATCATAACGACTTAGGGCACCACAGAAATCATCTGTTTTCCGTCGGGCTTTGACTTCTCGGGATAAGCGTTCATAAGTAGCTTTATCTATGGGTTCAAAGGGTAAACGAGGGAATGATTGTAAATCGTCAAACCGCGCTAACAACGCAGCGGAAATATATCCTTCATCATTTTGGATAGCTTCATAGATGCGTGTTCCCAGTAATTCAACCTCCTCCGAACGGAGTTCTAGGGTAGCTGAGGTGTTATGGGTGACATAATGATTCTGAACTTCCATGACAAAATCTAATTGCGCTAAGACGGAAAACTGAGATACATCAATAATATCAGCACCGGGTAAATCAGCCCAAGATACAGCTACAGGGATTTCTACTAACCATTCTGTACACCGAGGATCGAAAGCATTATTAAGTAAGTTGCCATTTTCATCTTTGTCAGATTGGGAGGGGATAACGTTGTAACCATAGTCTATACAAGCTAGGGCCACAGGGTCATTTTTACGGAAGGTAATCCGACGGATAAATCTTTGGGACTTGGGCGGATGCCAACCGGGTGATGCTCCTGTTAAGAGGGATTTGGTCCCTGCTGGTTGGACTGTAGTACAACGGTTGGGGCGTTTAATCTGATGGCGATCGCAATATTCCCATATTACTTTATGAACTACATCTTTCCAGAAGTTGAGATATTTTTGCTCACGACTTTTAAAAATCAGTCCTTGGGGGGTTTCTGGTCTTCCTGCTTCCCACCAGCGTAACCAATCTGTACCAAAAGCATGAACAAAAAAGTCAAATAAACCGGTAAATGATACACCGACAATGGGATCTAATTCCCGGCTATATTGATAACGGGGTTCAATGAATTGATGATTTAACAGGGCGACGACGGAAAGCGCACCAGCGGTAAATGCCTCTTCTTGTTCTTTATAGTTATCGGGGTCAAGTTGGTTTAAGTGTACCTCTGATAAGTTACAGTGGAAGTTGTTACCGATAATCTCACCACACGGGTTTAATCCAAACCTACCTATTCTATGTTCTAATTCATGATCACTGATTTCCGGGTAATTCCGCTGTATCCATTCTTCACTTTTACCTTGTTCATAAGCGCGTAGAAAATCTCTTTTGATTTCCGGTGTATTTAATAAATCAGCATTAGCTCTAGAAACTGCTTCACCAGCCCATTGAATTGCTCCCTCACCACTATAATATTGTTTTTGTACAGCAGCAATAGATTCTTCTAAAGTTGGTTTACGGTGAAATACTCTTGTATGGTTGGCCATTCGCAAAGAATCACGTTCTGGATCTATGCGCCAGTTACCTTCTGCGTCTTGTTGCCATAAGTTATCCTTGGCAGTTGCGCCTTGTTCGTCTTCAGAAATAAACTGTCTTATACCCGCGCTTCTTCGGATATTTCCAGCTACAATTGTTACAGCAGCTTCATCAATCAATAAACAGCATTCAACGGAGTTTAATTGTCTGCCTATTGCCTGATTGAGAATAGAGGCGCAACGCTGATATAATCCAGGTAACTTGACTGGGTTGGCCATACCGCCAAAACCTTTAAGTGTTTCCCCTGATTGACGAACATCGTTAATATCAACAATTACCTGTACTTCACTGGTAAAACGTTCATCCGTAGAAAGTTCTAAAAGAGTTTGATAGGATTTTACCCAACCTTCACGGCTGTCTCCAACGTGAATAGTAGCCGTGTTATCTCCTATAAGGATTTGTGTAAATTCACGACGCTGTTCTAGGGGTGTGCTACCAATTTCACCGCGAATGGTGACACTGAGAAGATTACGGATAGAGGGAAGTTGATTAATATACTCTGGTTCAATGATAGCGCCCGTGCCACAGCCCATCATCGCTAAGTCCATCATTAACCCGAAGGCTTTCCAGTCTACAAGGTTCGTGGAGGTGCAGTTATAAGCGCCGGAGAAGTTTTTGGGTTTGGTTAACCAATCTGTGCCGCCAACCCACATCCAGCGCCCACTGGGGAGAGATTTCATGTTCCGCTGCATCTTATCTAAAATGGTGGCTTCTTGACGGGTCAGTTTTCCCAGTTCTAGTAAACCGCGTAATGTGCGATCGCATAATTGCTCCCATGTTTCTCTTAAACCTGCTTCTGTTCGACGGCTGTAGGTTCTAAAAAACACGGGATTGGCTGCTGGAGCGGATTCTGGAAAAGTCGCACCCTGGCGTTTGCGTTCAAGTTCTTGAACCATAAAAATGACGAAGTTCACATAAATTTTAAATTGTACCATTTGTAAACAAATTTTACTCGGCAAAGTCTAATATTATTTTTAGTATAAAATATAACTTTAATTTGTAATTAATTATAAATCTATATAGGTAAAAATTACAACACTTCCTGGTGTTAGGAAGTACATACTTAGCGGGCAAGATGCCCGCACCACAAGATTTTGATGATTCAACTCAGTGGAAAACGCTGTATCCAAGGTTGAAACTGAATATTTAACTACTTATCTAATGTATTTTTATTCATTTGTAACCAAATTTCTAAACTCACCAATAACCACAGTTTAACACCATATCTCCCCCAAATATCACCTTTAAAATCTAGCCAGTTTCGCAATATATCCTGATTAATATAAGCTGATATCTCACTATTTCTATTTAACAACAATTTCCGCGCTTTTCTTTGCCAATATTTTCTAAATCCCAATTGTACAGGGACCATCATCCCACTTTTAGGACGATGAATAATACTATCTGGTAAAATATCACTAACTGCTTTTTTTAAAACTGCTTTTTCTTCTACTCCTGAAAGTTTATATTCTGGAGGAATTTGCATACTTAATGCAACTATCCGCTGATCAAATAATGGTGATAAACCTTGTAAATCTACTGCTTGAGTTAAGTTATTCACTTTTGTTAAAATCTGATCCGCACCTTTAAATTTAATATTTAAAAACATTAATCTATTCAAATAATTGATATCGGTATTTAAATCATGATAAAATACAGATGATTCATTTTTTAAACTTTGCCAAATTTCTGGTTTTAAAAGTTGTGGTAAATCTAAAGCGCACTTTTGAAAAGAGGTTAAATAAGCTTGTAATGAATCTTGATTATTAATAGAACCATATAAACTATTAATTAACATTGGTTGATTTTTTGGACCACCAAAACAAGGATCTCCCCCTTCTCCATTAAGAGTAATTTGGACATTTTCTCGCGCTATTCTTCCTATTAATAAGTTGGGAACTGTCAAAGGATCACCAATAGGATCATCTAAATAAGCCATGGTTTCTCGCAAATGTTCCCACATATCCCGAAAGCTAATTTCTAAAATGTGATGTTGGGTTTGACAATGTTGAGAAACTAAATTAGAAAATTCTAATTCGTTCGCAGTTTCTGCACCAAAATGAATAGAATAAGTATGAATTGGTGCAGAATGTAATTTTGCTGCTAGTGCGGTAATACTACTAGAATCTAAACCCCCAGATAGAAAAATACCAATTGGTTGATTTTCGGGTAAATATTCTTTAACAACTTGTTCAAGTAAAAAACGCAGGTTTTCACTATACCATTCTAAAGGTTGATTTGTGTCTATAATTTGTTCTTTTAATTGCCAATAATCATCAACTTTGTGAGATGGTATTTTTAGAAAACTACCAGGACGAATTTCTTTGATATCTTGCCAAAGTGTCCTTTCTCCAGGTACAAATGCACAACAAAGATAATCCCGTAATGCAACTAAATCTAAATTATTGGAACGATAAGGTGTTAAAGTTCTTAATTTTGGGGCTATCCAATAAGTTAAACCTGTGGTAGTATAATATAAGGTGCGACCACCAATAGCATCTCTAATTAAATATAATTCTTGTTTTTCACAGTCCCAAACTACTAAACTAAACATTCCTAGCAAGAGATTTAGACATTCAGAATTGTATTTTTCCCAAAGTTGTGCAACTATTTTTTGATCACTGCAAGTATGATTAATTTCAATTCCTAATTTTTGCAGTAATTCCCCTCTGTTACTTAACCAAATATCTCCAACTATTATAAATTTTTTACTGCCACTAATTGCAAATTTATCTAATTCAGAAATAACTGTAAATTGCTGATCTTGCCAAATTATATCACTGGTCAAATTATCTATTTTTCCGTAAGCTACACACCAACTAGAGTTAAATTTGATATTTTCTGAAGCAGACTGAGAATTTTTAAAGAAATTAAATAGCATTGGTTTTAGTAATTTAAAATTGATAATTGACAACTAAAAAATTATCAATTATCAATTATTAATTAAGATCTAAGCAGCAAAATTTGCAGCGACAAAATCCCAGTTTACCAAATTATCTAGGAAATTTTTGATAAATCCAGGACGAGCATTTTTGAAATCAATGTAATATGCGTGTTCCCAAACGTCAATGGTCAAAAGTGCTTTTTTACCATGAGCGAGGGGGTTTTCAGCGTTTGGTGTTTTCATGATTTTTAGTGTACCATGATCATCAACCAACCAAGCCCAACCACTACCGAATTGAGTAGCAGCAGCGGTGGAAAATTCTTCTTTGAATTTGTCAAAGCTACCAAAATCCTGTGCAATTTTAGCAGCTAATTCGCCTGTAGGAGCGCCACCACCGGCTGGTTTTAAGCAATTCCAGAAGAAAGAGTGATTCCAAACTTGAGCCGCGTTGTTGAAGATTCCAGCTTTAGCAGAGTCACCAAAAGCAATTTTAATTACTTCTTCCAAAGATTTGTGAGCTAATTCTGTACCATCAACCAGCTTGTTCAAATTATCTACATAAGCTTTATGATGTTTACCATAATGATACTCAAAGGTTTCAGCTTTCATGCCGTAAGACTCTAAAGCGTCAGAAGCAAAAGGTAACGGGGGTTGTGTAAATGCCATGTTATGAAATCCTCTCTTTACTGTTGTCTTGTTAAAAGCTATGAAAGAAGCTTCGGAAATTACAGGTTTTGTATGGTCTTGTTTTATATCCTCAAGGTCGGCACATAAAACTTAACATTGTTATTCTACTACTAAAGTGAAAATTTCCACGAATTAGCGAGAATTTACTTTTATTTTCTGAATTGTTGCACCAAAGTGTTATACAAAGTGCTGTAAATGAGCCGCAAACCCTTGTAGACTGGTAAAAATCCCTCCTTTTTAGTTCCTATTGCCGGTTTCATGTACATTTCGGTTCAAGGTCTCATAAATACTAGATAGTAATTTTTCTAACACTATTGCTCTAAATTCTTCATTATTCATGACCTCCATAAATATTTTTTCATTCCCGTCCATACGTTCAATAAAGAGGTTTTCTAGATGCTTTTCTAGCACAGGAGCAAAGTTTTCTTTAGTGTTGACTTGAGCAGCTTTTTTGATAGAATCATTAGCGATCGCTGTTGCAGTAATTTGTTCAAAAAACAGTTGATCTGCTAAGGTAAAATCTGTACTAAATCTTTCATTTAAAGAATTAATCAGTTGAGATAGAGGAACTTCTTGATCTAGTTGACGAGTTCCCACTGCTGTAGCACCTATTAACCCTTCCGCTGTACCTTCCTGTAAATTAATCTTACCTGCGCTGATTTTTTCCAAGCGATAAAATTTTAGTTCGATATCCCCAGATAAATCAATTCTGTTTACATCTTTAATTTTAGGTAATTTCTTAACTAAAAATCGTCCATAGGCATAAAGTTTTTCTAATTCTGAATCTTGATAAGGAATAATCTGAGCTAGGAATAAATAAAGATTACGGAAACTGGTTAATTGATTTTTAAATTGTTCTTTTTCAGGGTCTATAAGTTGTTGATATTTGTCCACAATTGGATCTAATAAACTATTTAATTTTTGATGTTCTTTTCCCGTCAAAGAAGTTTTAGGACGAAACCAAATTTCACACCACTGGTTAACATCTTTTTGGCTAAAAAGTTGCCATTCATAAAGTTGATAAGATAAATCATTTAATTGTTGTGGATCTGCATTTTCACCAATAGGAGTTTCCTCATAGTAGGGTTTAAAGGCTTTGTAAATGTCCTCTGGTTTATTCACAAAATCTAATATAAAGGTGTCGTCTTTCCCTGTGGTGGTGCGATTGAGTCGTGATAAAGTTTGCACTGCTTGGACTCCATCTAGCCTTTTATCCACAAACATGGTATGTAATAAAGGTTGGTCAAATCCGGTTTGAAATTTGTTAGCAACTAACAAAACTTGATAAGTCTCACTTTCAAATTTTTCGGGAATTTCTGATGTTTTGATCCCGTTCATATTCTCTTCTGTAAAAGTTTGATCTGGAAATTCATCAAGGTTAATAGAACCAGAAAAAGCTACTAAAGATTTGATATCCCTATAACCTTTTTCTTGAATATATTTATCAAAAGCTAATTTATATTTAACAGCGTGTTCACGGGAACGGGTAACAACCATTGCTTTAGCTCTTCCGCCGATTTTATGGCGGGTATGGTTGCAGAAATGTTCTATAATAATTTCTACTTTTTGAGTGATATTATGAGGGTGCAGTTCAATAAAACGAGCAATGGCCTTGGCCGTTTGTCGACGTGGTAAAGTTGGATCATCTTCGGAGGTGCGGACTAATTCAAAATATCGTTCATAGCAGGTATAATTAGCTAAAACGTCTTTAATATATCCCTCTTCAATGGCTTGACGCATGGTGTAAAGATGAAAGGGAGATTGACCATTTTCTCCCGGTTCATCAAATAGGAGTAAAGTCCTATATTTAGGAGTAGCAGTAAAGGCAAAATAACTCAGATTTGGTTGTTTACTGCGGGTAATTTGGTCTTTTAATAGTTGTTGTTTAGCCTCATCACTAATATCCCCTTCCTCAAATTCATCCTCTAAAAGTTGAGCCGCAATGACAGATTCAATACCATCTTTATTGAGGATTTTTCGCAATTCTGCGGCTGTTTCTCCACTTTGCGAGCTATGGGCTTCATCAACAATAATGGCAAAGCGTTTATCTTTGGTATTAATATTAATAGTTTTCCCTTTTTTAGCCAATGTTTCAATAGCTCTAGTAATAAAAGGGAATTTCTGAATAGTAGAAATTATAATTGGTACACCATCATTTAAAGCTTTAGCTAGTTGTTGAGTATTTTCATCTATTTTTTGCACAACTCCGGCTTTATGTTCAAATTGATAAATAGTATTTTGCAGTTGTTGATCTAATACGGTTCTATCAGTAATCACAACAACAGTATGAAATATTTTTTCATTTTGGTGATCATGAAGATTGGCTAATCGATGTGCTAACCAAGCGATAGAATTAGACTTTCCTGAACCTGCGGAATGTTGGATTAAATAATTATGTCCGGCTTTATTTTCTTGACTATGCTTAATAAATTTACGCACTACATTAAGTTGATGATAACGAGGGAAAATTAGGGTTTCTTTTTTCTGATATTTAATGCCTGTATCTGTGATAATTTTGATTTCTTTAACGTCAAGATGCAGAAAACGCGCCACTATATCTAATAGGCTATCTTTTTGTAAAACTTCTAGCCACAGATAACTAGTGCGATATTCTCCATGATTACCAATGGGATTTCCAGCACCGTGATTATGTCCTTTATTGAAGGGGAGAAAATAGGTATTTTCTTTAGCTAGTTTAGTCGTCATCCAAACTTGTTCACTATCTACCGCGAAATGGACCAAGCACCGTTGTTTAAAGGTAAATAGGGGATCTTTGGGGTCTCTGTCGGTTTGATATTGATGAATGGCTTTTTGGTAGGTTGACCCGGAAAGAGGGTTTTTTAGTTCAATACTGGCTATGGGTAAACCGTTGATACTCAGGAGAATATCAGGAATACCCCCGGTTTTAATGGTAACTTGGCGGGTAACAGTGAGGTGATTTTTCTGGTACAGTTTCAAGGTTTCCGGGTTCATGGTCGTGTTAGGTTGAAAATAGACGATTTTAAAGGTTTTACCATAACACTTGAAACCGTGACGGAGGACATCTAATATCCCCCGGCTTTTGAGTTCTTTGGTGAGGCTATCTATGATGATTTTTTCGGATTCATTGGCGCTGGCTTTGACTAAATATTTCCATGCTTCTGGTTGAGTTTGTTGGATGAAATTAATGATTTCCGTGGGGAAAAGAGCGGTTTCTGGGTCGTAGTTTTTGGCGTTACCTTGTTCGTAGCCACTGAGTTGCAGGAGTTCTTTTTCTATGATGTTTTCAAATTCGTGTTCTGTGTGCATTTTATTAATTGGGGTTGAGCCAGTTTTCTACTTTTAAATTAGGAATGCGAGAAAATTCACGAACATTGGCGGTAACGACAGTTAGATTTAATGTCAACCCATGGACAGCAATTAATAAGTCATTACTACCAATGGGAGTTCCTTGACGTTCTAAATGTGTACGCATTATAGCATAATTATGATCTACATCTGCCATTAATGGTAATATAGGAATCATGTTAAAAGCTAGTTCAATTCGTTTTTTTAATCGGAATGAATTGCTTTTTTCTGCGCCAAATCGTAATTCACAAGCTACAATGATACTGGTACAAATTTTTTCTTCACCCACTTTTTGAATTTGAGAAAAAATTCTCCCTGTTGGGTGTTTGACAAAATCAGAGAGTATATTGGTGTCGAGCAAGTATGAATAAGACATTTTTACAATTCAATATCATCTAAGGGTAATAATCCTTCATCAATATCGGGGAAATCTTCTTCTATGTCATCTAAGGTGGAAAAAGTTTCCAGGAGAGATTTTTTATTATAGGGTTCTATGATGAGTTTTCCGTTATCTTCTCGGATAATTACTTCTGTTGTTGATAGAGTTAATTCTGGAGGGATGGTTAAGGTTTGGGTGTTTCCTGTTTGAATAAGCTTAATGTGATATTCTGTACTCATTGTGATTATCCTTTTTGGGGTTGTGGTTTCTGGGGTGAGGGTATAGCAATTTGGCTTACATCTATTTTACCTGTTACCGCGTTGGTAATTAGGGAGGTGCGATATTCTTTTAATAGTTCTATGGCTTGTTTGATTTTGGCTTTTTGTTGGTCAATTTGGGTTGTTTTTTGGTCTAAATGTTTGGAAATTTGTTTTTGTTCATATATAGGAGGAAAAGGAGTTTTTACTCTACTTATTTGTTCAACAGATAAGCCAGGTTGTGCCGCAGAAGTTGAATATTGATTTAGATTCATTGCTTTTAATAATTCTCCTAGCCAATACACATCAAAATTAATTGAAGGAGTAATAACTACTGCGTGTTCTGATGCCCAAAATTTTCCATTAGCATAATTAATGTTTCCACATAAAGCACCTTGCCGACCAATTAAAATATAATGGCCATCATGTGTATATGAATCAAAATATCCTCTTAATCCATTTCCTCCAAAAACAGGATATAGACCTTCTTTATCTATTTGTTGTGATATTATATTTTCACCACTTTTTAAACGTCCAATATATTGGAGCTTTTTAACTTCCCAATGCTTCGGAATATCACCCAACCACTCAACACCAGAATCTTTTATTGGTACGCTTGAATCTAGTCCTTTAGTGACAGCGTGACTGATAATTGCGGTGCGTTTTTCGTCGAGTTTTTCAATGAGGGTTTCTTTCTTTTTGATGAGTTCGTCTATTTGTTTGGTTTTATAGTCGAGAAATTGAGCGATCTTTTCTTGTTCATTTAGTGTGGGGGTTGGTAATCTTAGTTGTTTTAAATCATCTTGACTTAAATTAGGTTGTCCACCACCGGCAGAAAGTGCAATTAAATTAGGTCTGTGCATCCATAACCAGTAATAGAAGAAAGGTAAATGAAAAATTTCAGATTCGGAAAAGACATAACAAGCCTGATTAACTGTTGCATCAATTCCTAATATACCCAATCTTCCTATAGTTGCCCCATACATAGCAATTGCAATACTACCTTTTGGATAAACTTTTAACGCTGAGTGATTTTTCAAGGCTTCTTGTGTAACTTTTTGAGAAGTATCTTCAATTAAAGTTTCTCTAAGTTCTGATGTTGTTATCCAAGGAATATCACCATCATAAAAAGTTGAATTATCACTTTTTGGAGTTGTACCACTTCCTACGTTTTTAAATCCATGAGTTACTTTCCAAATATCCCAATGCTCAGGAATCTCACCCAACCACTCAACACCAGAATCTTTATACTTTTGATAACCCTGATAATTACCCATTATTCCCCTTCCTTTTCCTGTGCTAAAAGTAAAATCTTGTCATATAAAAGCGGAGAAATCCAAAAAGTAGAATTTTCAATCAATTTATTCATCAAAGGCTTAACAGCCACAACAAAACCCCTTGTTTTCCCTTCTAATAAAACTCCTAATAATCCAGTAATTCTAATTCCTAACCGTTGTGCTTCAGCCCTTCCCCTGCGTTCATCAATTAATAATAAATCAGTCTTTAACTCCAATGCCAAAATAATAGCCTCCGACTCCCCATTATCTAACTTAGCTTGTTGTTTTAATTCATATACTTTATTTTTATCTTTCACAGTTTTAACCTCCAAAAAAGGAGATTTTTCTGCTTGTATTTCGCTTAAAAATAGAGGATGACACCTCGATAATTCTTCATAAACTGCTTGAGGAATAATTACCCTTTCATAAAGTGCTTGTAATAGAAAAATATGCTCAATACTAATTAAATTAGTAGCCACAGAAGTATCACTAATAATCACAATCTTCCCAACTCCTGTAAATTCTGTAAATCAATCTCAAAATCCTCCAAATCATAACGATATAAAGGTATTTTCCGCGCCTTCAGTAAATCCCGAAAAGCATCAGACTCCATTTGTGCCATTTTAGCTGCATAATCAAAAGTTAATCGCCCCGACTCAAATAAATGTAATGCAATCTCCTGTAAAAATTCCGTAGGGGTTAACTGGGAAGCGTCTAAAAATTCATCTAAAATTACTAACGACATTACCAAAAGCTCCTAACTCTATATTTTTATTTTAGCTGTTCAGATCCCCGACTTCTTTTTAGAAATTCCTAGATCATCTTCCTTAAACTCAATATCAGAACAAGCACCATATAAATTAAGTATCCCCTGAGAATGAAGCATATTTTTTTGCTTTAAAAATTCCTGTAAATCAGTGTCAGAAAAAAAGTTGAGCATATCTTTCATCTCATCAAAATCAATCAAGCCATCTTTAAAAGCATCTAATACAAGATTAGCCAAGATTTTTTGGGATAAATTACCCCATTCATCAGGTATTTTATCTGTTAAATTATCTGGTAAATCAATTGTAATTTGCATAATTTGAAAACCTCCTAACTCTATATTTCTATTTTAGTCCTTAAACTACTTCCGCTAACATCGCCATAATATCCGATTCTAAGGCCTTAATATCATCCTCAATTACATCCAAACCACGGGGAGGCTGATATACATAAAAATGACGATTTAAGGGAATTTCATAACCTACTTTAGTCTTATCAAAATCAATCCAAGCATCTGGAACATGGGGTAAAACTTCCTTTTTAAAATACTCCTCACAATGCTCTTTTACTAACTTAACTAACTCATTTACACTCCCATCTTTACTATAATCTAAAGGTAAAGGTAAAGCAATATCATTTGGTAAAGGGACAATTTCCGTATCTCGCAAATTACTATCTGGTTCAGGATTCCCCTTACTATCTCTACAAATTTCCGCTTCTGAATCTGCTGTTCCCAAAGCTGATAAAATTGCTTTTTTAATAGGTGCTTTTAAATTTAAACCTGCTTTTTTTAAAACCTGATTTAAATCTTTTTCAAACTTATCACGGGATAGATAAAGTTTATTTGTATCTATTTTCTGTAAAGCTTCAATAATCTGAGTTTGGAGATTTTCACCCTCTAAAATTTCTAATTGTTGTACCTTTTCATCTTTCCGCTTTTTAGTAGTAGCTAAATTTTGAAAAGCTGTTTGTTCCCAAAGTAAAGCTAACCGCTCTTTACTAACTTGAAAATTTAATCTTAATGGACGTTCTACCGTAATCTTTAAAAAACCAAAATCCCGATTATCAAAGATTTTAGAACAAATCGGCTTTTCTATTTTACCATCATTTTTAATTTCACTAATACCATTATGTTGAAAATCCCCATACAGTCGCACCAGTTCGGTAATATGTTCAGGTGATAATTCATTACGCTTATTACCTAAACTCTTTTTCATTTTTTGATAATGATGAGTACCATCAATAAGCTGCACTTTCCCCCGACGATTTGACCTTTTTTTATTGGTGACTAACCAAATATAAGTGAAAATTCCCGTATTATAAAACATCTGGTCAGGTAAAGCAATTACCGCATCTAACCAATCATTTTCAATTATCCACCGCCGAATATTACTTTCACCGCTTCCTGCGTCTCCTGTGAACAATGGAGAACCATTAAATACTATCGCAATTCGTGAACCATCACCGCCATTTTCTGAAGGTTGCATTTTTGAGATCTTGTGTTGAAGAAACAACAATGAACCATCATTAATGCGTGGTAAACCCGCGCCAAAACGTCCTTTAAATCCTAAATTTTTATGCTCATCTTCAATAAAATCTTGTTCCGGTTTCCACTCCACACCAAAGGGAGGATTAGCCAACATATAATGAAATTTTTTATCAGAATGTCCGTCATGGGGTACGAAATTATTACTTTTATTTTTGGCGTTTTTTACTCCTAATGTGTCACCATAAATAATATTGTCTATGGGTTCATCTTTAATCAATAAATCAGAACAACAAATAGCATAGGATTCGGGGTTATATTCTTGCCCAAATAGCCCTAAATTCGCTTCTGGGTTTTGGTTTTTAATATATTCTTCTGCTACTGATAACATCCCCCCTGTACCGGCTGTGGGGTCATAAACTGAGCGATAAATACCTGATTTAAAAACATCGGTTTCTTCACAGAAAACTAGATTTACCATCAAGCGAATTACTTCACGAGGTGTAAAATGATCTCCCGCTTCTTCGTTGGCTTGTTCATTAAATTTTCTCACCAATTCTTCAAATAGATAACCCATTTGGAGGTTAGAAAGTTTAGAAGGAGATAAATCTATTTCTGGGGTACAAAAATCTTTAATAATCAGATATAAGCGATTACTTTCATCAAGTTTTTGAATCTCGCTTTTAAAATCGAACTTTTCAAAAATATCCCTGGCTTTAGGTGAAAAACCATGTATATAATCAATTAAATTACTAGCAATATTATCAGCATCATCTAATAATTTTTGAAATGTGAATCGACTGGTGTTATATAAAAATTGTTTACGTTCTCCCCCAATTGCGACTTTAGAAATAGCTTTTTCAAAGGCCTCACCCTTTAATTCCATGGCTTCATATTTGGCTTTAGCTTCTATCACAGCTTGTTTATTTGGTTCTAAAACAGCATCTAACCGCCGCAACACAATTAAGGGCAACATCACCCGACGATATTGAGGCGGGCGGTATGGTCCCCGGAGTTTATCAGCAATAGCCCAAATAAAACCAATTAAATCTTGATGATGAGAATTTTCTGTAATTGTTGCCATATTTATGGGATTTGTATTATAGTTACTTTCCCAGTTTTTGATGAAATTTGCAATGGTGAGTAAATTACCCACCATAATTGTAATTAATCAGAGAGCCGCTGATAATGGTTAATAATTTGTGCAGCTACTTCAGAAGCTGTTAAACCATCAGTTTCGACCTCAATAGCATCAGCAGCTTTTTGTAAAGGGGAAATCTTGCGTGTGCTATCTTTTAAGTCGCGTTCAGCAATATCCCGTTCTAGCTGTTCTAAGCTAACTTGGTTTTGATTTCGCGCTTGAAAGTCTTGATGACGACGACGGGCCCGTTCACCCACAGAAGCAGTTAAAAATATTTTAACCTCTGCATCTGGGAAAACATGAGTCCCAATGTCTCTACCTTCCGCTACTAAACCCCCCCGTTGTCCCCAACTCTGTTGTTGTTGGACTAATGCTTGTCTAACAGCACTTTGAGCAGCGATCACTGATACTAGAGATGTTACCTCAACTGTGCGAATTTTTTCAGTGACATCTATATCATTAATCTGGACTTTTACGGGAGATTGCAGACTTTGACCAGGAGTGAGTTCAATTTTACACCGCGTCGCCAATTCAGCAACAGCACAATCATCATCAATAGCAATCCCCTGTTCCAGCACTAACCAAGCGATCGCCCGGTACATAGCACCTGTATCTAAATAAACCAAACCTAATTCCTGTGCCACTTGACGAGCGACTGTAGATTTACCAGCGCCCGCGGGACCATCAATAGCGATAATTGGTTCGCGTATTTGGTCTTTGTCGCGCAAAATCGTATTGTCAATTAACCGTGTAGAACCAAGACGAGCAGCGATCGCCAACATTCCTTCATTCTCAACTTTTTCTAAAAACATCAACGTAGTCGGTTCCACCAATTCAACATATTCCAAGCTGATAGCCCTAACTTTTGCGATTTCTTCCCGGACCAATGCTATGAGTTTACTACTGTCACGAACGCCAGCTTTAAACGCCGCTTCAGCTTGCCGTAAACCTTTAAATAACACTGTTGCTTGCTCCTTTTCTGTAGCCGTCAAATACTGATTACGAGAACTTAAAGCCAAGCCAGACACCTCCCGCACCGTGGGACAAACAACAATTCCTACTGGCAAATTTAAATCAGCTACTAAGCGTTTAATAATTGCCAGTTGTTGGCCATCCTTTTGTCCAAAATAAGCCCGGTCAGGTTGTACCAAATTCAAAAGTTTAGTAACAATAGTTGCCACCCCAGCAAAATGACCTGGACGACAATTACCACACAAACCAGACATCATATCAGACGGAGGGACAACTTGTGTCATCCGAGTTTCTGCTATATTCTTACTAGGGATACCAATTTCCTCCGGAGTTGGGGCAAAAATCACATCTACCCCAGCTTGTTCACAAAATTGTCTGTCCTGTTCTAGAGTGCGGGGATAGCGTTGATAGTCCTCATTCGGTCCAAATTGCAAAGGATTGACAAAAATACTCACAATTACCGTCGAATTTTCCCGTCTAGCCCGTTTAATTAAACTTAAATGACCTTGATGTAAATTCCCCATAGTGGGAACTAAACCCACCACTGTAGGATACCAACTGGTTTGTTCATCATCATCTGGTGGCTTAAGATGGCTTTGCCAGCGACGGCGATTTAAATAGCAGCGTAAGGCTACAACATTTGTCAGCACACGCACAAAATACCCCTAGTTCCTTTCTATCTTTTCCCCCGTTAGTGTATATCTGATAGGGGAGGGAGAAGATGAATGAACCAGGGGAATTTAGGGGGAGTTTAATAGTAGAAAGCGAAAGGAGAATTTGAACCAGTTATCTTCCTAAAACCTCAAGATTGACCGGAGCAACACCGCTGCGGATCATACCTAATATTCGAGCAGCACCAGCGGAGAGGTCAACAATTCGCCCCCGGATGTAGGGACCCCTATCATTGATTCGCACGACGACAGAACGACCATTCCGGGTATTAGTGACACGGATTTTTGTCCCTAAAGGTAAGGTACGATGGGCGGCAGTTAATCCTTCAGGATTATATCTTTCACCACTGGCAGTTTTATTGCCAGAGCCATCATAACCGTACCAAGAGGCCATACCCCGAAAATTGAGCTTGATATTACCTAAGGAAATCTGTCGCCCTCGTTTTAGCCCAGATCCTGATTTACGTACTGGTAGGTTAGCAATTTCTCCAATAGGAGACGCGTTACCCATCAGTCTTCGCAGTCTATTAGTTACTTGTAAGGCATCTTTGGCAAGATTAGTGGCTGGTGCCACGTTGTCACTATCGCTAGTATCTGCTAATCTCGTACTTGCATTGACTTCTACCAGTTCTTGACCGTCAATGGTAATGGTGTAGCGATCTACTGACGGTTGTTGACCTAAGAAGCCTTTTTTATTGGCTTTATTGTTAATTACGGAATTATCCGGTGTTTTCCAACTGACAGTAATCTTGCTTGCATCTACATTATTCTCGACTAGTTCGTTAATTCTAGCGGCTATAACACTAGCTTTCTGAACTGGGTCATTGTTAATTGTACTAACTTGTTTGTTAAAATCAACTTGATTGACAGTATTGCTAAAACTGGCAACTTTTGACTGGTTGGTAGTAGTATCAGTATGAGAATTGAGATTCTCACCACTGCCAATTACTCCAACTTTGGTTTCGTTGTTAGTAACTGGGGTAGAACCCAGGAAGGTAAGAACAGGAATATCCCGAACATAAAGAGTGGCTGCTTGTAAACCTTTAATACTGTGAGGGTAAATGCTGGCAGTCACAGGATTTGAGGTTGGGTTCTCTGTTGGGGATTGGTACTCTCCTACTTTAATGGCATCATGGGAAGATGATGCTTGACCAGTTGGGGAACTTTCTTGACTGGGTTGAGCTTGACCAACGGAGGGCAGACCCAAAACAGCTAGAAATATGGCAACTGTAGTCCACAAATGTCTTTGATTCATGCGTCCGATTTTTAAAGCGACTTTAGAACTTAAGTTTTTTGATTAGCTGGTTTTTTCACTGTTGAACAGTGATTCTCCCTGGAAATTTGAACTGGTTCGACTTTCACTTTTTATTTTGTAACTCGAATACATTAACATGAATTTTGAGGCTTGGGGATCAGGGTTTTAGCGTAAGTCTGAATCAACTAGCAAGATTTTCAGTCAGCTTTGAGCTTGCAAACCGTTATTAATTCAGGATTTTGGCTATGTAACGTTTTTTTTCAGATTTTCTGATTTTCTTGTGGAAACTTAATCTTGGGCGCTCGCCTAATTTAAACATTACTATCTAATATTGATTCTCAGTATTCACAAATCATGAGGTATTAAAAAATTTATAATGTTCATCTGGATTCGGATGGAATTTTACTGGTCTTAGTTGCTATCATCTACGCAAAAACAACCTATGAAAAGGTGAGATTATCAAAATACTAGCGTTGATTTTACTTAATATATGAGTTTCCGTCTATATTTTAGATAAGTAAATATATTTAAGTAATTGAAATAATTAGTAGCAATAATTACAGCTAAATTGAGGTAATAAAAGTGATTTAGCTCCAGTCAGTATTTATTCTTATCCCCAAATAAATGATTAATGAGACAATAATTAGGGGTGGTAAGCGCGTATGCACAAATACAAAAAGTATAATATATTACTTCTAATTTCGCAATTACCGTAATATTACTAGTAATAAATTTTGTATCAATCAATTAGACTCATGTTTAACTAGAAAATCCATAAATATTGCCAATAGCACTTTTAAGCATTATTGAAAAAGAATATTCCCGGTATAAATCTCCTAAAAATTGTTGTCATGGTAATAATTAATTGATTTCAGCGATTTTACAAAAAAGGGAACAGGAAACAGACAATTTTTGTAAAATCTACTCAGATACCCAACTTCTTGAAGAAGTCAGATATCTTATTTTTCCATTTATAACTTCTGCAATAATTCCTGAGTCAACTGGGTAAATGCCTTAGAACCGGCTGTATTTGGATTAAGTAAAGAAACAGGCATAAAACTATCTACAGCTTTAGCAACATTAACATCAATGGGAATTTGAGCTTTACAAATTTTATCTACGCCAAAATCTTCGACAACTCGGTGCATTACTTGTTTGTAATATCTGCCATTGAGAAGATTTACATTGGACATACTAAAAACAATTCCCAGCATTTTAATATCTATTTTTGCTTCTTGTTCATGACCTTCTTTTAATTGGGAAATGCGCCTTTCTAAAAGTTGAATTCCTACCACAGATAATGGTTCTGGTCTAGCAGGAAGAATGTAGAAATCGCTTGTAGCTAAAGCACTACGAGTCATAAGATTATAACCGGGAGCGCAATCTAAAAGAATAAAGTCATATTGATCACGTACGGGTTTTAAAATATCTCTAATTAGGACTCTTTCAAAACGATTCCAGATAGTTTCAAAGTCCTGTTCACCCAATGCTATAGATTGATTATGCAGCATTTCAGAAACCACAAATTCATCATATAAATCTATGTCTCCCGGTAATAAATTTAATCCAGGAAGATTACAAACTTGAGGTTGAATAATGTCATAAATTGTAAATTTTGCTTCTGGTCTGGGGTTGATAAGTTGATCTAGTAAATATCTCAATGTCTTTTTTTGTTTACGACGTTTAGTAAAATCTAGTGGTGACATTAAACTCAGTGTCGCACTAATTTGACTATCTAAATCTAAAACTAAGACCTTTTTTCCGTGATTTTTGGCTAAACAAGTGGCCATATTCACGGTAATGGTGGTTTTACCAACTCCACCTTTCATGTTTGCGGTTGCAATTACATATCCCATTTTTATTCCTCTACTGACGCTTTCCCATTAAGGTAGCGTTCATATTATCTAATAGATTTTAACTTTGGTGATGGTACTCAAACCCCAAACTTCTCCAAGAAATCGGGGGTCTTGTTAGGATAGTTTAATATTTTGTGCCAATAAACTCTGAAGACGTTGTAAATGCGGACCAACTTGGTAAACTAAATCCCCTTTTCCTATTAAATAAGCTGCTACGGTTGATGTTCCACCTAAGATGATTTTTGAATCTGCTTCGCTTTTGGTACTGAGTGCGACCCTTCCAGGTAGGTTAGTACGAATAATTGGGGTGACAATACTCGCTTCTGGACGTTGGGTAGAAATAATCAAATGAATACCTGCGGCTCTTGCCATCGCGCCTAAACGTTTGATACTTTGTTCTAAGATGTTGCGGACCTCTTTCTCTGCCATAAAATCGGCATATTCATCAAAAATACAAACAATGCGCGGTAACATTGGGGAGGAACGTTGATTATAAACTGTTAAATCTGCACATTTAGCTTTTTCAAATTTTTGATAACGAGATTCCATTTCTGCTACTAGTTCTTGCATTAATTCTACAGCGCGATCGCTATCTTTGACAACTGGTGCATATAACGACGACATTTGTTCAAATTCGGGAAATGTTACCCGCTTGGGGTCAACTAAAGCAATTTTTAAATGTTGGGAAGAATGACGATAGATTAAACTGAGAAGTAAGGATCTCAAAAATTCACTTTTTCCGCTTCCTGTTGTTCCTCCCACCAAAAAATGACAGGTATTTGGATCTGATAAATCAGCCTCTAACAATTTACCATCAATACCCACTCCAATGGCAATTTTTACGGGTGCTGTTGGGGCTAAAAATTGCTTTTGAATAAAATCTTCAAATTTAGCAATTTGTCTATCTTGACGCGGTAAATCAACACTAACATAACCAGCTTGGGGAGCAATTAAAGGAGGATAATTTAAACCTAATTGCACTTGTAAATCAGCGGATAATTTGAGAATTGAATTTACTTTTACACCGGAATTTGGTTTAAGTTTGACTCTGATAAATGCTGGACTCACCGCAGCACCATGATACTCAACACCAACACCAAAAGATTGCAAAGTATTAACTAAATCTTCACCTATTTTATCAGCATTAATAGATGTTTCTTCTTTTTCAACACCAAAAAAAGTTTGACATTTTTGTTGTTGCGGACAAATTTCACATAAATAAGGTTCAGTTGTCATTGGTGGTGGGTTAGGATTGGGAGATTCCCAACTTAACCAGTTTTGCATTTGTAATAATTTATGGGGAATTAATTGATGAACCGTATTTTCTAACTGTTCCCAAGAATATTTGTACTCTTTAAATTCTGGTAAAACACAATAAACAGCAGAATCAATAGGTGTTTTTTTCTGCTTCGATAACATATAACTATAGAGAGAAACTTGCGCTAATTGTGCTGCTAAATCTACAGGTTGATAGGTTTTAAATTCTACCATACAAAGGCGTTTAAGTTCAAAATTAAAAACCAGACAATCAAACTCACCTCTAATTAATTGTTTTGTCCCATTAGGTAAATCAAAGTAATGTTCTAAATTGCGTTCTCCCGAAATAAAAGTATTAGAAATAAGTGTTTCTGCACTACAATAACGACGATTAATTACTAACAATTCAGTAAACTTTTTAATTAATCCTTGTAAACCTTGCCAAACTTGTAATAATACAGGTCCTTTACTTCCGTCTTGTACAATTGTATTTTGTAAATAGGGAAAGAACTTAATTTGATAGAATAATTGTTGAATTTCCGATGTAATTTGATCTACATTTAATTGTGTTGTAGATGGATTAAATAAATTTTTAAATCCGGGTTCAATCAGCAGTAAATTAATAAAATCATCTGCTAATTTATGAAAAACATTACCAACACCCCCAGGGGTATTTTTAGGAGAGAATATTGCTTTACAATTAAAATGGTGATTTAGATAAAAAAGTCGGGGACATTCAAAAGCTAATCTAACTTTAGTGGGAGTTAAAGATGAATTTTCAGATTTGTGATTTACCATATTAAATACACGATTGATAACATCAGGATTGGATATTTCAAGCAAGCGATAATGAACAGTAGCGAGATAAACAGTATCCATAGCTGCATAGTTTAACTGTTTTTGAGTCAGGGGACGTTTTCCCCAATCACTTGTTCCTTCTTCTGCGTCTACATGAGAAAATTGACAGAGTTCAGCAGCTAGAGTTTTTAGTTTTAAGTTGGTAGTTTGTAAAACTTCTTTGGTGATTTTTCTCGCTATTTTTAAAGTACAAGTGACATTTTGGGCTAGTTCCTTACCTAAATATTTTAAATCAAAACCAGCATTATGAAAAACTTTCTCAATTTGGGAATTAACCATAATTTGGTTAATGAAATATACAGCCAAATCAGGTTTATCTAAAACATCAAAAATGTAAGCAGATTCACCAGTTAAATCTGTATAATCAGCCAATACCTGAATTAGTGCTAATTTTGGTTTATCGGTATACCAATCAGCGATTTCCGTATCTATCCATAGGGTTTTAGATAGGGACAGTTGGGAAATTTGCTGGTAAATTTCAGTAGGTTGTGTCAGGTAGTGCATTGGCTGATCATATTGTCATAAATGGACTTACGGAATTAAACAAATTAATTGTTCTGATAATTTAGCTTCTGGATTGACTGTTTTCACTTTGTTTTCTTGATATAGTTGTTCAATCAGACTCCGAATTTCAGTTTCTTTTACATCACAAAATTGATTAGAAGCCTGTGAAATCAACGTAGCCACTCCCATATAACCTTGAGTTTTCACGAGATTTAATAGGAAATTTTTAACAGGTCTTAAATCTTTACCATTTGGCTTTGGATTTGGTTTAGAAACAATACCTAAATCCTGTAATAAAGTACATTGATTCAAAATCTCAGATTCATTAATTAAAGTTTCTAATCTTTGTAAATTAATCATTTTCCCACCAATTACTAACTCTTGAGATTTGGCAGAATTTACCAAACTTTGATATGTTGCCAAATAGTGAATAGACTGTAAACTTGGTTTAATATGAACATGATTAGTATCAGTGAAAATCTGTCTATAGAGTTGATTTCCAGCCATGTTTGGTTTTCCTAAATCCCCACCACGAATTAAGTACATAGTTTGACAGAGATTTTTTTGAAGGACTGTTTGACAAGCATTCATTATATGATAAAAGCTATTCATATTTGAGTCTTCTGTCCAAACTATACCCAATTTTTCCCGCTTGGTAGGATGTTGATAACTCAAGGAATAACTAGCATACTTTCCGCTTAAGAGTTTAGTCTTAACTCCCTGCATTTTTAAACTAGATATAGACTGCTGCAACATCTGAATTAAATCAGGTGATGATAACAGAGAAATCTTGGTAATTTTCCCCTGACTTTTTGTATATTCGTGCTGCCATAATAATTCAAATAGTGGTGGTGGTGGTGG
>Ga0207418_100003_pt1 | contig 86599 bp, 84 predicted proteins | sample LakMenEpi05Aug08_FD_150669 | JGI IMG/M metagenome (GOLD analysis project Ga0207418, IMG submission 150669) | Freshwater microbial communities from Lake Mendota, WI - 05AUG2008 deep hole epilimnion (SPAdes) | ecosystem: Environmental > Aquatic > Freshwater > Lake > Epilimnion/Euphotic zone ...
CCTGGTTCAGGAGTTGGTAATTTAACATCCGAAATCGACCAAATAATCTCCCAAAGTAGTTTTAAATAGATAAACTTAATTTAAATTTAAAGTTTTACCCGACTCACCCTCGGGGTTTTTGATTGCCTAAAAGTTAATTTTTGACGAAAAGAGCTTAATTTTTTAGCAGGTTAGTTATGTTCAAAAAATATTTCACCAAAAAAAATACCATAATTACTATAGTTCTGATTTCATTTCTAATTTTGATTTCAAGTGTGACAATTTTTACTAAAATTTCAGATAACAAAGAAGATTCTAGTAGTTCAAAACAATCATCAAATTTAACATCTTCAGAAACCTCTTCAACTTTATCATCAATAGATTCTAGTTCAAGCGATCAACTTTCTAGCAATTATATTTCTAGCTCAAACTCATCAAATATCAGCTCAGCGACAGTTAATTCTATCCAAAGCTAGGTTACAGTTACTTCAACTAGTCCTATCCAAAGCACAAATTCACCCTACACCAACCCCTACTTTCCAAACCTTAAAATAGTTTATGATAGTAGTTGGAAATTTGAAACTTCGGCTACAGAAACCCCGAGTTATGAAGGATATTTGGTTAACCGTGAGATTAAACTATCCAAAGGAAGTAATATTTTTAGAATTAGGAGTCTTATAGTAAATGGCGGCTTTGGTTGTGAAAATATTGACGAGTGGAATGAGCTAGAAACTTTTCCAAACGGTTTAAAGAAATTTATTACTCCAGACAAGACTAAAATACAATATTCAAACACAGCAGATTGCGGGCCGTCAAACATGTTAGTTTCAAATTTTCCAGTTAGTAGTGTACCAAATTACTTAGGTCAGTCTAAAAACGGTTTTGTTGTGTGGACTTATAATATAATTTTGGAAGGTGATTACGCTCCAGATTCGCAATTTATAAAAGATATTGATCAGATTTTGAAACAAAGTTTTATTGGGTAAAAACCTCTATTAGTCTTGCCAAAAGTTTGCAACTAAAAGATCAAAAAATAATTATTTTAAACATTTGCAATTTTAGAAAATGATTCAATTCCCAACCAAACTAAGCCAAATTCAAGATAGAATAAAAGCCATAAACCCAACAAAATATGCTCAGACACGCAACTTTTTGGATGGCGAGGCGACCTATCTTTCACCCTATTTTACAGCCGGAGTGATTTCTTTAAAAGAAGTTTATGATCAGATTCTCACCATTAGTGATCAATCAAAATCTGAAAAGTTGATTATGGAGCTTGCCTGGAGGGAGTATTTTCAGAGAGTTTGGGAAAACAAAAAAGATAAAATCTGGACTGACCTAAAAAACCCAGCTTCAAATCTGAGATTACAACCTCCTAAAACTCTTCAAAAAACACCAAATGGTTACAAAATAATTTTGCCCAAATCTATCTTAGAGCAAAAAACCGGAATTTTGGCTATAGATAACCAGCTAAAAGAGCTACAACTAAGCGGTTATATGCATAATCACGCCAGAATGTGGCTCGCTAGTATTGTTTGCAATCTTGCAGGGCTTCATTGGGAAGCGCCTTCTAGGTGGCTGTATTACAACCTTTTAGATGGGGATTTGGCATCAAACACCCTAAGCTGGCAGTGGGTGGCTGGTACTTTTAGCTCCAAAAAATATTTTGCAAACCAAGAAAACCTAAATAAATACTCCAAAACCCACCAAACCCAAACCTTTTTGGACAAAACTTATCAAGAATTAACAAACCTAACCAAAATTCCAAATGAATTACTCGAGTTAAGTGAAATTGAAATCAAAACTGACTTAGATTATTTCCAAAAACTATTTGAACCAAAGTCTATTTTAGATTCTAAAAAAGTTCTTGAAATAGACCCAAAACAACCAATTTTTTTGTTTCACCCATACAATTTAAACCCCAGAATTCCTACAGATAAATACTGCCTAAAAATCTTGATTATGGACCCAGAATATTTTAAAAGCTACCCAATTAGTAATAAAAGGTTGGATTTTATAGCCGATTTAACCAAAGAAATCCCGCAAATTCAAGTATTTATTGGAAGTCCCGAAGAGCTTGCTAGATTTACCGATATCCAAACCACTTTCAACCAAAATATAGACAATTGGAAAGATAAAATCCCAAATTTGAAATTAAATTCGCCTGATTACTTATTCCCACAAGTTGATGGATATTACCCAAGTTTTTTTGGTTACTACAAAAGATGCTCCTCCAAAACCTGGCAAAAACCCCATCAATCTTGAATAAATCCTTGACAAAGGGGTTTAAGGATACTAGTATTACTTTACTTTTTAAATTTATTATTTATTTGTTACTTACATGTCTGATACAAACTCACAAAACCCTACACCCCGTGCCATAACCACTGCTGATTTCGAACAAATCAAAACTCAAGCTGGAATTTATTTGATTGATTTTTGGGCAGTTTGGTGCGGTCCTTGCAAAGTTATGAACCCAATTATCGAAGAGCTTGCCAAAGACGATGACCTAAAAGAAGTTAACTTTCTAAAAGTCAATGTAGATGAAGAGCCTGAGTTAGCTGGGATGTTTAGAGTTAGTAGTATTCCTACTTTTTATATCCTAAAAATCAAAGGTGATGGTAGCCTTGATATAGCTACCGACACTCTTGGTAAAATTATTGGAGCTCAACCTGCTTTCAATTTTAAGATGGAAATTCAAAAGGCTATCGAGGCAAAAGCTTAAACTTTAAATCCAGAACTTAGTTTTAAAAACTACGAAAAGAACTTCATCTTGTCTTTTGTTTAGGTAGTCCCTAATCTTTTAAGTTTAAATTTCAGACTTACTGTGATCTTAAGCAAGTCTTTGATAATTCAAACTCAAACCGCACAGACTAACCCTAAATGACCTGATAGTCAGCTAGAATATTGACAAAGCTAACATTTGATTGTTTGGTTTTTTATGTAGTTTTATCACAAAAAATAACGCCCTAAAAATATGTTTGGAATGCAACTTATCGAAGAAAAAGAGATGCAACTGATTAGTAACAAGCTTTCTGTTTTTGATTTGTTGACGGTTAGAATTTTGCTTAATTATAATTGGATTTTTGGCTTGTCTATTTTTTTCTTGGTTTGCTCACTATTTTCATTTTCTTTTGCACAAGCAATTGGAACAGTTGGATTTTTGGCTTGTAGTTTTTTGATCTTGTATATTCAAATTAGGTTTGCCAAATTTGGATTGGCTTTGCTTACTTTTTTGGCGATGGTTTTGACAGGATTAGAAATAGTTGGTTTTTGGGTTAATTAGAAACTAATTGTATGCAAATAATCATCAATGCTGGAGGCACTGGCACTAGACTTTGGCCATATTCCACAGTATCCAGACCCAAACAATTTTCCAAACTCATAGATCAACAGACTTTTTTAGCAAAGACTTTTGATAGACTAAAGCCAAACTTTGATCCTGAAATAATCTGGATAAACACCAACCAAAAATTTATAGATTTGGTAAAAGAAAGTTTAGGAAGTGATTACAATTCACAAAAAATCTTAACTGAGCCAGAAAAACGAGACCATTTTGCAGCCCTCATTGGACACTCTGCGGTAGTTGCTAGTAAAACCTCCCGAACCGAAACTCAAATTTTTATACATTCAGATCACCTCATAAACCCCGAAGATTGGAGTAAATATAATCAGGCTCTAAAAATAGTGGATCAGTCCATTCAGAATGCTGAATTTGAGATTGTAACTTGTGCTGTCAAACCAACTTTTGCAAACACCCAACTTGGATATATCGAAGTTGACCAAAGTGTCAGAAATGAGGCTTTTGTAAAACCTGTAAAAGTCTTTAGTTTTAGAGAAAAACCCAACTTTGAAACTGCTACCAAATTTTTGGAAAGTGGCTGCTATTTTTGGAATCTTGGTTATTATAGCTTTACCTTTGAAAACTTAATCAAAAACCTACAAAAATTTCACCCCGAGCTGGTTCAAGTCGCCGAAACTATTTATCAAAAAGGCAAAATTGAACCTGAAGACTATCAAAAAATACCCAAAACTTCTTTTGATTACGCAATTTCCGAAAAAACTGACAGCTTGGGTGTAGTTGCCCTTGATTTGTTTTGGGAAGATATTGGAAGTTGGGAAGCGGCTGAAAAATACTTGCCTGCCCTAGAAGAAAATCCAAATCATTTTCAAATATCTGGAGCTGGCAACAAAGTAAAACTCAGTAGTTCAAACAAAAAAGTGGCTTTTGTGGGAGTTTCAAATCTGATTTTGGTAGAAAGCGAAGAAGGGATCCTAATAATAAATCCCCAGAAATCTGGGGAAGTAAAAAAAGTGGCTGAATACTTTGAAGAAAAATTAGTACAGTAGAATACTCGATCCATTTATAATACCTTGCCCAGCAGTACCACTCACTATTCCTGCAACGATATTTACGATTGTAAAAGCAACGATAGATATAATCAAACCAATTGTAGCATTTATGATAATCTGCTTGGCATTTCCTGCTGTGTCTTCGTTACCATTAGAGGTAATATATCGAATACCACCCCAAACCATGAATAAGACTGAAAGTCCAACTCCAAAGTAAGTCAAGAACCTAGCAATATCAATAATTATACCCAACAGACCTGTTCTAGTAGTTCCTGAAAAATTAGCGGTTCCTGTCACAGGACAACTTCCACCTTCACAGATTTCATTGGTTTTAGGTACAAGATCTGATTGAGCAAAGACTGGGGTAGAATTTGCAAACGCCACTATACCAACAAGGGCTACCATCATGACTATACCTGGAAGAATTTGTTTTATAAATTTGAACATATTTTTTGTTTTTTTATTGCTTTTTGTTTTAGTAAAATAAATTATATAACACATTTTTTGTTTATGCAAATTTTTTGAGAAAGCTAAAATTGCTTAGCTGATTGACATTATCCTAGCAAGTTCTTTATGGTTTTGGAGTATATGACTAAACTAAAAATATCTCACTTTTCTCTTGCTGATTGGGAAAAAGCTGAAATTCTTGCAAAGCTACCTGACTTTGATCATGTTTTTGTGGAGGATCAGAATGTTGAAAATAATCTTGCCAAAATAGATGACTGTGATATCTTGGATGTGTTTATTTATTCTGATGTAAATACCAAGGTGATCAACAGTCTTACCAATTTACGACTAATTGTAACTCGATCTACTGGTTTTAATCACATCGACACCCAAGCTGCCAAATCCAAAAATATCTTGGTTTGCAATGTCCCAGCCTACGGTACAGCTACAGTTGCCGAGCATACTTTTGCACTTTTACTCAGCCTTTCCAAGCAAATTCCAACCATATCCAATCGCACCAAAAGCCACAACTTTGATTTTCAGGACAAGCTCGGGTTTGATTTGGAGGGGAAAACTATCGGAATTATCGGTGCCGGGAAGATCGGCAAACATGTTATAACTATTGCTAAAGGTTTTGGTATGAAGGTGCTAGCTCATGATATTTATAAAGACCTAGAATTTGCCAAACAAAATAATTTTGAATATGTGGAATTTGAAGAGCTTCTTCAAAAAAGTGATATTTTAAGCCTTCACACTCCTGCCAACGATTACACTTGTAGCCTTTTGACGAGATTTAATATAGACAAAATCAAACCAGGGGCTGTATTTATAAATACTTCTAGAGGTTGCTTGGTAAAAAACGAGGATCTAGTCTACGCCTTAGACAAAGGTATTATTTCGGCTTGCGGACTCGACACAGTTGATGGTGAAGAAGATATGTTTGTAAGTAAACCTTATGAATATCAAAAAATATTACTTGCCAAAGAAAATGTGCTATACACTCCTCATTCTGCTTTTTTCACTAAAGAAGCTATCGGGCGGATTTTACAAACTACAATCGAAAATATCCAAAAATTTCGAGATGAAAAACCTACAAACTTAGTTTAGTTTTTAGATTCTCTAACCCTCCAATATTCAATAAAAATAATATTCATCCAAATCAAAGCAACTCCAAAAAGATAATTTTCTAGTGGAGTTTCCCAAATTTTGATACCCGAATAAAACTTAATATCATAAGGGCCAACCAAATAACTCTCTAGCCACCATCGCCCATTTAGCCAATTATCCACTATAGTTTGCAAAAAAATCACAAAACCCATAAATATCCAAAACTTTTTTTGGGTGTAAAGCTGATTCTTGAGAGTAAATTTATCCAATATAAAACAAATAAAAAGACTTAAGATAACCAATATTGTGTATTCTTTCATATTATTTTAGGGTGGTTAATTTCTGCCAAAAATCTTTCCAGCTGACAAAATCACGAATAACTGTCCACAAAAAAATACTAGAATAAGGAATGACCAAAAAAAACAAAATTTCTTCGATGGGTAAGTTGATAATTTTGAATCCCAAAATATAGTTATCATTAAATGCCCAATGCCCGCGACTAGTCGCCCAAACATCCCAAACAACCCAAGGAATAGCCACAATTGGTAAAACAGTCAGAATTTTTTTGAGATCCCTACGAATAAAAGCTTTTGGGTGAAAGGTTAATAAAAATGGCACAGAAAGACTGAGCAAAAGCACTATCAGGTATTCGAATCGATTTGGGTTCATATTTATTTGATTGATAAAATAAAAGTAATTTAAAAGCTTACCTGCGGGAGAATTCGTGTTTTAAAAATTTAAAGTTTTATTTTTCTGGTCAATTTTTAGCTCGTATGCCTGTTAAATAAAATCACAAAAGGGGTTTTGATGATAATCCAAATATCCAACCAAAAATTCCAGTTTTCGATATAATAAACATCGTATTTTACCTCATTTTCAAAATTTATATCACTACGACCGTTGATCTGAGCATAGCCTGTGATTCCAGGATTGATGTTAAAAACCTTATAGTGATGATCTTTATATTTAGCCACTTCTCTGGGTTGGTGGGGTCTTGGGCCTACGATAGACATTTCTCCAGCCAGTACATTAAAAAACTGAGGAATCTCGTCTAAACTATATTTTTCGATAAACCTTCCAACCTTTGTGGATCTGGGGTCATCTTTTATTTTGTACAAAACTCCATCTTTCCTAGCATCTTGTTTGGCGATTAGTTCTTGCTCCAGTTTTAGGGTTTCTGGGCTGTTTTCGGAGGTTGAAAATTCTTGTTTTAATCGTCTAAATTTCCACAACCTAAAGACTTTCCCGTTTGGTCCAACTCTTTCACTCCTATAAAAAATAGGTCCTTTTGAATCAATTTTGATAGCAATCGCAATAATAAAATAAAGCCAGCTAGCCAAAATCACAAACAATCCTGAAAAAGTTATATCAAAAATCCTTTTTAAGACAACCTGCCATCCATCCAAATTGCTGTGCTTGAGTTCCAGAAGTAATTTTCGCTCGATAGTAATTGGATTTAATCCAAAAGACTGATAATCACTAAAACCTTCTGGGGAAAAAATAAAATCGACTTTTTTTCTTTCTGCCAAAATAGCTAGTTTTGAGCCAAGTCTATGAGTATCTGAGAGTAAATAAATTTCGGAGACAATACCATCTTGGACTAGCCTAGTTATTTGATCTAAACTAAGTTGATCCAACTGGCTGTAAGTGTAAATATTTTCTATGTTATTAAAACCTGAAAGTCTCTTTGAAAAAGTATTTTGAGTATCTCCTATGACTGCAACTGCAATTTTGCCAAAACCTAACTGGTACAAAATTTGTTCTATCAACCAAAAAATTATCCTTCCCAAAAAGACAAAATACAATGCTACAAAGCCACTAGCTGCCAATATAAAACGACTTATCGGCACCCCAACTGGTAAAATATCACGGTTGTATTCGTTAAAGAAAAAATAAGTGATTATCCCAAGAAAAACCAAAAACACCCCAAGAAAAAGCCTAAATATATGCTCCCACAAACCTCTTCTGGCGTAAATTTCATACAAACCCAAAAAAGCATACACCAAAACCACTGATACCGAAACCGAAACACTGAAAATTGTATATTCAGCAAAACTCAACCTTCTGTTGTCTAAGAAGCTCTCTTGGAACCAATTATACCGAACCATGTAGACTACCAAAATACCAAGGTGAACTGACAAAAAGTCAATGATTGGTAAAATTGCGGTTTTCCAGATTTTTTGGAGTCTAGATTTGGTAAGCATTTGAGATAAAAAAAAAGCTAATATTTGTAGATAAATAAGAACCTGCTTGGAGTCTTCAAACACCTCAAATTTAAGATGAAAAAATTACAACTGTCTGAGTAAAAAGGTAACAGAACAAACTATTTTAGATACGAGTTTTGGAATTTTTGAGACTAAATTTGAGATTTCAAAAAGTATTCAAACAAGTTCTAAAGCTAATATAAATAAATATCTTTGCCAAATAAATCTTTTAGTCAATCCAGCCACCTGTAAAGCTACCCTCTTTGTCATTTCTTTGGTAGGTGTGAGCTCCAAAAAAATCACGTTGAGCCTGAATTAGATTGGTTGGGAGAGACTCAGAAGAAAGTGTTTGGAAATAATCCAAAGAAGAATGAATGGCTGGAAGTGGAAGAGAGTCATTAAAACCTGATAGGAAAGACAAACCCCAAACATCTTGCTTGAATTCAAACTTAGTCTGCCAGCTTTCCCACATATTGGCCAAAAGTCTGGTGCGAATAATACAACCTCCCTGCCAGATTCGCAAAACTTCTTGTAGGTCAACACCCCAATGATTTTCGGTATCAGCTTTTTTAATAAGATCTAAACCTTGCAAGAAGCAAGCTAAATACATACTTTCTAGTCCATTTGCTAGAATTTTTTCTAAAGTCTCTTTGTCTGTATATTCCTCAATTTTGTCCCTGGTTGTTTGCACTAAAAAGCTCTGACTCCTAGACGAACCACTTCGGGCAAAAACTGCTGCAGCTAAAGTTGGAGTATAGGCTCCAAATTCCAAACCAGCCTCTACAGTCCATCCTCCAGTACCTTTGGATTTGGCAACATCTTTGATGCGATCTACCAAAAACTGATCCGAAAGTGGGTCTTGGGTTTTTAGGATGCTAACTGTTATATCTATCAAAAAACTCTCTAGTTTTACTGGTGGATTTTCTGCATAAAAATTGTCTATTTTACCGTGATTTACCTTTGCAAAAAAGTCAGAAATCTCTAAGTTAGAATAGCTTTCTCTTTTTAAAATATCATAAATTTCAGCAATTCCTTGCATTATCCCATATTCTATACCGTTGTGTACCATTTTTACAAAATGACCGCTAGCCCCGTACCCAATATTGGTGACACAGGCAACCCCTGCAAAATCTTTAGCTGCAGCTTTCTGTAGTATTGGTAAGATTTGATTTATGGCATTTTCATCCCCTCCTGGCATTAGACTCGGGCCAAGCAAAGCACCTTTTTCACCACCACTAACACCTGAACCTACAAAATGAATTTTTTTGTTAGTTTGTACCTCACCAGAAGATACTTCTTGGAGTGTAAAAAAGCTTCCATTTTCTAGTTGTTGTTGACGCTTTTGGGTGTCTTTCCAGTTGGAATTTCCGGTGTCTACAATTATATCTTCAGGGCTAAGAAGTGGATATAGTTTGGCAATAAAATCATCTACAGGAGAACCACTTTTAACCAATAAAAATATTTTTCTGGGGAGTTCTAAGCTATTTACAAACCCTACCAAATCGCTATAACCCACAAGCTCACCATCACCTCTGTCCGAATCGTTTTCCCAAATTTCTAGCAGATCTTGGGTTTTTTGGTAACTACGGTTAAAAACAGCTACTTGATAACCATTTCTGGCAAAGTTTCTGGCTAGGTTTGCTCCCATTGTGGAAAGCCCGATTACGCCTAAATTGTTTTGTGACATATGTAAATTTATAATTAAATTAAGTTTAAATTTCTGTTATAGAATTGGCGATTTTATTTAGTCCGCCTCCATATGTGGTCAGCATTTCTTTAAAAAATTCCACGTCTAACTCAGCATCTTTGCGGCTATATTTTTGGACTTCAAAGTGATATTTTTCCCAAAACTCTTCTTCACTCATTTTGTTTTGAAACAGAGCCATCAATTTAGCAAAAAATCCTGGATTAAATTTTTTTTCAAGGAGTGCAATGTTGGCGTCCAACTCTTTACGAAGTTCTGCTTTACGCTTTTCAAATCTACCCAGAATATCTTCGGCTTCAGTTTTTACATCATCCAAAACTGTGATTTGGTTTTTGGTAACACTTTCATATGAGTCTAATTTTAACTGCAAATCCTTGGTGTCTTGAAAATATTTATCCAAAATTTCATCTTTAGAAAGTTCTTTTAGGTCTTTGCCGGTTTTTTTAATGGTTTTGTTTGGAAAATGAGATAAAATATACAAATAAGCTTGACGCAATTCTACAAATTCTTGGCTACTTCCACCCTCTTTGTCCGGGTGTTTTTGTCCGGCTTGTTTGCGGTAAATCTTTTTGATTTCATCTTTAGACATCTCATCTAAAGAGTCTATATCAAATATTTCTAATGCTTTTTGTAAGTTCATAAATTAAAAACTCTCCAAAAAATTTTTATTTTAGAAATGTTTCACTGTCAAATAAGCTTGACTTAATGGCTTTGATGCAAAACCCAAATTTTGACTAACCAAAATAAACATTGCAAGGGTTATTTATATGCCAAAAAATCTTCACCTTTTTGATTCTTACCAAAGAAAAATTTTGCCAATCCAAGCGAGCGAAGAAGATAAACTAAAAATTTATGGTTGCGGGCCGACAGTTTATAATTATCAGTCAATTGGAAATATGCGAGCAGTTTGGCTACCGGATACAATTTCAAAAGTGGCTAAAATCGCCGGGTACAAAACTGAGTGGGTTAGTAACATTACCGATGTTGGGCATTTGGTAGATGATGGCGACGATGGTGAAGACAAAATCGAAAAGGGTGCCAAGCGAGAACAAAAAACCGTAGATGAAATTATCAACTTTTATGTACAGGATTTTAAGGATCAGTGCGGGGCATTAAATTTTGATTTGCCAACCGGAAAACACCAACCAAGGGCTACACAATATATTGGTGAACAAATGATTTTGGCTTTGGAATTACTACGAGATGGAAAAGCCTATCTTACTGATGACGGGATTTATTTTGAGAGTGGGGAGGAGGTTTCAAAAAACAAAATAGCTACAAGCTCTACAATTCAAGCTTTAGTCCAAACAATCAAAGAATTACAATTTCAAAAAGCTAACAAACCCCTAATTATAGCCATCGATGGTCGTGGTGGAAGTGGGAAGTCAACCTTAGCTGAAAAACTAACCAAACTAATTCCAAACTCTGTTGCAATTGAGCAGGACAAATTTTTGGAATTTATGAAAGGAATGGATACCAAATCTGACTCTTGGAATCACAGGAATTTTGAACTAGACATCCAAGCTTTGATGAGTGAATTGGAGAGTCATGAAGATAAAGAAGTAATCATCTTAGAAGGCATAAAAAGTTTTTCAAATATCCAATCTGATCTAAAAATTTGGCTGGATTCTAGCCAAAAAGATAACAAACAAAGAGCTAAAAATAGAGATGTTCAAGGTGAAGTAAATTCAGAAGGTTTTGAAATATTTTGGCAGGAGTTTGAAACACATTCTCAAAAATATATTCAGGATTTTAAACCGCAGGAAAAAGCAGATTTGGTAGTTTCGATAGATGGTGATGGGTATGAAATATTACAAACTACAACTCCTAAATCAATCATAATTTTTGATATTGACGGAGTACTGATTGAGGCTTATAAATGGAAAGAAAAGATAGAGTCTGAGTGTGGAATTTCAGATCAAGATTTAACCAAATTTTTTAAACAAAATTACTCCAAGATTGCAACCGGTGAAGTTGACTTAAAGGAAGTTTTAGAGCCGTTTCTGAAACAGTCAAAATGTAGTAAAAATGTAGATGATTTCGTTGATTTTTGGTTTCAAAATGACTTACATCAAATCGAGGAAACGCTAACTTTGGCACAGGATTTAAGAGGGGGGGGGTATAAAATTTTGGTCGCCACTAATCAAGAAAAGTACCGTTTGGAATTTTTAAAAAAACACCTTTTAGATGAAAATATTTTTGATAAAATTTATGCTTCTTGTGAAGTAGGTTTTGTAAAAGAAGACTTAGAATTTTGGGAAAAAATCAAAGCTGATTTAGGTGACAAAAACGAAAAAGTGGTTGTCATAGATAATAACGAGAGGCAGCTCGAAAAAGCTAAAGAGGTAGGGTTTGAGGGGATTTTGTATGAGTACAGAAAAACTGATTTGAAAATGGAATTAGAGTCTTTTTTAGATGATCAAAATGAGAATCAAAACTATACCGGACGCAACATAATTCAAACCGAAAAACGAAACCCGCACGATTTTGCTTTGTGGAAATTTGTACCTGAAAATAATTTGCAAAAATGGAAGTTTAATCAGTTCGAAAATACTGAAGATTTGATGATTGAGATTTACCAAAAACTAGATCCAAATGATTACGATTTACCAAACCGCTGGGGTTGCCCTGGTTGGCACAGTGAGTGCGTGGCAATGATTAGTGAGATACTTGGGCATCAAAGATTTTCTGGGAAATTTGGTCATCTTCTAAAGGACAATTTGTACGAAATTGATATTCATACCGGCGGGGAAGATCACATCGACATTCACCACAAAAATGAAATTTTGCAATCCGAAGCTCTTGGTTTTCATCTTTCCAAATACTGGATTCACAACAAATTTGTACTGGTTGACGGGAAAAAAATGAGCAAGAGTTTGGGGAATGTTTTTTTGGTAAAAGGTGAGTTTAAAACAACAGGTTTTTATAGCTTTCAAAATCCCCCAACTCAGGAATTTAGCCAAGAGTTTAAACAGCAGATTATTAAGAAGTATAAGGAGCTGAAGATTTATGATTTGAATGAAAATTCAGAAGATAATTTTTGGCAGAATTTTAGCTTTGATCCGATTGCTTATCGGTTAATGCTAATGGAGCATCACTACACTGAACAAATGAATTTTACTTGGGAAAAGCTTTGGCAAAGTCAAATGAGACTCTGGAATTTGCGAAAAGATGTGGCTCGCATAATTAGCTTTGCTACTCAAAATAATATTACACCTGAAACAGATCAAAAACAAATTCAGGTACTTTTGGATTATCTTTTAGAAAACTTAGACACCCCAAAATTTATTGAAAAATTCCAGAACTTTTTGGGAGATATTATCAATGAAATAGCAAAAAATAATGCCTTAAACCCTAAAAATTTGGGAGCAATTTTGTTTTGGGAAAAGGAGCTTTTGAAGTTAAATTTAAATCCAAAAATCTCAACTGAAATTCTTGATTCATTAGCACAACGACAACAGGCAAAACTAGCCAAAGATTACCAAAAATCTGATCAAATTAGAGTTCAAATTCAGGTTCAAAATCTGCAAGTCGATGATTACAGTTGGGGGAGTGGAGTTTGGAGGAGGTAAAAACAATCTTGAAGAAAATAAAGTATCTGGCGATACTAACAACCTCTCTAAAATCTTTTTGAAGCCTAAAATCTATTCTCGAAAACTCAAAGTACCCTCTAAACAGTCTGAATATCAAATTCCAACCTCCTAATACCCTGCCCTACTGATTTTTGCTTTAGTATTTTAAACTTTCCAATCTCACTAGTCTTGTCGATATGCGGACCTCCACAAAACTCTCTGGAATACACTTTGTGATTTTGATCTTGAAGACTGTAGACACTGACTTTGTCGCCATACTTTTCACCAAAAAGACCAATCGCCCCCATCTCCCTAGCCTCTTTTTCGGTAGTTTCAATTTTAGTCATAGCCAAATCCAGGTCTATAATTTTTTGCACCTCTATTTCAATCTTTAGCAATTCCTCAGGAGTCATACTTCTGTCTAAACCAAAATCAAATCTGGCTTTTTCATCTGTGATAGCACTGCCCATCTGCTTGGTGTCAGCACCAAAAATCTGCCTCAAAACTTGGTGCAAAATATGAGTAGTGGTGTGCAATTTACGAGTTTTATCAGTATCCAAACCAAGTCCAGATTTGAACTGCCCTGCAGAAGTAGTACGACTAAGATTTTGATGCTCTTCAATCAAATTGTGCAAAAAATCTTGATCCAGCTTGAGTCCGTTTTGTTCCAAAATATCTTCGGAGACCTCAAAAGGAACTCCGTGAGTTTGATACAAATCCCAAGCTTTTTGGGCTAAAAATTTAGGATCTAATTGTGACATATTTTTATTCTTAAAACTTTTTGTTTGATTTTAGTCAAAAGCTAACCTTGTTTCAAAACGGCAGCTTCGATCAATCCTCTAAAAAGTGGATGAGGGTTGTTTGGTCGGCTCAAAAATTCTGGATGACTTTGAGTTGCAATGAAAAACGGGTGATTTGTAGGGTCAATTTCTACCAATTCTACCAAAAAATTCTGCTCTCCATTTTTATCTTGATAAAAGTGCTTGCCTGAAATTTTTAGCCCATTTTGCTCTAATTTATCTACATATTTACTCTGCACCTCCAGTCTATGTCTGTGTCTTTCACGGGTTTTTTCTTTTTTATACAGTTTTTTGGCAAGGGTTCCAGTTTCAATCCAACAATCATAACCCCCAAGTCTCATGGTACCACCTTTGGTGTGAATTTCTTTCTGCTCAGGGATAAGATCAATCAAAATATCAAGATTTGGATCAACTTTTCCATCTTCAAACATCTCACTGGAATAGGCTTTTAAACCCAAAACATTGCGGGCGTATTCCACCACTGCCATCTGAAGACCCAGACAAATACCCAAAAATGGAATTTTGTTGATTCTGGCAAAATTGATAGCAAAAATCTTTCCTTCCATACCTCTAGCCCCAAAACCACCGGGAATAATTATCCCATCACTAGCTCTGAGTTTGGCAATTTCGGATTCTTTTTTCTTAGGATCAGCGTTTTCTTCTAGACTTTCGGCTTCTACAAACCCAATCTCAACTTTTACATCTTGCTCTTCTCCGGCGATTTTTATAGATTCACTAAGGCTCAAATAAGCGTCACTGAGCTTTGGATACTTAGCGACTAGACTAATTTTGACAGTCTTTTTTGGGGTGGCATTTTGCCAAACTTTGGTATAAAAATCTGGTATTTTTGGTTCAATTTGGTAGCCTGTAAATTCTTCCAAAAGCTGAATAATTTTGGACTCTTGCAAAAACCCAGGAACTTTATAAATCGAATCAAGATCAGGGAGGTTGATGACTTTGTTTGGTGGCAAATTACTAAACAAGGCTATTTTCTCAAGAATTTGATTTGATAAATGTGTCCCATTTTCTGGGGCGTATCTGGCTACGATAGCATCTGGCTGAAGCCCGCTGGTAAGCAATTGCCTAATAGAAGTTTGCAGTGGTTTGCTTTTGAATTCTCCACTACAATCCAAAAACGGCACATAACCTAGGTGAATGTGTAGCAAATTGCCTTTGTTTGCCTGTTTAAACTGCCTAAAACTTTCCAAAAAAATCTCCCCTTCCATATCCCCTGTAGACCCACCAATCTCGATAAGTCTGATATGGTTTTTTTGATTTCTGGGTAAATTTGCACCAAAGCAGTCTTTTATATAATTGGTGACATGTGGAATCAGCTGAACATTTTTTCCCAAATAATCACCCTGCCTTTCTTTATTCAAAATAGCATCGTAGATTTTGCCCGCCGTAACCGAGGAATATTTGGTTAGATTTACATCCAAAAACCTCTCATAATGACCAAGATCAAGGTCGGTTTCACTCCCATCATCAAGCACATAAACCTCTCCATGCTCATATGGAGACATCGTTCCGGGGTCGATATTTAGATACGGATCAAACTTGATAGCATCAACGATGAAGTTGGAACTCTTTAATAAAAGACCGATAGAAGCCATGGTTATACCTTTTCCAAGACCAGACACAACTCCACCAGTAATAACGATAAATTTAGACACTTGTAATACTAGTCAGAAAAACTTCTGGTAGTCAAGAAAAAACACCTAATTAGGGACTTTTGCAAAGCTGTCGGCTAAACTGTAAAGATCTGGTTTCTAAAAAATACTATAGCCTAGTTCTGTATCGTAGCTGATCAAGACATAATCCACTCCAGCTGAAATCGCCATTTGATAGGCTTTTTGAATTCCATATTTTTGGCTGATTGGAAACATCGAAAAATCATCAGTTATAATCTTGGCTTCTGGGTTGATTTCTTTTAGGTAAGCAATTCCTTTGGGAGAAATAGACATCGGTAAATCTGGATCAATATTTGCCACTTGAGTGTGGCTGACCATAATCAAATGAGAGTTTTGAACCGATTTAAAGGCTTGGCTTTCGGAGTCAATTTCGGATTTCGGATTATTTTTTGTCCCTAAGAAAAAGTGAGTATCTTCTCGTACACTGCCAATTCCAGGAAAGTGTTTTAAGGTGCAATTTACCTCATATTTAGAAAGTTCACTACAATAAATATCCACTACTTCATGCACAATTTTGGGTTCATCAGAAATACTTCGTGAATTTATTTGGGAAAAACCTCCCGCTCCAAGTTCACTTTTAAGATCAGCAACTGGTGACAAATTCACATTTACTCCAATTTCCTGCAGTTCTTTGCCTTGAGTTTGAGCAATTTCTTTAATTTCCAATATCGCTTCTGAGTCCAAAGAATTTTTGGCTTGCAAAACGGACGCTAAAGATTTGGTTTGAATCAGTGGCGGTGATAAATGCGAAACAGTTCCACCTTCGTTATCTGCTAAAATGAGCAATTTTGTGTCGGAATTTTTGGCTTGGATATCTTGCAAACTCTTTATAAAATCTTTAATTTCAGCTTTAGATTTGTTTTGCACATTTCGGGCAGTTAAATAAACCCCGGCAATTTTGTTAGCTTTTACTAATTCCACAATGTCAGACTCATTTCTAAAACCCACAATCAAATTTTTGTTGGTCGATAGATCTGATCTATAAAACCTAAATCGATTGTAAGGAAACACCAAAAGACTAAAAAGTATGGTTAAAGTTGTCAGGCTAAATATTACTAAAACAAACCTTTCTTTTTTAAAAACAGACTTCAAGTCAGTTCGATTTAGATACAAAAACACCCCAACCAAAAACAAATTCAACCCCAAAAACCCAAACAAAACATAAAATCTAACCGAGGCAAACAAGCTGGTAAGGCAAAGATAGCTGAATATGGCTACAAATAAAGCGTAGAGGCTTAGTAATATTTTTAGTAAAAGTCTCATTCTCATTTTTAAGCAGAATTAAGTATAAATTGCAATAAAAAGAGCTGTTTCTTAAAACTTTTAGCTGAGTTTTGAATATTCTAAAATTAGTTTGGTTGATTCAGTTTAGTTTGTTCAATTTCTTGTTGCATTTTCATAGCTTCCATAGTTTGTGCGTGCTGTTTTTTCATTTCTCTAAGATGTTCGTTGGCTCTGTCTTGTGCGTCAGAACTACTTATAACCATAAAAGCATGGATTACACCAGGAAACCATAAAAAGAAACAAAGTATAAAGTTTAATATAGCTGAAAATGGCTTACCTTTAATTAAAACAGCCAAAGGTGGGCAAAAAATAGCTAGAAAATAGAGCATAGGAATGTTTGAGTATAAGTTAGTAAGAAGATTATATTTTATATTTTTGGGATTATTTTCAACTACTTAATATCTACCTCAACCCCTCCATTCCAAACGTCGGCAGAACCTTCGGCAACTTGCCTTATTCCATTAGTAATAATCACCCTGACACTAGAAACATCAGGATAAAAACTTTTAATTGCATTATACATTACAGTTACAAAGTCTTTTTTAGTAGATTCTGATGATAAATTCCACTCTGTTGAATTCAAGTTAACTACTAAACGAACTCCTTGAATCTTTTCCAGCAATTGAGATTCTGGGTGACCATCGTTATATCTTGCAATTTGATCATCTTCAGCCATAACATTTACATAAAATTCCCAATCTGACTTCTGACTTGCACTTTTTATTATTTGAGCTTGATTGGCAGCCATATAAATATTACCTAGTTTAGAATCAAAGGTTGCTCTCAAATCCCTTTCCTTTATTCTTTCTGCATTGTAAATATCTTCTTCTTTCTTTCTCAGATCTTCTTTCTCTTTGTTTTCAAGATCTTTTTTTGTTTGTCCCGCTTTTCTCTCACTCAAATCAACTTTAAAATTAAATTCTTTTTCGGTAATTTTTTCATCTTTTTTGACTACAATTTTCACCAAATTATCCCCTTCAGGAAAAGTTTTATCTAGCGAATATTCACTGTCCCAACCTTTTTTAGTTGCGGATTCTCCGTTGATTGTAACTTCATCCACAGTTAATGGTTCGGTTTTTATTTTGAAACTAACTTTATCATCTTTTTTGATTTCACCTTCGCTAATTCCAGAAACATTAAAAGTTGGACCTTTTGTGCTGGTCGATGAAAATGGACTCACTATAATTGCCAGCATTATAATGTATGCAATAAGCACAACAAAACTCCACGGAATCAACAGCACACCCTTAACCCAATTTGGAATTTTAATTTTTGGCCAAACTGCTACTGGAATAAAAATACCTGGCAAAGTAATTAAAAGTAATATTCTCAGCCAAAGTGGCCACTTATAAAACCAATAAGTTTGTTTTTGAAGTTTGTTTTCTGAGGAAGACATAGCTAAATTTGTATTACACCCTAAAAGGTGTAGATTACTTTTTGTCAAATCTATAGGGTAAGTTTTTATGGAAGAAAAAGAGATAAAAGTAAAACTAGGATTAACTTTGCTTAAATTACGAACTGAAAAAAACCTTTCTCAAGAAAGGCTGGCACAAATGGTGGATTCACATAGAAACTATATCGGCAGAGTTGAAAGAGGTGAACAAAGCCCTACTTTAACTTTTTGGTTTCGTGTTGCAAAAGCCTTGAATCTCAAACTTTCAGATATTATTTTGATGGTAGAAAATTAGTTATGCTCACCGAAAAAGATTTACTTATTAAACTTGAGCTAAAGATAAAAGAGTTGCAAGAAAAGGCGGGTTTAACCCAAGAAGAATTAGCTTTTATTTCTAATCTGCACCGAACTTATATTGGTATGATCGAGAGAGCTGAGAAAAATATCACTATCACAACATTGTTTAAAATATCAAATGCTCTTGGTGTTTCAATCAAAGAAATTATGCAAGATTTTGACGACAAACCAAAAGGTAAAGTTTCCCTTTTAAAAACTCTCAGAGGTTAATTTCCCCAACAAAAAATCCCCAATTAAGGGGATTAAAATTTGGATTTACTAATTTTTAGTTTACATCTGCACGACTACTGGAATGATCATCGGATCTTTTTCAGTGATGCTGTACACATAGTTGCTAACTACCTTTCGAAGTTGATTGCGTAGCTCAGAAAAGAATCCTGGAGCGTTGCGATCGAGATCCATCATGCTATATTCCTCTCGTACTTTAAGCTTTAGTTTATCAAACAATTCGTTGCTACTTTTCATGTATACAAAACCTCTGCTGATGATTTCAGGACCAGCCAAAAGTTCTTTCTTTTTGTTAAGAAGTAGCACCAAAATAATACTTCCTTGAGTTGACATCTGTCTTCTTTCTTTCAAAACCAATTCGGAAACTGTTCCCACATTCATACCGTCAACCAGCAAGTAATTTTCAGTTACCACATCGTCGGTTACTACCACGCTTTGGGTTCGCAGCTCCACAATCCGTCCATTTTCTCCAATCAAATTGTGTTCAGCTGGGATTCCCATCGAGGCTCCAAGTTTTCCAAGACTCTTGATCATGTAGTGATCTCCGTGAATTGGTTGAAGATAGTCAGGTCTGGTTAAAGCCATCAACATCTTCAAATCTTCATGACAAGCGTGTCCAGAAACATGCAAATTAAATTCTTTTGGAAGGAAAACATCTACACCTTTTCGGCTAAGTTTGGATACCAAATCTTGTACGGACTCTTCATTTCCAGGGATTTGACTGCTAGAAAATATAACAGTGTCTCCTCCTTGAAGTTTGAGGTTTGGGTGTTCGTCACGAGCAAGTCTTGATAAAACAGCAGCATCTTCACCTTGAGAACCGGTAGAAAGTACGCAGATTTTGTTATCTTCAAATTTATGCACATCCTGAAAATCTACAATCAAATCATTTGGTACTCGGATATAACCAAGCTCAAAGGCAGTTCGGAAGTTATTTACCATCGATCTACCAGTTACAGCTAGTTTTCGACCATGCTTTTCACAGGCATCCACGACATGCTGAAGACGAGCTACGGAAGTTGAAAAAGTAGTAAAAATAATACGACCAATCGCTCCGTCAAAAATCTTTTGAACAGTTTTGGAGATATCTCTTTCTGAAATCGAGTATCCGGGTTTCAAAACTCCAAGTGAATCGGTAATCAAAAGCCTTACTCCAGCTTCACCTAACTTGGCTAGCTTAGCATAATCTGAAAGCTGACCATCAAAAGGGGTATTATCAAATTTCCAGTCAGTACAATATACTATTCTACCCATTGGGGTATCGATTCCAAGTCCAACTACATCAGGAATTGAGTGATTTAATCTAAAGAAATCAAAAGTGAAAACTCCTAGTTTTAAAGGTTTTTCAAGGTCGATGATCTTGGCGATAAATTTGGTATCTAATTCAAATTCTTGCAGTCTATTGCGAAGCAGTGCCAAACTCAAAGGCATTCCAAAAATTGGAATAGGGCCTAATTTTGGTAAAATATAAGGACCGGCTCCGATGTGATCAAGGTGACCGTGAGTATAAATCAAACCACGAATTTTGTGGCGATTCATCTCCAAATATTCGGTGTCTGGAATAATGTAATCAACTCCAGGGAATTTTTCACCACCACCAAAACCCATTCCAGTATCAATAATAACGATATCATCACCGCACTCCAAAACTGTCATGTTCATACCAACTTCACTGGTACCTCCAAGCGGGATAATTCGCACCACTGGACCGTCTGGATAGACAGAAGGTGCTTCGGTTTTGATTCTTGGACCTTCAAATAAAGAAGGGTTTAAAGAAGTGCTAGCTAAGTTACCTCCAGCCATCTGACTGATTTGCTGACGGATTTTTTGACCGTGGGTAAGATTACCTCTGGGGGTAGATCCTGTTTCTCTGTCTATTGTTCGTCTAACCGCAAACTGAGCTCTATCTGAGGCTCTAGCATTGGTTTTGTTTAAAGCATTTGCTGATGGTAGTCTGCGACCGCCATTTCTTGGCCTAGATGATGATCTTGGACCATTGTTTTGTGTAACCATATGTATATAATTATTGTATTAAAATTTCTTTAAATTCTATTGTGTCAAAATTCTCTTAATTATTTATACCAAAGTCTTTGGTTTAAGGCTTCAATTTTAAATAATTGTTATTTATTGTTTTTATTTTTATCTGAATCAAACTTATTGGTGGCGAGGGTCAGAATCGAACTGACGACACGAGGCTCTTCAGGCCACTGCTCTACCACTGAGCTACCACGCCAAAAAATTTAAGTTAATTTATTTGAAACAGTTTTTTCATTTTTGTGAAGTGTTTTTTTGTAAAAATTTTGTAAATCCCTTTCTAAAGCGGTTTTTAGCTCTAAATAAGACATCTCTAAAAGCTTTTTATTTTTCACAATTACTATTAAATTAAAATTTGTTTGTATTAAGTAAGTAACAAAATTTTCTTTTTTTTGTACAAAAGCTAATATTTTTCTCCGTATGACATTTCTATTGGTGGCTTTTTTTTGAATTTTTTTTGGAACGATAGCCAAAAACTTAGAAAGCCCTTTAGTTTTTATCACACCCCTAATTCTAAAATCAAGAGATTCGTATTTTTTACCAAATCTGATAATATTTTGAATCTCAAGATCTTTGACTAGGCGGTTTTTTTTGGAGAGAGCCACTAGTCTAAAATTTTTGGATTATTTAAATCTAGTCAATTTTGGAGTAATATTCCACCTACCTTTAGCTCTTCTTCTTTTTAGAATATCTCTACCTAATTTTGTTCTATTTCTTCTGCGAAAACCCTTAGCTCGAGCTTTCTTTTTACTTGGTTGATAAGTTGCTTTCATAAAAAATCAATTTTAAGAAATTTTAATACCAACAAAGGCGATTAAGATAGAAATAATTAAACCAAAGATAGCAAAACTTTCTAGCAAAGCTGCCAATACGATAGCTTGATTTAGATTTTGTGGTTTTTCAGCAATGATTCTCATTCCAGATGCAGCTACAATACCTTGAAACCAACCGGAAATCAAACATGCAACTCCAACTGGTAAAGCAGAAGCTAAAAACTGCATTCCAATTTCGGTAGTTACTCCATCTTTTAGTTCACCGCTCAAAAGTCCAGTTTGTAATAAAATAATAATTCCATACAAAAGACCATACAAAGCCTGTGATGATGGTAAAGCTGTCAATACCAAAGCTTGTGGGAATTTTTCTGGTTCTTTGGCTAAAAGACCTGTAGCTGACTTAGCAGCTGCTCCTGATCCTAAAGAAGAACCAATGCTTGCAAGTCCTGAGCTGATAGCAACTCCAAATAGAGCTAATGATGCGGGATCCATATAATTTTATAATTTAATGTTACAATGATAATTTGGGTCAATTTAAATACAAATTGTCAAGAGATATTTAAAATTTAGGCTTTGTTGTATAATAAGTTTGCCAAAAATAATACTTATTCAAAACTTATTGACATATCTAAAATTGCTTGAAATTAGTTTTTTTGGGCTGATCGGACGGTAGCTTAAACTTTTAAAAAAGTTTGGGAGGAAAGTCGGGACACTCCAAGCAATTGTGAAAAAGATTGGCGACATAGTTAATCGCCCGGTGCAAACCGAGGGAGTCGAAAGACTGAAAAGTGCAACAGAAAATATACCGCCATTGGTTTTTGATCAGTGGTAAGGGTCAAATCGTAAGGTAAGAGCTTACGCAGAAAGTAGCAATACTTTTTGTGGCAAACCCCATCTAGTGCAAGCCCAAGAAATGGTAGGGTGCGTAGAGAAATTACCGTCTCCTATAAAGGTATTGATGTAAATTCATCTAACTTTATTGACAGACAGAATCCCGCTTACAGATCAGCCAAAAAAATTACAGTGTGACCAAAATCATTCAAGACGGTCAAAATATTGACTCTGATATTAAGACAGCTCTAACAATTGGAAATTTTGATGGAGTTCATTTAGGTCACCAGTATTTAATCCAAAAAACAATCGAAATAGCCAAAAAAAATGGTTTATCTTCTGCAGTAATCACTTTTAGAGAAAATTCTAGAAAAATCTTGAAAAAAAGCCAAAACCTCAAAACAATCTTAAATATTGATGAAAAAATAAAAAGTCTTAGCCAGCTAAAACCTGATTACATTCTAGTATTAGAATTCAACCAAGACTTAGCTAATTTTTCTGCTAGAGAGTTTATCCAAAATATTTTAATAAAACAATGTAAAATGTCCCAATTGGTTGTAGGTGAAGATTTTGCTTTGGGTAAAAATAGAGAGGGTAATTTAAAAACCCTGAAAAATCTTAGTAAAGAGTTAGAATTTGGTTTTAGTGTAATTAAGAAGCTTAAAATTTCTGACAAAATTCCATCTTCGAGCCTGATTCGTGAATTGATAATTCAAAAAGATTCTGAAAATATCAGCAAACTTCTGGGTAGAAAAATGAAACTTGATGATTAAACCCTTTCCCAATAACCCTCTTTTGAAGTGCTAGGGCCACTTGGCTCACCTGCCAAACAAACTTCGCAAATCGGAAAAATTTTACCCTCCTCTAGCTCCAAAATATATCCGCAATCTTTACATAAATATTCGCCACCTTCTGGGACAATTTGACCCCATTTGTAGTATTCACCATCTGGCTCGGAGTCCTTATAGTTCTGGGCAAAATAAACCACCGCTTCGATCCAATCAGAGCTGTCTTCGGGGTCTGTTTTGGTTTCTAAATGCTCAAAACCAGAGTCAGTTTTTCTTAAAACTATCAAATTCTGACCAAAATTTTTGGAGTTTAAATTTTCAGACAAACCTACCAACTCACCTTCGGAGTCCAAAACTAAATCAGGATTTTGGGTTTCGATTTCTTGATTGGTTACAAACAAAACCTTGGCGTCAAATTTTTCGAGGTTGGATTTTTGACTTTCTAGGTGCTGAGTTTGAGCAGACAAAAACTTGGAATCTGGCTTGCAAGTAAAGACAAAAAGCAGGTTTTGGGAGATACTTGAAATTTCTAAATTTTGGTTGGTTGCTAAAAATTTAATAGGCATACTTTTTGGTAAAAACAGTTTTGTTGAAACTTTTGTCAATATTTTATAACCTGTTTAAACTTAAAGCAAGTCTCGAACTTAGAACCTGTTTAAAATTAAAATAGAATTAATAAATTACAAAATGGATAAAAACTTGCAACCAGTAGCCAAAGTACCTTTTTTAGGTCAAATGTATCAGGTTTTTGTAAATCAAAGACAATGGCAAGAAATCAGGTTTGATGGCAAAAGGTTTTGGGCAAATTCCAAAATTGCTAAAGATTTTGATAGATTGGTTGAGTCCTACGAGAAATTTTGCAAAAAGCAACTAGCAAGCATAATCCAAAGTCAGATAGCCAGACTAAAAACCAAAAAAATTCCAGTGGAGCTGATGTACACCGATGGCGTCAAGACTTTTGTTCAGCGAGAAAATCTTTCGGTCAGGGATTATCTCAAAAAGATCGGCTACAAAGAAAAATTGGAATATAAAATAGGTCACTACGAAAAAGAATGGGGAATCAACGAAATCAACCCAAAGCAAAAAAAATTCGTTTTGTACTTCAACCAAAGCCTGATTAAATACGACAACGGCCCGCATATTGAATATGTGGTTGCTCACGAATTGACTCATGTTTTTCATCGAGACCACGGTGACCAATTTCAGGCAACTTTGGCTAGAATTTTCCCTAAAAAAAGAACCTCCGAGCAGTTTTTTAATAGAGGTATTGGCAGGCTATTTCAATCTACTGAAATGATTTCTGGAAAGGTTTGGCTGTGGGTATTTGGACTGATTTTGCTTTTGATCGCAGGTTATTGGTTGTTTGGAGTTGTGGCAGATTTTTGGCAAAATATCTTTGGTGGTGGTTTGGAGAGTACTGGATTTTAAGATACCAAGAGTCTGTTTAAGATTCAACACAATCTCAAATTTAAGATTAGAAAATTACAACTGTTCGAACAAGAAAAGTAGGGAAAATTTAGTTTTAATTGGGTAGTATTTGGAATTTTGGGAGCTAAGTTTAAGATTACGACAACCCTTAAACAGTTTCTCAGCTTTTGGGTGCAATTGACAAAAACAGACTTTTTGAGAAAGTATCATGATTATGGTGGTCGTAGCTCAGTTGGTAGAGTCCTAGGTTGTGGTTCTAGTTGTCGCGGGTTCGAACCCCGTCGATCACCCCATAAAACAAAAATCAAATTTCAAACAAATTTAACTCATTTAAATCAACAAAATCCTGCCTGTAGGCAACCGTAAATCTTGTATTGAAGCTAAGAAAATAAATTAAGATTTTAATATTTGTCCTTTTTGAGACTAAATTTGAGATTATTAAAAATTAAACTGTTTCTAAAAATAAATGGCTAAAAAAGAAATTAAAATAATTCAGGAGCTAAATCAGCCGATCAATTTTTTGCAGGAGTTTGTACTTTTTATCAAAAATTTTGGGGTTATTAGTCTGGCTATTGGTGTGATCATCGGTCAAACCACCAACAGCTTGGTAACCAGTATCGTAAATAATTTGATCAACCCTATTTTGGGCAAATTTGCAGGGGTAAAAGATCTAAATACTTTGGTTTTTTTTGATATCAAAATTGGAGCTTTTTTGTCTGATCTGATCAATTTTTTGATTATTTTATTGATTCTTTATCTTTTGATTAGATTCTTAATTGTGCATATTTTAACCGATGAAGAAAAGAAAAAGTTTAGCCTTATCAAAGAAAATCCCGAAGAAATAAATGAAAAGGAGAAACCTAAAACCAAAAAATCTAAAGCTGGAAAATAGCTCGTTCGTAAGAAACTTATCAAAAAGTCTTGGTTAATTCCAAAGAGTGATATTGTTGCAACCAAAAACTTGCCAAAAAAAGTTATACCTAGCATAAAAAATGGGACTATTTATGCCTGCCAAATCCAAAAACTCAAACCTTCACCAAGCCAACAAAAACAAAAAAGATGAGTTTTATACCCAACTGAGTGATATAGAAAGAGAGCTGGAGCATTATCGTGAGCATTTTAAAGGCAAAACTGTGCTATGCAACTGTGACGACCCGAGAGTAAGTAACTTTTTTCATTATTTTAGTTACAACTTTGAATATCTAGGACTCAAAAAACTGATTACCACTTGCTACAAAAGCCAAAGTGCGGATCTGTTTAGCACAAACGACAGTGAACAAGCGATTTATCTGGAATATCAAGGCGAAAAAGACGGTGGACGGGTGCCAACTGTAGAGCAAATTGGAGTTAAAAACCTAAACGGCGACGGAGATTTCCGAAGTCCTGAAGTTATAGAATTACTAAAACAAGCCGACATTGTGGTCACCAATCCACCTTTTAGCTTGTTTCGGGAATATGTAGCTCAGCTGGTGGAACACGACAAAAAATTTATCATTGTGGGGCATCAAAACGCAATCACCTACAAAGAGGTTTTTAAGCTAATTAAAGAAAACAAGCTTTGGCTTGGGTACGGTTTTCCTGGTGGAGCTGGGCATTTTATCAATCAACACTACGAAGATTATGCAACCGCTGGCGATCACAAAGAAGGTATGATTAGAGTTTCTGGAGTAGTCTGGTTTACTAATTTGGAGATTAAAAAGAGACATGAGGATTTGATTTTGTACAAAAAATACACACCCGAAGAATATCCTAAATACGACAACTACGATGCTATAAATATTGATAAAACCAAAGATATACCGATGGACTATGACGGAGTAATGGGTGTGCCGATTACCTTTTTGGACAAGTATAATCCGGAGCAATTTGAGATAGTTGGTTGGTCGAGGCACAATGAATACGATATGGACGGAGGTTATTGGCTGGGTGGGAAAAACGATGCAACAATAAATGGTAAAGATGTTTATAGAAGGATTTTGATTAGGAGGAGGGGTGAGGGAAATTTGAATTAGGAAATTTATAAAAATTATATGAACATAAAATATCAAAACATATCAGAATATTTTTGCATTGACCCTATTAAACTTAATAAATTAGGTGTTTTTGATCGCTTTGTAGGAATAGATAGTAAGTTATTTGTAGATCCTTTTTTATTTGAAAGTCTTGATATTCCAGAATTTAAAGATTCAAGAGAAAAAATTAAAAATCATTTTAGGAAAGTTATAAAGTTATTACTAGTAAGTAAAAATTCAAATGATTCACCTTTTAAACAAGCTGTTAGGTTTTTAACTTTTGAAGAAGTAAAGGGTATTGGTATTGGTTATGGAAAAAATACTGGTGATGGTAATTGTATTGGTCCAAAATTAGCTAGAAAATTAGCTGAAGTTGGTAAAGAAATAGTAGATTTTGGTATCACAGATCCTGAAATATTTGAATTATTAGGCTTGTTTCAAGAAGATTACGGTGCTGATAGGCTTTCTGATCTAACAATTAGAATTTTACATGAAGAATTTGTTCAATATTCTGTAAGAATTACTAAAGAACTTGGTATTTCTAATATCAAAAAAGCATATAAAGATAGAAATTATCAATTGCCTTATATTAAAGAATTAGGAAGTTTTGTAAAATTTCTTCCAAAAAAATGCTTGAGAGATTTGCCAATTGCGCATGACAAAGAAAATATTGATTATGTAGTTAGTTTCAACGAAGATTTAAGACATAAGTTAAATCAATTAGTCGGGGAAGACTGGTCAAAACATTTAAAAAAATCTAATTTAAAAAGCTTGTTGCTGAATAACAAGAGTGCTATTAGTGATTTGGTATCTCACTATCAAAATAAAAAATCTCTATCTTATGATTTTAGTGAAGATCCAAAAGGAGAAATATCTTGGAAATCTATTGGAGAGAAAATTGCCCATGAAAATGAGTTAAAACTTTCTTTACCACAATCTCCTACAATAGATGATGTAAAAAATGTTGTTGTTGAAATAATTAAAAAATTTAAAAAAAATGTGGAATTTAACGGTGCAAATAAGCTTTTGAAAAAAGGTAATGGAAGGATTGGTGAGGAATTTTGCCAAAGAGTGTTTTATATAGTGGCCGATAGTTATTGCACTGCTAATAATTTGGATTTAACAGCCGAGGGAAACGGAGGTAGAGGACCTGTTGATTTTAAAATGAGCAGAGGATTACAAAAAATTGTTGTGGAGGTAAAACTTACTAGTAATTCAAAGTTTTTAGATGGAATTAAAAAGCAATTGCCAACATATGAAAAAGTAGAGTCTGCCAAGGGTATTTTTTTGATAATTAAAACTTCTGAAAGTAATACCCAAGTTTCAAATTTACAAAGTTTAGAATTAGAATATAAAAGAAATAATTTAACATTTCCTGATTATTTTGTAGTAGATGCTTTTATTAAGCCTTCTGCAAGCAAATTATAAATATATAAATTATTAGCCCGCACAACGAAATTAAAATAACTAAAAAACCAATATGCCCAATTCAATTACCGTGAACAATTTAGAGGTTGGTATATTTCAAAAAAATACTTCTGACTATATTTCACTTACCGACATCGCCAGAGCTAAAAATGCAGAAGACCCGCGTTTTGTAGTTATAAAATGGATGTCAACAAAATTTTCAATTGAGTTTTTAGGTTTGTGGGAGCAAATCTACAATCCAAATTTTAACCGTACCGAATTCGACACCTTTAAAAATGAAGCTGGATCAAATAGTTTTAGTCTTAGCCCAAGCAAATGGATTCAAAGTACTAATGCGATAGGTATTATTTCTAAATCTGGTAGATATGGCAGTGGTACTTTTGCTCACAAAGATATTGCTTTTGAGTTTGCTTCTTGGATTTCTGCTGAATTTAAACTATATTTAATCAAAGAATTTCAAAGACTGAAAGAGGAAGAAAGCAAGAAATTGGATCTGGGTTGGGATGCTAGAAGGCAATTAACCAAAATCAACTACAAGATACATACAGATGCCATCAAAGAGCATATTATTCCAACACTTAGTGAAAAAGATCTAAAATTTGTATATGCCAGTGAAGCTGATATTTTGAATAAAGCCTTGTTTGGTTTGACAGCTAGTGAGTGGAGAGATAAAAATCCAAATAAAGAAGGAAATATGAGAGATTATGCCGATGTGTATGAATTGGTTTGCTTGGCAAATTTAGAAACGCACAACGCGGAATTTATTAAACAAGGACTAACGCAATCACAAAGGGTTGTAAAACTAAATAGTATAGCTATAAGTCAAATGAAGTCTTTGGTGCAAAACATTAGCATTAGAAAATTATCACAACTAAACTAAACAAACATTTCCAAGTCTCGTAGAGGCAAGGCTTGCCTGCCAATCATTTTGGGAAGCCAGAGGCACTCCCCTACAAAAAATATACTTTGGGAAGGCAGAGCCGTTCCCCTACAACAAAATTTAATTTAAAAAATGCCCATCAAATTTATCCGCAAATCAAACGATATGCTTCAACAACCACAGCCAACAAATCAAAACGATTCTCAAATTCTAATTTATGAAAACGATTCTGGAGAGATTAAAATTGATGTGCTTTTAGAAAATGAAACCGTCTGGCTGACTCAGGAGCAAATCGCAAAACTTTTTGGTAAGGCTAGAAACACCATTTCGGAACATATTCAAAATATTTTTAAAGAAGGAGAGTTGGATGAAAAACTGGTTATTCGGAATTTCCGACAGACCACTAAACATGGAGCGATTGAGGGTAAAACCCAGCAAACTGAAATCAAAATTTATAACCTTGATGTGATAATTTCTGTGGGTTATAGAGTCAAATCCAAACAAGGAACTACTTTTAGAATTTGGGCAACAAATAGACTCAGAGAATACATTGTTAAAGGTTTTGTGCTAAATGATGAGCGGTTTAAAACTGGCAACAGCTTGAATTATTTTGATGAATTGCAGTCTAGAATTAGAGAAATCAGACTTTCTGAAAAGTTATTTTACCAAAAAATCAAAGATATTTATGCCACCAGCATTGATTACGACCCGGAGGATTTTAAAAAGGTTCAAAACAAACTTTTGTGGGCAGTAAGTAAGCAAACAGCTGCTGAATTAGTACACAATAGAGCTAATCACAATTTACCTTTAATGGGAATGACATCCTTTGATAAAGATACTCATAAATCCATTACTAAACAAAACTCCGTTATTGCTAAAAATTATCTAAACGAAGATGAGATGAAGCTTTTAGGGCTTTTAGTTGAACAATATCTTGCCTTTGCTGAAACTATGGCTAATCAAAAACAGCCGATGTATATGAGCGACTGGATTAAAAGACTAGATTCAATTTTAGAATTAAATGGTAGAGAGCTTTTAACTCATGCAGGTAAAATCAGCCATGATAAAGCAGCTACCAAAGCGGGTGACAAATATCATAAATACAAACAAAACCAAAAACAGATTCAAAAAATAGAAAGCCTCAAAGAGTTTGAAAAAGATCTCAAACAATTAACAAAAAATTTAAAAAACCCAAATAAAAAACCAACACGCTCGCAAAATTAAACCAACCATTCTTAAGTCTCGTAGAGGCATGGCTTGCCTGCCAATCGTTTTGGTAAGTCAAAGTATTTCCCATCAGCAAGATTAGGTAAGCACAGAAGTTAAAACACAAACAAATTTGACCAAACAGTTACATTTTATGAGATTAAACAAGTTATTTTTAGTTTATTTATGCATATAGAATTACAACAAATTAGTATCAGAGAAGTAGCCAACGGCTACCTAAACAGCGACGAAGAGGGTGTAATTGGCTTTGGTGGCAAACTCAATATTCGCCCAAAGTATCAACGAGAATTTGTGTACAAAAACGAACAAAGAGACAAGGTTTTGGAAACAGTTCGTAAAAACTTTCCATTAAATGTGATGTATTGGGTCAAAAATGAAGACGGGTCGTTTGAGGTGCTAGATGGGCAACAACGCACGATTAGTATTTGTGAATATGTAGCCAACAAATTTTCTATCGACGGTTTGAAATTTCAAAACCTAACGGACGATCAGCAAGAGCAGATTTTGGATTACAAATTGATGATTTACTTTTGTGAAGGAAGTAGTAGCGAAAAATTAGACTGGTTTAAAACAATCAACATTGCTGGCGAAAAATTAACAGATCAAGAGCTTAGAAATGCGGTTTATACAGGTACTTGGCTAACAGATGCCAAAAAATATTTTAGCAAAACCAGTTGTCCAGCTTACGGACTTGGAAGCGACTATCTAAACGGTTCACCCATCAGGCAAGAGTATCTACAAACCGTAATTGGTTGGATTAGTGAAAATCGAAGTGGAGACGAAAATATCAGACAATATATGGCGGATAATCAGTACAAACCAAATGCCAACGAACTCTGGTTGTATTTTCAAAATGTGATAAATTGGGTGGAAGTTGTTTTTCCAAATTATAGAAGAGAAATGAAAGGTTTGGATTGGGGATTTTTGTACAACGAATTTAAAGGTGTTGAGTTTGATTCAGCAAAACTAGAAAAAGAAATCAAGAACTTAATGCAAGATGAAGATGTAACCAAAAAATCTGGAATTTATCAATATCTTTTAACTAGAAAAGAAAAATACCTAAATATTCGAACTTTTACACCCCAACAAAAACGAGAAGCCTACGAACGACAAAATGGAATTTGCCCAGTTACCAAAAAGCATTATGAAATATCCGAAATGGAAGCAGACCACATCAAACCTTGGCATGAAGGCGGAAAAACCACAGCTGAAAATTGCCAGATGCTATCCAAAGAAGCCAATAGGGTAAAAGGTGGAAGGTAGGAAGATTTTTTGTAAATATTTTTAGAGTTTAAAAATAAAAATTATCTGATTCTTTTCAAAAATCGGTTTGGTGTTTTGTAGGTAGTCTAAATTTTGTTTGGCAATTGACCCAGAATCGTCGCTTAGGAGCTGAAAGATGTTGGAGTCCACAAGGAGATATTGCTTGTTTAGATCGCTAATTTTAACCTTTCTTAGATCCACAAAAGGTGACCAGAAATCATCTAGCCTATTACCTTTTCCAATCAGTTCTTGCAAGGCAATATTGGTGTTTGGCCCCCCACTTACTGCCAAAGCTGTGTTCCAACTTTGCTTAGGATTTAGGTTTTGATCTGAAGATTTGAACAGGTTTTTTTGCTTTAAATACCTAAAAGTAGCTGTTTGATCCTGATCCCAGTTGATGGTAGAATCGGTAATAAGTTGCCATTTTGGTTTTTGCCAAAAAATATTTGTGTAACTTATTCCTTGAGGTATCGCCGCAATTCCAAAGCCAGCATAGATTATCAAAGCAAACAATACTAGTATTTTGGTGATTTTACCTTTCAAACCTAGGCTCATTATCAAGGCTACAAATGCATAGATATAAATCAAAACCGGATAAAAATGACGATATCCGATGGTTAGGTTGGAGTTCCAGCTGACTGCAAAATACAAAAATGGAAAACTTGCCGCCAAGACAAAAATAGAAATTTTAACTGGTTGATTTTTGATGAATTCTGAGAGGTTTTTTAGGGAATAATTACGATTTTTGGTAAGTAATTTTTGGAACACCCAAAAGACCCCAAAAGCCAATATCGACACCATCAAGATTATCAAAACTGGATTTTCTTTAAACCAAAAAACCCTACCAATAAATTGATGATACTTGATTAGAACAAAACGATCTTCTACAAAATTTGGTTGCTGGTGACCCGACCTTCCAAGCGTCATCACAAGCCCTCTGAGATATGCAAATATTGGATACAAAAAGGGATTCCAAAATTGCCTCCAGCTCCAGCTAAATTCTGATCTAAAAGCTATCAGGTTTAAAATCCATATTGCAACTAAGTTGCTAGAACTAACTAGTCCAAAAGTTTTGGCTATTCGCATTAAAGCTTTGTCGTTTTGTTTGTAAATAAAATAAACCCCGCTCAAAACTGAAACTGCCAGCAAAATTGCTACCCAAATAAAATTACTAAATTTGACATTTAAAGCCAAAAATAAAGCTAAACTTAGCCAGCCACTTTTTATCCAAAAATCACGATTTGAGGTTTGACCAAAATCCCGTACCAAATTTAAAGTTGCCAAAAATACCACAAAAGCAGTCCAGCCCGCAGCTACATCAAAGGTGAGTAAAAAATTGTGACTATAAAAACTGGGCGAAAAAACATACAAAAAGCCCAAAATAAAACTAAAATTTTGATTTAAAATCCTGTATTTGTAGGTAAAAAGCCACAAGAAAAAAATAAAACCTAGGTTAAATAAAAGATAAACCAGCCTTGATGACTGCAAAATAACCGAGCTTTCATACTTACTTTTGAGCTGATAATCCACACCTCTTGACCATTGTTCACGATTTTCGGTGTAGTAATCATTAAAAAACACTGCCAACACTCCAGCGTTTAGGTTTTTGAGTAAAGTCGGATGCTCTACATTCACCCCTTGCCCATAAATATAGCTGTGTGCTGCTGCCAAGTGAGCCGTTTCGTCACCTGCCAAGCCAGTATTTGAGATGCTATAAAACCCAATCAACAAATAACAAAAACTTAAGCTAAGCAAAAAAATGGTACCACTGAATTTTTGAAAATTAAAATTTTTAAACATAATTTTGGGTGTATTGAATAATTTTTTGGATAAGATTTTGGATTTCTTGCTGGTCAATTTGGTCAGTTTTTAGATCCCAGATTGTACCATAATCATCTTTTTGAATCAGGTTTTGTAAAGTTGATTTTTTGCCATTATAATCAAGTTGATTGACTAGTCTTTGCTCGATGTCAGCTAAACCTAATCCTTTTTTTAGAAGTCTTTGGGATACTTTTTGAGGTGAACTTTCCAGCAAAATCATGGTGTGGTTACAAATATAACTAAGCTCATATTCTTCCCAAATTCCAGATTCTACAAAAATTACACCAGTTTTATTTTGAAGCTTTTGCCTAAGTTTTAGGAGTACCAGAGGGTGAATTAGGTCAGTTAAAAACTTGAGATTTTGTTTATCCGAAAAGGATTTTTGAGCCAGTTTAGACCTGTCTATATTTTGATTATTGTCCAAAATTGAACTCCCAAACTTGGCTAGGATTTTTTGCTTAACTTCTAACTCAATAGGAGTTTTTGCCTCCAAAACTTCATGCCCGAGTATATCTAGATCGATACTTTGAGCTGGAATATTTTTTGCCTGTAACTCTTGTACCAAAATTCTGGCTACGGTACTTTTGCCAGCCCCCACACCACCACTAATACCTATCAAAACTTGCTTTTTGAGTTTTTTTTCTAAAGCACTTTTGACCAAAATACCCACCGATTGGTGAATTTCTCCGCCTGCTATGATCATTTCTTTGACGGCGGTAGAAGAGATAAAATTGTTGGACGAAAATAAATTTATAAATTCCAAATCTGGGTTTTGACTGAGGTAATTTTGATACAAATTTAACTCATGCAAATAGTCGTTGGAGTTACGAAAACCACGAACTATGAAATTGATATTTTCTTGTTTAGCCAAATCTGTAAGTAATCCTTCAAACCCAATCACTCTTATATTGCTAAAGTTTTTCAAAACCCTTTTTACCATTTCTTTTCGCTCTAAAAGGCTAAATGTATAATTTTTGGCGTAATTATTTCCAACTGCCACAATCAAGTTATCAAAAATCTTTCTGGCCCTAAAAATGACATCCAGATGACCGTTGGTGATCGGGTCTGCCGACAATGGATAAATAGCATTTGGCATAAAAATTGACTAAGTCCTATAATTTACTTTTTAATTAAATTGTTTTTGTCACGCAAATGCCTCTAGGAAAATCATTAGATAATATTTTGGGTGATTATTTTGGTCAAACTGAAATCAATCTCAACCAAAAATCCGAGCCTCAGCCAACTGAATCTCCAAAAGGTGTTGCCCAAATTTTGATAGAACGGATCGAGCTTAGCCCGTACCAAACCAGAACCAACTTTGAACAATCCAAAATCGAAAGCCTAGCAAAGGACATTTTGGAGCAAGGTTTGATTTCGCCAGTGGTCGTTTTGCAAAAAAAATTCACCCAAACTACTGAGCCTGAATATATTCTTTTGGCTGGAGAGAGACGACTTCGAGCAGTAAAATTTTTGGGTCAAAAAAGTATCTTGGCAATTGTAAAACTTCAAGATCAATTAAGCGAAAAGCAACAGGCTTTGATTAGTGCCATGGAAAATCTTCAAAGAGAAGATCTTAGTCCTGTAGAACTTGGTCAGACTTATAAAATGCTGATGCTTACTCAAAATTTGGATGAAAGTGGTTTGGCTCAAATGCTTGGGACTTCTGCTCAATATATCAAAAATTATCTTAGACTTTTGGAACTTTGCGGTGGAGTCAAAGATGCCCTGAACAAAAAACTGATTGGAGAAGGTCAAGCCAGGTATTTGGTCGGATTGAGTGAAGAGAGGCAGCTAGAAGTTTTGGCTTTGATTCTAGAAAAAGAAATGACAGTCAAAGAAGTAATTGAATATTTAAAACATGAAAAACAAAACACGCCAAAACCCCAAATCAAGTCTCTGTTTCACAACCTACCAACTGAAATTATAGCCAAAGCCGATAAATTTGCTAGCCAGTTTAACAATTCCAAACTCAAATGCGTGGGAGATTTGAACAAAGGAAAAATTGTTATTTCTTGGGACAATACCACCAAATCAAAAGTTGAAAACTAAGAACCGGTTTAAGATTCCACAAAATCTCAGATTTAAGATGAAAAAATTACAACTGTCTGAACAAAAAGGTAAGTAAATCATACTTTTTAAGTGTGAGTTTTGGAATTTTTGAAGCTAAATTTGAGATTGGAATAAACAGTTTCTAAACCAAACTCCAACTTACAGCCAATTTTTTTTGAAGATTTTGCTGATTTAGCTTTCGAGACCACAAAACTTTATTTAGTTTGTTGGCTATTGTGGGGAGTGGTTGTTGTTTATAAAACTCCTCAATCCAGCAGCTAATTTGCCACAACCAAAAATCTATCTCAGCTCTTTCAATTTTGCTAAAATCTGGTAAATCCAACTTTTTTTGTGCAATCAGATCCAAAGCAAACTGTTTGGCTGGAGGTAAAGATTTGGCTACTTTATCTAATTTTTCGGGTGATAAATGTTTTAGTACAAAATTTCTACTCAGATTTATAGTAGTAGCTCTGGATAAAATGGTTGGTAAAATTTCTGAGGAATCTTGAGCAAAAAGAATAGGGTGGAGATTTTGTGGCGGTTCTTCCAAAAACTTAAGCATTCCTTCTTGCAAAGCCTCACTGTGCTGACTAAGATCACCCAAAAAAAACAAAGTAGGCTGGGTATAAACCTGATACCAAGAGTTTTGCTGCTCTCTAAATTCCTGTTTTTTAGAAAAATCTGGCTCCAAAATCTGACCACTATTAAGATATTTGTGCCAAACTTGCTCGATTAAAGTTGGTTCGGGGATTTGCTCGATTTGCCTGAAATCACCCAACTCAAAAAAAGAGCTAGCAACTTTTTGTTTTAGGGTATTAGTGTCTAAGAAGGTTTGAGTCAAAATTATATGAGTAGCGGACATTTAAGTTGATTTTAGAATTTTTGAAGCTAAATTTGAAATTATAACAACTCTTGAGCAAGTTCTAAACTAAAAACCCATTTTATTATTTATCGCAAGCTGTCGTTTTGTAGCACACAAAAACTCTTTTGGAGGGTATTCTAAAGTCAATATAAGCCACTTCACCCTTATCTTGCCTATCTCTTATACTAGATTTTAGGATAGTCAAAATCCTGTTTTCCATGTATTCTCTGGGGATAATAGCCGTATCAGATTCAAACAAAAGCTTGGTGCCGGTAGTAGTTTCAATCCTGACTTCGGTATCTGTCATGGTAGGTAAAATTGTTGATCTTATGGGTATTTTTAGCTCATCTAGCATTTTCCAAACCTGAATCACAAACCAAAATCTATTTATTTGAACAGTGTCTTGTTCCAGCCTATAATCTTGCAAAGTAACTCCAGACTGATTAAAATCCACCCTCTGCTCAACCCTAACTAGCTTTTCTCTAAGATTATCCAAGTCTTCAGTAACTACCCTACCCTTTTGGCTGATCCTCCAATATTTTCTGCCAGAACTTTCATTGACTGCCAAAGTTAGCAAAACTGGCTCAGTTTGAACCTCGAGATGGACTCCATCTGGCCAATTTCTATCTTTTATTTTGATGGCATAGATTTCTGGCACGGCTTGTTTGGCGGACTCGGTCAGGTTTCTTTGATTCAAAAACCAATATTGATTATTAGGAACAAAACCCAAAAAATAATTTTTACGAATACTGCCAGATACTTCAGTTAGCTCTTTTTCCGAAAGATAACTGTCGGGGGCAAAAGAAAAAGTGTATTTTTTAACCAAAAAAAAGGTGTCAAAAAAGGTCAGATACAAAAGTGCAAAAATCAAAATAAAGATTATCGATCTCGCTAAAAAAGAGTTTATTTTGGTGCTTATTTGGTATTTAAAAAAAAAGTACCTGACTGATTTGAGAATTTTATCAGAGTTTATGTTTTGAAAGTTAAACTTTTTAAAAACCTGTTTTTGGATTTGATTTTGATCTACAACTTCTGGGTTTGCATTTGATTTTTTGGCTGCAAAAACTCGAGTAGTTGATTTTGGTTTATCCGAAGGTGACTTGTAGGTTTTAAAAATAGGTGATTTTTGCCTGGAGTTGGGCAAATTTAAACCAGCCTTTGTTTTAGACTTTTTATTTTTAGATTGAAACAGACCAAACAACATTTTTTTTAATTATTTTACAAACCACTCCTTTTATTTATAACTGGCAGTTGTATGCAAGAAAGTCAATTTTCACTAAAATCTCTAGATCTTAAACAGTCGCCTTGTTTTGCAAGTAAGTACCAAAATATTGATCTCAATCTAAAACCCTTTGATAGAGCGGTGGCAATTATTAGTATAAAGAATCAGCAAAAAATACTAGCATACCACAGATCTGATAACCTATTCAGACTACCAGGCGGGCATGTTGAAGAAGCTGAAAATCCCACACAAACAGCCCGCAGAGAAACCCTCGAGGAAGTTGGAGTGAGTGGTCTTGAGTTCAAAAAATACCTTGCCAGTTGCCATCTTTTTTATAGTCGAAACGGTTTACCCACTTACTGCAGAGAGCATTATTTTTGGTTTGAGTGTGAATATCAAGAGTGGTTACAAAAACAAAAGGATGAAGATGGTATGAAGTCCATTTTGATTGATCAAAAAGAGCTTTTAGGGGTTTTAGAATTTGTTCAATACCCTTGGCTAGTTAATTTGATGAATGGTCTTGAGTAAGGTTTTGTAGTTAAAAGCTTATCTAAATATTTATTTTACGCCAAAACCCAAGTCAACCCTCGCAAAACGAAACTTGAGATTTTAGAACCTGTTTAATATTTATTCTAATCTCAAATTTAGTCTTAAAAATTCCAAAACTCACATTTTTAAAACTATTATTTACTTAGTTTTTTGTTCAAACAGTTGTAATTTTCTCACCTTAAATCTGAGATTTTGTGTAATCTTAAACAGGTTCTTAAGCAGATTTCAATTTCAAGACTTTTTTTTCCACTTTTTTTTGAGCTTCTCCTCCACAAAATAAGTCAAAATAGCCAAAACTAGCACACTTGGTAAAGTTAAATATTGCCAAAAACTCTGCCCCTGAATCAAACTAGAGCCTGTAGCCACATAAATTGGAGCATTTATAGCCGAGCTAATCAAAACCGCCGAAACAAATTTGGAGTACTTAATCTTGGTCAAACCTATCGCATAACAACTGAGATTAAAAGCAGAAGTCGAAAAAATAGGCACCAACAAAAGAGGACTACCACTATTTACCCTCTTGGTAATGGGATCCAATTTTGCCAAAGTCTGAAGCGAAACCACCCTAACCACAAGCTTTTTACCAAATTTTCGGGCTATCCAAAAGTTGGCTGAAGATCCAATAATTGCTGATAAAATAGAATAAAACAAACCTGGCCAAAAATCAAACAAAGTCCCAGATGACAAAATTAGTACCACACCCCCACCTCCAGGAGTAACCATAATCGTAATAGCATGAATCAAAATAAAAATTATAGGACCAAAAACTCCAGCTTGTTGCACAATTTCTCTAAGTTCGTTGGCTCCAATTGTCCTGATCAAAAAAGTCAAAAACCCACCAAAAAGTAGAATAGTTGATACAGTTAAGACCAAAGAAAAAAGTTGTTTTTTGGATAATTTCTTTATTTTCATCTACCCCATCAATAATTATTTTAAGACAAATTTAACCACCTCATGCCCCACAAAACTCTTGCTTCGAGAATATTCTATGGTTTGTAAATTAGGCAAAAGTGGAGCTATTTTGTACTTACTACCAAACAAAATTTTATCTAAGTTTATTTTTCCGCTATTTCCAAATTTTGGATAAAACGGCAAACAAACTATTATTTCAGTAGTTCCATATTCAGAGTTTGTCTGCAAAACTCTTTGCCATAAATTGACCATTTTTTGGAGTTCTTTTTCGACCTGTTCATCGTTTGGAGTAGTGTTAAAATTTTTACCCAAAGTACCTTCACTAACTATCACAAAGTTTTTGATAACATCGGCTAATTCTGGATTAAAGTTAGCTGCGTTCTGAGCAAAACTGTCTTTGAGATTGGCTAATGGCTCGTTTAAGAAGTTTTTATCAGTTGCAAAATAAGTCTTTGCCCACTCAAAATTTGCCTCCGCCTGAGGGATACAAACTTGCTCCAAATCCGACATCACAAATTCTTTTTTGAGGTCAATCCCAGCAATTAGATTTCTACCTAGCCCACAAAATGGGTCGTAAATCTTCTTAGATTTGGTAAAATTTAACAAAGTCCTAGCTAATTTCAAATTTATAATACCTCTTCGCATGTCTCTTTCTGGCATTTTTTCATCCATCACACTCCAAAACTCTTGCGGGCTGTATTCCTCGACTTCGGTAATTTGCAAATCTTTAGCAACTACTGCGACCACAAACCATTTTTTGGTATGTTCAAAATTTCCAATGGTTGGTAAACTTCCGCTGGCTAACAAATTCACTTTTTTTACACCCGACGATTTGGCTAATTTAAGAAAAGTTTTGTCCAAAAATTTGGGAACTGCAAAGCCGGCTTTTTTGGTGGGAAATTCTTGTAGATGTGCAGTAAGTGCAAATTCGATTTTGGAATTTATTTCTGGTAAAGTTAGCTTGTCATAAAATTCTACAGAATCAAGAATCTTTGCCCTAAAAACCAAACTTCCAGTTTTGCCAATCTCACATTTTAGATCTGATCTAAGCCAGTTTCCGTCTCTGACATACTCTCTTCCTTTCAAAAATCTAAACTCAGCTTCTCCTAGGTTTGGCTCGTGTCCAAGACGATATAAATAATGCATACAATATTATCTCAAATTTGGAGCTTAGAATTTGATTTTGTAAAGAAAGCCTAATTTTAAGACAATCTGAACAAGGCAAAAAAAACCTAGTTTAATTTTAGGTTAAATCAAAAACTTATCAAAACCTCAAATAGTTTAGTTAACAAAACTAACCTTGACCTCCGTTAGCAGCTTGCAACATTGACATAAGATCTCCCAAACTACCAGTTTCTTGGATTTTTTTGACAATCTCACCTTGTACTTTTGAAATAGCATTATCAACAGCTTCGATAATTGGATTGGATAAAAACTTTTGACCTTTTTGATTATTTTCTTGCTCTTTCTCAGGATCGTTTTGAACAACAGTAAGGTTTTGATAAAAATTCTCATAAACAAATCTTATCAAACTTGGATCGATTTGAATATCTACAATTTTTTGCTCTCCGGTGATAATAACAGTGACTTTTCCATTTTTGCTGGTTCCAGTAACTCTAATCTCTTGCAAGATTTTTTGAAGTTTAGCCTGTTGCTGACGAACTTTGTTGGCGTTAGAGATTAAACTTCCTGCGTTTTTGATACCTTGAAACATATATAAATTATAATTAAGTTTTAATTTTTACAAATCGTTTATTCAAAATCTTAAATTTTTTAAAATAAGCTTGGGGCTTAAATTTTTTGTAAATTAAAGAATGGTTTGAATTGAACAGTAGTAAGTAATTTTTTTGTGAGATTAAAAAACAATCCTGTCAAAGTAAGTAGATTTAAAAGCAAAATTTGCTCGTTACTACTACTGGTAAAAACATTTTGGTACTCAGCTTTTAACAGGCTGTTTTGGGTTTGATTTAGATACTCAAATTTTGTAGCTTTTTGTTGAGCAAAAATCTTTGACTGAATTTTAACCTCAGTTTTTTCAAGAGTGCTTGGCAAATTGACTTGAATTTGTTCTGAGTTTGGAGCTGTTAATTGGCTGGTTTGGGTTTGACTTGCAACTTCTGGATTTGGAGCTACAGCTACTTGCTCAATAGACTGCTGAGGCACCAAAACTTCTTGGATTTGGGGTTGAGTGATTTGTTGAGGTGATTTGATTTGGTCTAAAACTTCTGGGTTTGGGTTTGTTGTTGGTTGAGAAATTTCAGTGGCTATCGGCTTTGGGCAGCTTGAGTCCAAATATCCGGGAGTACCAAAATTTTGTTCATCAAAAAGCTGGCTGGATTTTTGCCATGGATCGCTTTTTTGACACCTCGCAAAAGATTTTCCTCTGGTGTTTAGGTAGTCAGAATCAAACTGAGATGGGTGAGTATTTATCTCATTCACAACCAAAGCCTGATTTTTTAGGATTGCTGTAATATTGTGATTATTTGGATTTTTATCAGATTCTGAGCTTAGATACAAAAGATTGTAGCTAACCAAATTTTTTACAGGCAAGACACTCACAAAATTTTGTTGAGTAAACCCCAGTACCAGACTTGTTTGAGAGTTTATGTAGCCCAAAACTGACAAATCTACTGTTTTTCCACCTCTAAATTCTACACTCCAGCCTACCAAATCTACATTTTGAGAACCTGGATTGGTTATCTCCAGCCACTGATCTCTGCCACACCAATTGGTATTTTTTTGATAATTTTGTAGTTTATCTGGTTGGATACAACCCGTTTGACTGAGGGATCCCCTAAAATTGATTTCGGAGATAAAAATACTATCGGAGTTTTGATTTTGACTAAAAACAGATACAGGAAAAATTAAGCTAATCAAAAAACCTGTAATCAAAAATTTGTAAATAGTTTTAAAGGATTTACTGGTCACAAAAAACCTGTAATCAAATTGTATATAAAATGTCAACCAAATATAGTAAATCTGTAATTAATCCCAGAGTCATTCATATGCTAAATTTACGAACGATGAAACAACTGTTTGAGCTTTAAATAATAGATAATTTGTGGATTTTTAGTGCGAGTTTTGTTTTTGAGAGAGAAAATTATTGAGCATTGAATGACTGTGTAGCTGACACGCCAAAAGGTTTGCTTTTTTAGTTCAAATAATGATATTTTTCGTCTTAAACTTCAAACAGTTTCTAAAATATACTTTGACTAAGGCTAGTGACTTTAATTTCAGTTTTGGAAGGAGTTGGCTTGGCTAACAAAACCTCTTTTTGCTGATGCAAATCAAAATACTTCATACTTGTTCCATTTTTAGCCAGTCTAAACAAATTTTCTGTAAGTCTGACATCGTTCATACAATAATCAGCTAGCTCAAACCATTTATTTTGCTTGTGATAATTTTTGAATTGTTGATAAGAATCAGTTTTTATATCGTCTTTGAGGTTGGCTTTGCAGAGATCGTTTAGTTTGATTTTAAATCCAGCCTGTTTTTCAAACTCAACCATAATATCATAGCTGGGTAGTTGATTTAGGTTGTAAGACGAGTACTTTTGTAGCACGGGCAAATCAAACCAAAGGTGATTAAACCCGACTATCAAGTCTGCATCCAGCATGCACTTTAAAAAATCCTCTACCTCTGGCTCAAAAAATGCCACATATTTGTCTATCCAGCTAATATAAGCTCCCACCACAGATACTCTAAATTCGTTGGTGTCGATGCGGTTTAGGTCAGACGGGCTGTAGGTTTCGATGTCAAAAGTAATATAATTCATGTTTATCAAAAACTAGATTGAAGGTTGATCCTTGGTAATAGCTATTTTTAAAATTTGATTTCAGGATTTTTTCTCTCTTGGGTTGGATTTTCTAGCTCAAAAAATACTTCTGGTTTTGCTCCAGCTAAACCCTTAAAAATAACAGTTGGAAACTGATCCTGAACTGTGTTGTAATCCGAAACCACCTGGTTGTAAAACCTTCTGGAAGCTAAAATTCTGTCTTCGGTGTTGGTTAGCTCTTCTTGAAGCTGGCTGAAGTTTTGGTTGGATTTTAGATCTGGATAGCTTTCGGAAAGTGCAAATAACTGCCTTAATGCTCCACTAAGCATGTTTTCAGCAGCAACTTTTTCTTTGCTAAGCCCTGAAAGATCTATGGCTTGTTGTCTGGCTTTGATAACTTTTTCTAGTGTGTCGCTTTCAAAGTTTTTGGCTCCTTTTACGGTTTCTACCAAATTTGGAATTAGATCATATCTTCGCTTTAATTGCACATCGATGTCGCTTGCACCTTCTCGGACTTTGTTTTTTAGGTCTATCAAACGGTTGTAGCTACTGACTGCAATTGCGATTACTACCAATACGATAAGTGCTAAAATAGCTACGGATATAATTACGGCTGTCATATAAATTATTTTATCTATTTGTATCAATTTTAAAGGTAAGATTGTCAATTCCAGATTTTGTACACAGCTTATATTTTATATGATTTTACCTAAAAAGAAATTTGTTTTGGTTGCTATTACAGGTATTTTAGTGACCCTTTTAGTAGCCTTAGGGTGGTTTAATCAAAACCTTTTGACCTCAAAAAAACCCTCTTCAAATCAATCTAGCCAAACTAAATCTCAAATACCCAACAAAATTGATACCAAAATTGCCAACAAAGAATTGACTTACACCTCTTGGATACCGGATTGGGGGTCGGAATCAGGGCTTGAGAGTCTGAAACAAAATGCTAACTTGCTAGATTCGATTTCACCTGTTTGGTACGATGCTTTGGGAAGTGGTGAGTTGCAAGATAAAACCCCAAAAAATTCAGCTCAGATGCTAGAATTTGCCGACCAAAGTGGAATTGAAGTGATACCTAGTATTGCTTGTTTTGATCACGAAATCATGACTCAAATTTTGCAAAACCAAACTAATCTCGACAAGCATATAGAAAATATCACAAAAATCGTTGTTGATAACAATTTTGATGGAATTGATATAGACTACGAATCTATTAAGCTCTCAGATAAAGACAAATTTTTTGAGTTTCTAGAAAAGCTCTCAGCCAAATTAAAAGCTCTAAATAAAAAATTAACCATAGCTGTCTTGGCAAAATGGGGAGATGAAATAAATTATCCTGGACTAAAAGAAACCCGAGCTGTTCAGGATTGGGCAAAAATCGCTCCGCTGGTAGATGAAATCAGGCTAATGACCTACGATTACACTGGAGCTGGTTCGCTTTATCCAGGTCCAATAGGCCCGCTGGAGTGGCAAGAAGAGGTTTTGAAATACGCAATAACCAAAGCTCCAAAAGAGAAGTTTGTTTTGGGTGTGCATCTATACGCTTACGAAAGATGGGTGGAAGTTAAAGACCCAAGTCAAGACAAAAAATTTGAAGACCCTACCCTGGCTTTTAAAACAGATTTTGATCAGCAAAAAAGCACCAAAGAAAGCATGCGATCTTACACATATCAAACCGTTAAAAGAGTGCTTACAGACTACCCTGGGCAAAAAGATGAGTATCAAGGTGAAAAAATCTACAAATATTCCAAAACCAACGACAGTACAGGTATTTTGGAAAATCGGGTAATGGTTTATATCGACCCAGAAGGTGTCCAAGCAAGAGTAGATTTAGCCAAAAAATACCAAATCCAAGGCGTGGCATTTTGGCGAATTGGGGCAGATGGCGAGCTGTTAAAAGGTTTGAAGTAGTAAAGTTGTACACGGTAATTGATAATTTAAGATTCTAGGTGGGTGGAGGCAAGGCTTACCTGCCCGTTGTCTGTATATTAATTTTGATTATTTTGGGAAGCCAAAGGCGTTCCCCTACGATTATTGTCTTCTTTCACCTCCAAATATCTCCTCCACCAAAGCCTCAATTCTCCCTGCAACTTCTTGTTTTTCGGGGTTAAAGATTTTAGTACACACCCTTACTTCCACTATGACCTCCTATATCTAGCAAGTCCAACACTTCTATTTTTGCTTCAGAAAACTCCCAAATAATCCTAATATCTCCACTGATTCGCGAACTAAACACACCTTTTTTGATCTTAGAATTTACTTTGTGTGTTTTGAGGTTGGGTAAAAATGGATTGACCTGCAGATATTCAAAAGTAAGTATAGTCTTGCTTTTCAGATCAGAATTATTTTCGATTAATTTCTTGTACTTTTTCTTGAAATGGGGTGTTGGTGAAAGCTGATAATTCATATTTAGCTATCTAAATAATCTACCAAATCAGAAACATTCTTAAACGCAGGTTGATTGGCAGTTTTACTTTTTATAGAATCAGCTAAGCTTTGGTTTTGATACTCATCAAACTCATCGACTGGCAGGTTGTTTATTTCGTTGGTATAAAACCCACTAACTGCCATTTTGATTAGATCTGCATCTTTGAGTAGCGGATATTTGGCATGAAAATAAGCCAATATTTCTTTGAGTTTGTCATCTACCACCAAGTTTAGCCTGGTGTGTGTTGCTATAGACATAGTAATTTTTTTATTCTTTATAATGTACAAAATGTTACAAACTGTCAATAACTGTACTCTTTTCTTCCTCACTCAATCCACAAAGCTCAAAAACCAATTCATCAATTTGAGATTCTAGGTGGGTGGTGTCCAAATGTTGATTTGTAGAGGAGACCTCCTGGTCTCCATTGTCGGTTTTTAGCTGGTTTGTGGATTCTGGAAGGCGGGAGCCTTCCTCTACGATATTATTTTTCACCTCTAAAATCTGCTCAGCCAAGGCCTCAATTTGCCGTACGATTTCTTGTTTTTCGGGAGTGTCTAGGGTTGGGATTGGAGGTTTATAAAGTTCATTTTTAGTAATTTTGGAACCAGAGAAAAATTTTGTGTAAAAATAACCAGTAAGTTTTGAATTTAAAACTCCTAGTAATAATTTTTAGACTTAAATCAGTTTTTTCTCTCAATACATAAGTTGATCCTAATGCATAATAAGATTGATTATCATAAACTCCTTTTAATAAACCGTTTTTATCTATAAATCTATATAAAATAACTTTTTCAGATTCAAACCTTTCTTCGCTACCTGGTCGCGCAGTCTCTTTAATTTTCATTTTTTCAGTTAAATAATCCACAAACTTTCCGCTCCAATTTATTTTATATCTTGAAAAATCTTTACCTTCAACTAATTTCTTAGGATTATGCAAACCTACATTAGAAGAAAACAAAAATCTTTCATCATCAGCTGTATTCATTCCAAGATCTATTAAGTAAAAATTTTGCAGTTTAGTTTTTATCGAATTTAGTTTTTCTAATAAATAACTGTCATTTGATGAAACACCTAAAGGTATTTCTAATTTTTCTTGATTTAGAATAAAACTTGTTGAAATCTTTGAATAATTATTGTCGTGTGATATTTCATAGATTATTTTATTTATATTTTGATTTCTAAAATCCTTTATCTTTATAAAATCTCTTAAATTGTAATCAATAAATACAATTCCAGTAGCTATATTGGCTTCTTCAAAAACTCCAGTTGGGAGTACTAATACTGTCCTTATTCAATCTTTTTCTTTTCTTGTTTGTCACCGGTGTTTTGGTATTTTTGAATATTTGCTTTGTACTCTTTGATTGATAAATTAGAGTCTTTTAGGATTTTAGACAGTAATGAATTAATTTCAAACTTGGAGATCAGAGAATTTCCGCATTTTATATTTATATCGATATTTGGCAGGGTTTGGAGTGGTCGGTAATTCCCTGGGTGGCACCGAAGGTGACGGGGTATGTCTTGGCTAGTTGGTGAAAGCAGCGTAACACAAAGAAATCTAAAAATACCCTAAAAAGTTTAACCTTTCAACTTTATTAAATACAATTTATTACCTTATTTAGTTTATAAATAATTGACAAAATTAGTTTAATTTATTAAATTTAGTTAATTACTTTTAACTTGACAGAGTTCAACCTTTTAACTTTTATGAAAACATTCTCCGCCAAACAACTCCGCCAAAACCTTAGTGAAATCGTCAATGATATTTATTACAACGGTGAAGAGGTGGAATTTACTTACGGTCGCGGTGAAAAAATGAAACGGTTTAGTATTGTTTTTAAGCCAAATTCCACAACCAAAAATTTGTCCAAACTAACTCGATTTTTGAACTCCTATAAATTAAAAAGCTCGACTTCTAAAACTCACAAATTGCAGCAAATGCCTCAAGATCAATTTTTAAAATATCTAAAAGAAGACTATTATGGAAAAGATTCTAATTGATAGCAACATTGTAATTGAGATTTTGGGAGAGCGGACAAAATCTGAAGATTGCAAAAACATTTTGTTTGATAATCAAGAGCTAAATAACACAATTTGTTTGAGTTCTAGTAGTTTGCCAATAATCTTTCACCACGCCCAAAGCTTGGGTGCTGTGGAGGGTTTTAGAGAATTTTTGAATTCAGAAATAGAAGTGATTTATTCAGATAAAAAAGACTTTGATAAAGCCCTGGAAATCTTTGGAGGAAACGGATATGACTTTGAAGACGCCCTACAAATTGCCTGCTGTCTAAACAACGACATCACAACATTCATAACCCTAGATAAAAACCTCAAAAAACGCTTTTCAAAATTTCAGAAGATTAAGTTGGTGGGGTAAGATATTCTACATTCAAATAAATATACTCTGGTTTTTGTGTTTACTCCAATCAGAATGACTAACTCGTGTCTATTTTTTAGCTCATACCATTCTTGATCTGAAATATCTATTTTGTAGCCTAAAATTCCTCCATTTTTTTCTTTGATTCAGATTTTTTTGCAGTGTTTGTACCTTTAACTTGGACAAATGGTGTAATTGATTGAAACTCATCTTTGCAAAATATATTTAAAAGTCCATCCAAACCAAAATCAAATTGTTGAGGTATTTCGACAAATATAAATTCTACTCCATCTTCAGAATTAACTTCATGCATTAGTTTATATTTCAAAACATCAACTGCTATGTTGCCAATTTTTTGCGAATCACTAATTTTTTTAGCCATAAAGCTCAAACACCGTCTCATAATTTGTGTGTTAAGACTGGCGTCGGTAGAAATATTTACAAAAATCTAACTCTAAAATTTGTCATACACCTCTTGCCAGACAGACTTTTCGCTCCACTCAATCACTCCCTCCGGTTGAGTTAGCCCAAATTCGGTACCAACCCCTGTAGAAAAAATAAGTATGTAATTTTGTGGATTCTCGGCGACAGATTTTTTGGCTATTTCCAAGGCTTTTGTAAAGGCTTCTTTGCGGTTTAAAACTTTGTAGTACTTTTGGTTTTCGCTTTCTTTTGGGTAATGCGTTGCCAGCTCAGACATGATTTGATTTGGGTCGTCACCTCCGGTGTAGTTGTCGGTGGTTAGAACAGTGTGATCAGCATACTCGTAGCTCAAATCCCCATGAATCGGTCTTTTCCAATTGTCTCTACCATCACCATCGCAGGACAAAACATGAATAATCTTAGTAAAGACTTTTTTGGATTTCCACTCTTTAGTAGTCTCCAATAACCTCCTCATGCTTTCAGGTTCGTGAGCATAATCAACCAAAATAGACACTCTTTGTTTCCAATTTTGAGCGTCCCGATTGTCATGTTTTAGATTCTTTACTGCCCACTCCATTCTGCCCGGAGCTCCTTGGAGGTTGTGGATAATTTTGCTTAGGTTTTGGTGGATTTCAGAGTTGTAATTTTCGACCACTTTGATGGCATAAAAAAGGTCTTTTATTTCTACATCCGAAAACAAATTGGTAGGATAAACTTTACCTTTATATTCGAGATCTTTATTGATACCATTTGGTGAAGTTAGAGATTTAAATTCAGTGCTTTGGATAAACTTTTTGCGGATACTTTTTCTGATTCCAAAAGGGATTGAATAAAACAATTTTTGGGTGGTTTCCATCTGGTCATGGTCATAGTTTCCCACAAAAAACCCACCTTCTTTGATTTTTTTAAACAAAAGGCTTTTGGCAGTAATATATTTACCCCAACCTCCGTGAGCTTCTAGGTGTTCCGGGTAAGCGTTTAGAAATACTGTGGTGTCAAATTTACCAAGTCCTAAGTGGCGTCTTTGCTCCAAGCCTTGACTGGTGAGTTCAATGACGCAAAATTCACAACCGTTTGCTACCATTTTGGCTACAGTTTTTTGGATAGTAGCACCATCAAAAGTGCTTAGTTTTTTGCGATTCGGGTACTCTTCTTTACCGTCAAATACCAAAGCTCCTGTCAAAAATCCAGTTTTGTGACCCATTTCGTTTAGGATTCTAGCTATCAAAATCGAGGTGGTGGTTTTGCCCTTGGTGCCGTTGACCCCGATTAGTTTGATTTTTTTGCCAGGAAAACCTGATTTTATGGCTGCCATATAAGCCTTTGCTCCATGTCCAAAAGGGCGTAATCGCTTGGTATTTTTTTCACCCAAGACATTTTTTAGAGTCTTTAAAAAACTACTACTCATACATTACAAATTATTATACTAAATACCTAAAAGGCAGATTGGATATTGGCAAGAGTGGGGTGCTAAGGTCAAGCTTAGGTGATTTAAATGGTTTTTATTTCATTTTAAGAACCTATTTAATATTTATTCTAATCTCAAATTTAGTCTTGGAAAATTCCAAAACTCACATCTAAAAACTCTGATTTACTTACTTTTTTGTTCAAACAGTTGTAATTTTCTCATCTTAAATCTGAGATTGTGTTGAATCTTAAACAGGTTCTAATTGTATATTTAGTTTTGAATTAGACATAAATCTGGTTTTGATAGAGAGATTAGTTTATTATTAAATTTATTATTTTATGAACAATTCTGTTGATTTTGTGGTCGAAGGTGGTCACAAACTTTCTGGCGAAGTGGTTACTAACACCAGCAAAAATGGAGCCATGGGGCTTTTGTGTGGGAGTTTGTTAAATAAAGGACAGACTATTTTGCACGGCATTCCTAAAATTGAAGAAGTGAACCGAATCTTGGAAGTTATGCAAAGTATCGGCATAAAATTTGAATGGATTGAAAAAAACACCCTAAAAATCAACCCACCCAAAAAACTAGACTGGGAAAATATCGACAAAGTTGCTGCTGGTCGCACTCGAACTATCTTGATGTTTTTGGGGCCACTTATCCACCTAATGCCAAATTTTGAGTTGCCTGGACCGAAAGGCTGTAACCTTGGAAAAAGACCAGTTTCAGCTCATTTGTTAGGTTTGCAAAAGTTTGGAGTAAAGGTAAAATTGAAACCAAGTTCATATTTGGTGGAAGTAAAAAAACTCAAAGCTGGCGAAATAGTAATGTATGAAAAAGGTGACACTGCTACCGAAAATATCCTTATGGCAGCTAGCAAAATCCCTGGCAAAACTGTTATCAAATTTGCTTCTAGCAATTATATGGTACGAGATGTGTGCTATTTTTTGGAAAAACTTGGAGTCAAAATTGAGGGAATTGGAACCCACGAGTTAACCGTGCATGGGGTTAGTGAAATCAACCAAGATGTGGAATTTTATAACAGTGAAGACCCTATTGAAAGCATGATGTTTGTATCGGCAGCTGTAGTTACCGAATCAGAATTAACAATCAAAAGAGTACCAATTGATTTTATGGAATTAGAACTCTTGAAGCTTGAAACTATGGGCTTAAAATACAAACGAAGCAAGGCTTATTTGTCTCAAAATGGCTATAGCAAGCTGGTTGATCTGACAGTTTTCCCATCCAAACTAAAAGCCCCAATCGAAAAAATCACCTCCGGAGCCTACCCCGACATCAATATCGACAACCTTCCATTTTTTGTACCAATTGCCTGCAAATCCGAGGGCATGACTTTGATTCACGATTGGGTGTACGAAAACCGTTCTATATATTTTATGGAACTCAACAAACTTGGTGCCAATCTTTTGTTAGCTGATCCTCACAGGGTTTATGTGGAAGGTGGTGTAGAATTTCAAGCCAGCCAAGTAGTTTGCCCGCCAGCCCTCAGGCCAGCTATGATTATTTTGATCGCCATGCTGGACGCTAAAGGGACTTCAATCCTGAGAAATGTTTATTCTATCAAGCGAGGCTACCAAGAAATTGCTGAAAGACTGAACCAACTAGGAGCCAAAATCACTATTTTGGAAGATAAATAAACTTTTTTGGGTAGGCTCAATTTAGAACCCGTTTAATATTTATAGCAAACGAATAGTTAAAATAGACAACGCAGTTGAGGACTGCTTGAGCTTAAAATATTTTTTAATTTAACAAAATTAGAATGCCAGTATCCACAAACAAGTGTCTAGTTTAATAGCAGTTTGGCTATATCTCAAATTTAAGATGAGAAAATTACAAGTGTTTGAAAATCAGGGTGCAAGGTTCTATTTATTCCAACCGACCTCAGCCTACAGGACTTTACTTAAAAGACTGTTATTTGAATTTTTTGAAGCTAAATTTGAGATTGTAGCAAATTTTAAACAAACTCTGATCTAAAAAAAATAGCAAAACTAAATTTTGACATTACTTCTCAAACAACTTCAAATTCACCAAAAGCCAGCATAGCTCAATTGGTAGAGCAACGGTATCGTAAATCGTAGGTTGCAGGTTCAATTCCTGTTGCTGGCTCCATAATCAAAGATTTTGGTACAAACACAAAACCTGTCTAAAATCTCACCCTATATTTGAGATGAAAAAAATACTAAAACAAAGATTTTTTAGATATTCGTATTTGGGATTTTGCAAGACTAAATCTATGATTTCAAAGAAATTCAAACAAGCTCTCAGATCTATTACTCATAAAAACTAAAATTTAAACCACTTTCGCTTTTCATTTATCAAAAATATGCCTGATCAAAATCAATATCAAATTTTGGACGCTGGAAACGGTTGTAAACTAGAAAAAATTGGTGATTACACCATAATTCGCCCATCGAATCAAGCTTTTTGGGAAACTCAAGATGCCAAAAAATGGTCCGATTTTGACTCTGAATTCAACCGCAAAAGTGACTCCAAAGGAACTTGGGAAGGAGATTTACCAGCCAAATGGCAAATCCAGCACCGTGGCTTAAAATGGAATATCATCCCAAATGAATTTGGAAATATTGGAGTGTTTTTTGAACACCTAGAGTACACCGAAGACCTTTTACAAATTTTTGACAGACAAGACCTGATTTTGGATTTGTTTGCTTATTCTGGTAGTAGCGTTATGTCTCTATTAAAAGACGGCTACAAAGTAGTTGCAGTAGATTCCTCCAAACAATCTATGGGTTTGTACACTGCCAATATGGAATTAAACCAAATCAGTCGTGATGGTCAAAAATTGATCCTAGAAGATGTCAATAAATTCCTTAAAAGAGAAGCTCGCAGAGGCAAAAAATACAAATCAATTATCCTTGACCCGCCTACTTTTGGAAAAGGAACGAAGGGAGAGGTTTTTAGTATCGAAAAAAACTTACTAGAAATGCTTTTGGATATCAAAAATGTATCCGACCCTAAAGCAAGCATTGTCATGACTTTGCACTCACCCAAATTTACTCAGATAATCCTAGAAAATCTTCTTTTTAGTTTGTTTAAAAAAGCCAAAATCACGGTTAAAGAATTAAGTATTCCAATTCAATCTGGACTGTCTTTACCGAGTGGTTATTTGTGTATCGTCCAAAATGATGATTAGGTTGATGATTGAATAAATACAAGTTACTCCCTTAAAAACAATTTTTTATTTGAAAGAAATAAAATTACTCATCTCTTTTTCACCTTCTAATTCAGACTTAAACCCTTCCCAAGAACCAATCAAAATAGGCTTAAACTCATTTTTTAAATTTTCAATTGGCTGATTTGTCCATTCGACTAGTGCTGATTTAATTTCTGCATTTTTAGCTGCCAAAAGGTCATCTTTCGTATCTCCTATCATAATTGTAGTTTTAGGATTTGCTTGCAAAGATTTTATAGCTAAAAAAATCCCTTCTGGATCAGGTTTTTGATTTGTTACAGTGTCTCCACCAATCACGAGACTAAACAAATTTGATATTCCAAAATCTTTTAAATGCTGTTCTATAGCTTTGGTTGATTTGGTGCTTATAATAGCCAATTCTTTACCTTCTATTTTAAGTTTTTCCAAAAACTCTTGTGTTCCTTTAAATAATTCAACTTCAGAACGGGCAATTTCTAAATAACTACTTTTATATTTTAAAGCCAAAAATTTAGCGTCGCAACTTGGTTCAAGCTTTTCAAATATTATTTCTAAAGGTTTTCCAATCAAATTCCTCACATCATTCTCTGAAGCAGAGTTGTACCCAAAAGAGTTAAGAGTTTGATTTACCGTAGCAATAATAGCCGGAGCTGTGTCAGCAAGTGTGCCGTCAAAATCAAATAAAAAGGTGTTAAGTGTCATTTGAGAGTTTGTCTATCCAACTGTGATTTTGTCAAAGAAAAATTACTTTTCTGGTTAATAGCTTTATATTTATGGTTATTAGATTATTATATGTCCCTAAACAATCTTTTTTATCTAATTTATCTTATAAGTATCGCAATTGTTTACTATGCTTTTTCGACTAACAAGAAGTACTTTTTGTTGTATATAACTCTTGTATTAGTTATAGTTGTTAGCTATATTTTTACATATACAGGCTTTACAATTGATTGCCCAGAAGGTTATTATTGTGGAAGTGTCAGTTTTGGTAATTTTTTATTTTTGAATGTTTTACCCACCTCTTTTTTATTAAATTATACCGTTATAAAAATACAGGAAAAAAAGTTATTAGATTTTGTCGGACTTTCTTTAAGTTCGTTATTTGGAATAATTTTTGTATATTTGGCATATGGCACGCTTTTCGATTTGATATTTATTAGATTTTTTACTTTCACAGAATTCTACATCTTTGCTTCACCTTTTATTTTCTTACTAAGTTTAACTATTGTAATATTTTTACCTACTAAGGTGTTGATTAGTCATTACAAATCTTTAAAAGATAAGAAAATACAAGCAGGTTAAATTAAATGCGTTTTTGTTTTTGAAACATTTTAAACCTTACTAGCTCTCAAAATCAATCTTACTGTGGCTGATCCTTTTTGGCAGGTTTGGATACTAAGCATGCCACTGCCATTAGAAGCAGGATACAAAGCTCGATTAAAATCTTCTTTGGTTACGCTGTTATCGGCTCCAGTTACAACTTTATCCCAACCTGTTACTTGGTAGCTACAAGTTTGGCTTGGAGTTTGGATACTAATAATATCCCCTGCACTTAGTAAGTTTAGGTTTGCAAAAATATTGTCCCCGGGTAAAATTGCTCCACCAAAAGCTGGCTCAGAGTGACCTATCAAATAAGTATTTTGACTGCCCGAGCAAGGCTCCACACTCAACCCCGACTCCCAAACTGGTGAATATCTCATCTGAGCGTCCAAATTTGGCATGTCATACATTGTAGCTGGCACAAAAACCACATTATTCAATCCTATTTTAGGTATAGTAAGAGTGTAATTTGAGCTTTTGATTTGTGGAGCTGTTGTAGTTTTGGGTGTAGGAATTTGAGTATTTTGAGGTGTTTGTTTGGTTGGTGTTTCATTTACAACTTGTGGCTCGATTACTATGGGTTTGATAACTGGTGGTTTTGGAGAAACAAGTTTGGCAGTATTTTCTTTTTGATCTAAATAACTCAATTTTTGGGTCAAACTTTGGTCTATAATAAAGTCTTGTTTGTTGATGATTGTAGGTGCTAAATTTATATTTATAGACAACCCGGTTAGGACTGAAAGGCTCAGCATCATGATTTTGAACATATTGGTAAAAAATTAAAGTTTGTATTCGTCCACCATATACATGGTTCCGGACTTAAAAAATGTAGTTCGATCAGCTACTTTTGAAGCAGCCTTGGAAATAGAGAAAATATCTGAAAGGTAAGTTTGGGCAAAAAGACCTCCAAATAATGGGTTGTTTTGTTTGACTTCTACCACCTGGTAATCACTTGAAATTCCTGCATTTTCAGCGGCTTTGGTGGTTGCTATGTCTAGCCCTCCTACTCTATCGATCAGTCCAAGGTTTCTAGCTTCATCATTAAAATATGTATAACCGTTAGCAAATTCATCTACTTTTTTGGCATCTAAATTACGACCAGTAGCTACAATTTCTTTGAAAGATTTAAACTCTTTATCTACTTGGGATTGAAAATAACCAATTTCTTTGGTGGTTGGCTCTCTAAGAGGATTTCCAATATCTTTGCTTTCACTGGATTTGATTACAGTTTCTTTGTAGCCTATTTTTTCGGCGGTTTCACTAAAATTTGGTAAGGTTAAAATCACACCTATAGAACCAGTTTCTCCGTAAGGTGAGCCTACTACATAGTTTGGATTTTTGTAGGCTGCCAAAAGACCTCCACTAGCTGCCAAAGAGTCGAAATAAAAAACTATTTCTTTTTGGTTAAAATGATTTTTCAAGTCTCCAATCATATCACCCAAAACCTTAGAGGCTCCTGCTTCACCTCCGGGAGTGTTGACTCTAAAGACTACATTTTTGATATTCTTATCTTCTTTAATCTTTCTAAAATCTTTTTCTACTAGAGAAGTTATTACTTGATCTCTGGTACTAGATGTCAGACCGGCACTGTTTGAAGAAGTGATCGGACCGCTAATATCATAAATCAAAACTGTCTTGGTAGCTTCACCTTTACGAACAATTTCGTAATCTAAAGGTTGGCTGACAGATTCGGGATTACCCGAAAAAAGCACAGCCGCTCCAACCGAAAATAATACGATGGTGCTTATTACCAACCAAATTGTAGCAGCGATAAACCCAGGAAGAGAAAAAAGAATATAGCTAAACAAAAAACCTCCAAGCTTTGGCTTGAGTTCGATGGTTTGAGTTTGGTGGTGGCTATGTGTTTTGGTTTCCATAATGCTTTGGTTTTCCATATTTTTGAGGTTTAGTCAAATGAAAACATCGAGTCTTTAAAACCTGTTTGTAATCTTCAAGCCTCTAAAATTTAAGATCATAAAATTACAACTGCTTGAGTAAAAAAAGTAATAAAACCGTTTTAGATATAAGTTTTGAAATTTTTGAGACTAAATTTAAGATTTCAAAAAGTTTTTAAACAACCTATGTAACTTTTTTAGATCCACCAAATTTTAGATATTTTTTGCCTAAAAAGCTAGCAATTATCAACAAAAAGTAATAAACTGCGACTTCAATCTCAGAAAACTCTGAAATCTCCAGCGGTGGAAAGTTGGTACTGACATCATGGATCAAAAACACCATCAGACTTTGAATTACAGCCACAAGAGCAGCGAAAATTTGTCCCAAAAAAGGTATAAAAATGAGCAGATTGAGGCCACTTAAAATTGGAATAATCGGTAAAATTACCAGATTTGTAATCAGCGAAACCACCGAGATTTTGCCAGCCAAATTAGCAATCACCGGCATGGTAAAAAGAAAAGTAAAAACTGTAGCAATCAAGATTTCAGTAAGATTTTTGAGGAAGCTCGTTTTGATAAAATCACTATCAAGGCTGACTACCAAGCCAAAAGACGCCAAAAAGGAAAGTTGAAAAGACGGAGACAAGAGATAAAATGGGTTGATAAGCAACATAATTATTGCACTATAAATCAAGCCCCGATATGTTTCGAGCTTGCGACCAAAAAACAAAAGGCTAGCCCTAGCTAAAAGAAGGCTAAAAATGGAACGCAAAACTGGTGGCTGAAAACCTACAAAAACTACCATCAGGATCAAACCTAAAATTACCAACCCAAATCTCCAGTATCTGCCAACTTTTCCATGCGTCCCAAAATACTCCAAAAACGATGCCAAAAGCCCCACCTGAAAACCAGAAACCACCACAATGTGGATTATTCCAACTCGCTTTAAATCATCTTTAGCCTCCTTTGAAAAATCATCACTTCCTCCCAAAATCAGACCTTTAGAAAGAGCCGAAACATCACTACAAAGGGTTTTTGGAGCTAAAAACTGCACCACAAAATACCAATCGTGGCAAAAACTTTGATCATAAATTCTACCCAAAGAAAGTTTGAAAGTTTTGGTTTCTTTGATAAATAAACACAACCAATCGCAGTTAAAATTGGTGGCGATGACTTTTTGGATTTTGAGTTTCCCGACTACTCCAAGACTTAGTTCATAATTATCTTTTTCGTTTTTGCTAGAAAAAATCTGCTTGGTGGTCAGCACTTTGTATTCTCTACCAATTTGCAAATTATCTTGAGCTTCCGCCATCCAAACCCGATTTTCGTGCCAAACATACCAAATAGTTGCTCCAAAAAAACCTTTCCTAGAATCCACCACCCGCATCTCAACAGTCTGATTTTTATCAACCAAATCGGTATTCTCAAAGTTGATTTGAATCTGCCAAAAACTCATCAAAACCACCACCAAAGTCAGCAAAAATAAAAAAATTGTGCTGGGATTTAGGAATTTGGACATTACAGGCTAGTCTTTAGTTTCAGCTTTTTTCAAAAACCTTTTTAATCATTAACCAATTTTCTTGATCTTCTAGGCTTTTCCAAGCAAAATGAATTATTTTTTCAAACTCAAAGTGATTTTTTAAAGTGCTAATCCAAACACCTTCCACAGCACACAGCCCAAAAACTCGACTATTCAATCTTCTGGCATAACTTTTGGCTTGTAAAAAAGCATCTCGTAGCTCTTTTTGGTTACGGATTCTAAATTTAGCTTCCCACAAAAATTTGGCTGTTTCTTCATGTTGTTTCTTATTATCAACAAACAAAGCATAATCAGGATAATTTCGCTCACCTCTACCCATTCTTACAGGTAATTGTCTGACCCAATCTTTTTGGCTAAAACTAAGTTTCTCTAAAAGTGGCTCTAGCAATTGAATTTCTACATCTCGCTCATTTTGAAGGTCTAAATTGGTGTCAATCACCACACTTTCGAGTTCGGGTAGAATATCTTGATTTTGATTTTTGGATTTTAATAATCTTTTAAATTCTTTATAATCTTGATTTGTTATCAAATACTCATTTGAAGAAGTCCTACCAAATCTTGCTTTCACTAGTTTATGGTTTTTAAAATAAATATCTTCTTGTAAATCTTTAAAACTAATAGGCTTAATTTCTTCTATTTCTCGAATTAAATTACCAAACGACCAATACGAAAAAGGATCAAAGAAGCCGTCAGAATATGCCTTACAAACAATATTAAAACTGCTCAACGGACTCCAAAAGTAATACAAAATTAAATCACTTTTTTTTACATTTATATTTGACTGATCACATAATGCAATTTTACTATTTTTTATATTAACATAACTTGCCTTGTTCCCTCTCAAAATCCAAACTCTCAAAGGTTTTTCACTTTCCTCTAGCTTTGGTTTAATAAAATTACCACAAAAACCATACAAAAAAGCCAAAAATTCAGCTGGTTTCATTTCATTTTCCTGCCTAAAATAATACAAAACTTCACATAGTTCAAAGTAATAATTTAGACGAGCTTTGTAATCTCTTACTTTTGGTAAAGTTGGTAAAACTAAATCGAATTCTCTGAACAAATTTTCGATCAAATAAAATTGTGATACAAAAAAATATGGAAAGAAAAAGTGAGGATTAAAAATGTTTAAAAATACAGACAAATCCTGAATTTCTTCTAAAATAGCCCTATCAGTTTTATCTTCTGCTAGCAACTCATCAGATACTTCTAGCCATAGATTTTTGTTAAAATCTGGAGAGTTCTTTAAGTCATTTGTTTCTATCTTATCAAAAAAACCATCTTTTTGTAATGTCAATAGCTCTTCTCTGATTTCTGTAAATTTTAATTTAAAACTATCGTTTGAGTTTATTTTGTTCTCTTTCAATTTAATATTTTCTATCCTAAATTCAGTAGAAACTATAGGTAAAACCAAGCTAGAATTAATCTGTTTTAATAAAATTTCAAAATCCAAATTATCCCATTTTTCCCAGTCCAAAAACTCCGTCCAAATTTTCAGGCTTTCTTTGCCTTCAGAGGCTTGTAAATATAAATCAAAAATATAGCGGTTAAAGTGCATACTAAAGTGAATGAAGGAAAAAGTGAAAATCCTCAATACCGACAAAGGTTGCTTTTCGAAGACTACTCAAAGTCATTTAACCAAACAAAGTAACAAAAAAAGTTAATGGTCAAGAATGTTTATTCAAAGTCAGCAAAAATAAAAAAATTGTGCTGGGATTTAGGAATTTGTACATGGTGGGTTAGTCTCTAGTTTCAGCTTTTTTCAAAAAATAATTTGCCATTTCAGTACTAGAATCAAAAGAAACTACTTTTCCATTTTTTAAATTAACTAAACCCTCATCCACTTTTTGTCTTTCCACGGGTGAAATTTGCTTTACATCATCAGTTTTTAATAGTTCCACTGGATTGATTTTAAACTGGAGCATTTTAGCTGTTTCTCTACCACCATCTCCACCCTTTCTTTGCATTCCAATTTTACCAATTTTAAGATTCCCTTGTTTTGTAATTAAAACTTCTCCTGATCCAAAAATATTCATCACTTCATTGATAGATTTCAATGTCCAACTTGTTTCTTCCTCCACGTTCAAAACCACAAGCATCCAATCTGCTGAAAATTTACCCCTCCCTTTAAGAATATCAGAAACAATCAAAATTTTATTTTCCTCAAAAAACTTAACCATTTCTTGAACTTTTGAGTTATCTATTTCATCAAAAAACATTCGTCTTTGATCTCTAACATCTTGCTTGATAGGTTGTAGTTCTCCGGTGTATAGTTTTAATGTTTGGGTAATCGTTTCGGGAATATTCCAAAACTCTACATACTTATCTACCCATCTTTTATCTACTTGGTTAAAACCACTTGGATTGCTTACCAATTTTATGCTCAAATTTTGTTCGTCAATAAGATTTTTCAAAAAAACTTTTATCTGAATCTGGACATCAGTTTTATAATTCCCAGCAACTTTTAAAGCCACAACTTTTTCTATTTCTTCCAAAGCATAACCCATAATTTGTAAGCATTTTTGGGCTTCGGAGTCAGTTTCCCAATTATTGAATTTCTGTAAAACAGTCTCCTCGTTTAAAAAGCCATTTCTAGCAATTGTTGAGCCAAAATTTGCTGTGTGTTTTGAGTTTGGCATAGATTTTTAGGTTCTAAAATATTATAAATGTTTTGGGTAATTGCTTTTATGACTGCTGTTGCTACGCTATTTCCAAATTGTTTGTAAGCTTCGGAATCAGAAACCAGAATCTTGAAATTTTCTCCAAAACCCATGATTCTAGCACACTCTCGGGGAGTGAGTTTTCGGATTTTTCCATTTATAGAATAAGCTCCTGTCTTAGCTGCTGCTCCACCACCATGAGCTGATAAAGTTATTGCATGTCCAAAAGGGCTATAAATTCGCTCACCTTGCCCGCCTTTGTTGATTTTACCTATTTGAATTGTTTTTTGTGGGAAATTACCAAAAATATCAGGCTTAATCTCAATATTTTTTAGAGTAATGTCATCACGAATAATTTCATATTTTTGAGTTTGCGTGTTTTCATTTTCTAAAAAATCTAAGAGTTTGACTGGTTTTTTTGAACCTTCAGGAAATTCAAATTGATCAAAATCTAGTTTGTTTTTGAAAGCTAAAATATACAATCTTTCTCTAGCGGTTGGCAAGCCAAAATTACTAGCATTTAGCACCTTTTCCTTCACAAAATAACCTTGTTTTTGGATTAATTCTTTAATGTATCGGTAAGTTTGACCTTGGTCGTGGGAATAAAGATTTTTTACATTTTCCAAAAAGACTACTCTTGGTTGTTTCACCCTTATAATATCTACTATATTAAAAATCAAATCACCTCTACCAACATCCTCAAAACCTTTACGGTGTCCTGCTATACTAAAAGGTTGACACGGGAAACCTCCACACAAAATATCATGATCTGGAATATCTTTTGGGTCGATTTTGGTGATGTCTTTATTAAAAAGTGGAAGTCCGATTCCTTCAAAAAGTTTAGGAGAAATATCTTTAAAATTAGCTTCGTAAGTTATTCTAGCTTTTTCATCAATTTCACTAGCAAACACACACTCAAATCCAAGTGAGTCTAAGGCAAAGTGAAAGCCACCAATTCCAGCGAAAAGGTCGATGAAGGTTGTTTTTTGAACTTTATTCAAGGTCATTTAATGAAATGAAATAACAAAAAAAGTCAATGGTCAAGAAGGTTTATCCAAAGTCAGCAAAAATAAAAAAATCGTGCTGGGGTTTAGGAATTTGTACATTGCAGGCTAGTCTTTAGTTTCAGCTTTTTTCAAAAAATATTTTTAATAATCAGCCAGTTTTCTTGATTTTCTAAGTCTTTCTTTGTGATCATATATTTCATAAATAAGTTTAGGAGGTACTATAATCCAAAATAATAATCTCTAATTTTTTCAGCTATCAAAACCCTTCTAACCTCCAAAAACTCTTGATAATTTTCTGCTGTCATATTCATCAAATCAAGCAAAACTGCATTTTGTTTTAGGTTTTGCTCTAATTCCGTTTGATCTTGAATTCCTGTAATTAAATTTGTTTTATCTTGAATTTGAGTTTTGATTAAATCAAAGTATTCTCTTGGAGATTTGTTGGAAAGTTTGTTATTTATCTCGGTTTGAGCATAAACATAATTGGCAATTTGGTTGTAGTCTCCACGATTATCAAAGCCAGTTTTTTGCAAATAATTTTTAGGAAAAATATGGTGAATATCACCCCTGTGAGTAATCATATCAGCTACTAAAAGATCTTTAGATAAGAAACCTTTATCTCTATTTTTAACTTGGCTGGCAATAAAAATATGAAAATATGGACTACTAGCCACTGAAGTATTCAATTTAGAAATTAACTCGGCTGACCAAAAAGCTTCAGATAATTCTCCATTTTCTTTTTCTTGCAAATAATTTTTTATACCTCTTTTTTCAATTTGTTTAATATCAAAATCAAACATCGATTCTGGTGATCCTGAATACCTTCCCGTTAAAATTGAATACACAAACCATCTGCGAACATAGCTTTCAATTTTAGTTGAATTTTCTTTAGTTTGAATAAGCTTGAGATATAAAATATAAGCAAAATTAACAGCATTTTGAGACCTCATCATTTTGGAATCAATAAATCCAGCAGATTTGAGAATCATTACAAACCTTTCAAAGTTAGTTTGATTGATAAATTGTAAAACTCCTTCTTTTAATTTTTCAAATGATTTTTCGGCGATTTCTTCTTCAAAAGTTCTGGTTTCAAAGTTTCTACCAGAAAGCAAACTAACCAAATCAGCAATTTTTCCACGGTTAAAACTTACCGTAAAAGCAACTCTTAACACATCGTTGTAATCAGGAGAATACAAATCTTGGTTAGCATTTTTTAACCAAGTTAATTTTGATAAATATTCAGTTTCGATAAATTCGAAATCGTTATCTAAAATGTGCTGTAGATAGTCGGAATATTTGAAAATATGGCAGAAGTAATCAATCGCTTTTCTTAAATTTATTCCGTCATATTTAGTATTTGTAGCAATTTTACTCATGGCAAAGTCAGCTTGAGAAAGCACAACGCCAGCCGAGTTAATACGAATAAAAATTTCAGTTACAGTTTCTATATCTAGGTCTGAAACTAATTCGATTATACCAATCTGTTTTTGAGTTAAGTTTGTTAGATTTGTTAAAGATTTTTCTATTTTTACCTCATCAACTTCAGGGTTTTGGCTTAAATAATTTCGCACTAGAGCAATTAAGCTAATATTATTTTTAAAAATTTCACTAATGTCTGGTATCCAAGAGCTATCTTTAATAATCGCTGGAGTTTGAGTAGCAAATTCTTCGGTTTGGGGGTTGAAAGCGATTTGGATTTTTACTTTTTTATATTCATCGTTTAATACATATTGACCAAGAAGACCTGCAGTAAGTGCGGTAATTCGTTGTTGACCATCAATCAAAATTTTTTTACCTTCACTGGTTGTACCGTCTTTTAATTTTACATTTGGATTTTTCCAAGAGATGATATAACCAACTGGATAACCTTGGTACAAACTGTCAATTAAATCCCTAACTTTAGAGCTTTTCCACACGAAAGGTCGTTGAATTTCTGGAATGGCAATTTCACCGTCTATTACCCAAGTTAGCAGGCTTTGAACTGAATATTGATTTATAGTATATTTTTGCATAATTAAAACTTAGGTCATTTACCCCAACAAAGTAACAAAAAAAGTCAATGGTCAAGAAGATTTATTCAAAGTCAGCAAAAATAAAAAAATCGTGCTGGGGTTTAGGAGTTTGGGCGTGGTGAGTTAATTTTTATCTAATTTTTTTTGCAGAATTTTAAAAAACGGGTATGTTTAAGATTGTATAATTTTACTTTTGACATTAAAAAACCTCTATTTAATCAACTATAAAGTAATTTTTGGTAAAAATAGTTTTACTTTTGACATTAAATTTAAGCCCATAATGGGACATATTTTTCATATCTTGGAGCTTTATTATCTGGGTCAAACTTCCTTATGAGTTTAAGCTCGAGGCATTTTTTTATCAGATTTGAAATCGCTGTATATTTTTCTTTTGGTAAATTAAACCTCTCTCTTATGGTCTGGTTGGTAGCAAGTGAGGTTAGGTTAATGATAGGCATGGGCGATTTTTTTTTAAAATCTAAATAAATAGTCAGATATCTCTATTATTGTAATTTCTATCAATTAGGATATGTAAATACCCAACAATCAATCTTGGTAGTTGTGTCAATGTTAGCTTTGGTGTTGTAGCTCTGTTTTGAAAAGTGTCCATTATCATAGATTGGTTGAAATATAATAGTTCTAAAAGAGCTCTTATATGGTATCTAAAACTTTGAGTTTCATACTTTTTATTTGCAATAGTGCCTATTTTAAAGGCTACCTTACCTTCATCATCCTCTTGTAAATGATACTCCATTATAGATTTACCATCTGAAAAATGAGTAAAATTGTTACAGAGGGTGTATAAAAATTTTCTCGATTTCTCTGTGTCCATTAAATGTTGATATACGAATTTATCACTTCTTCCATAAATTCTACCAGATTTATTTTCTTCATCAATAATTTGTTTAAGATTATTTACTATTCTATTTTTAACTTGTGATGGGTGTGTGAATTTCTCATACAATTTTCTACCTTCTAAATTATCAGGATTAAAAGCATAAATTAAAGCAAAATCATAATCATACATAAACAAATAAAATATGCTTAATTTCTCTATAAAACTTCTGTAGATAACTAAAAATTGATTTTCTAAACCTTGAGCAAACAAATTTCTCATTGTAATTATATCATGAATTAAAAATTCAACTAATTTAATTGCAACAACTCCAAAGGGTTTTTCTTTATCTTCGTAATAAATTATTAATTTCTTTTCGCTTAAATCTGTAATTAATATTTTAAGAAGATTAAAAATTACCATTATTACTAAATCCAGTTCATACAAATATACTTCATCCTCATTAGAATTAGAATTTTTTGAAAAGAAAAACAAATCATATGCAGATCGCATATATACAATACTCTCAAAGACTTGTGTAGCATTTAGCTCTTCCAGCTTATTTTCTTTTATTATATTTTCTAAATTTTTATAGAATATATTATCAGACATATTTTTATAACTTAATCCAACTCCACACAGATACTCACCATTAGATCTTTTTTAGACTCGAGCAATTACTGTTCAAAATAAGTCATAATAAGCTTTACAACCTCCGATACCGTCAAATAAGTCGATGAAGGTTGTTTTTCGAAGACCCCTCAAAGTCATTTACCCCAACAAAGTAACAAAAAAAGTCAATGGTCAAGAAGGTTTATTCAAAGTATTCTTTCACCCACAAATCACGCCTAAAATATCCCAAATTACAGTTTTTTGACTGAGGGTTAGTTGGTAAGGTAAATTGCTACTAATTGTTTTTAGAAATTCCAAATCCAGCTTGCCTTTTCTAGCTTTGAGCTCTTCACTTTTGTCTTGCAAAGCCTTTAAAGTTACCATTTGCAAAAAGACTTTAACCTTCAAAAATTCCTTTTTAGTCTCGTAAAATTCAGCCTCCGAAGTTGGTTTGTGTATTTTGGTTAGGTCAATTTTTTGTGATAAATTGCTTTTATCTGGAACTAACCCAGTAAAATCTAATACAAAAACAGAAGCTGGAATCCGCCTAAAAATTTGGTTAAATCTGGGTGAAGTTAGGGCTAAAATTCTGGTATATTTTGGGATCAAATATTTTTGCATCAGGGCTTTTCCAAGAATAAAATCAGTGGCAATTTTGGTGGGTGAAGAAGGGGCGATTTTATCCACAGTCCAAAAAGGATCTTTGTATTTGAGGATCACCTGAAACTCGCTACCAACCTGCAAAAGTGTATGCAAATACCTGGCATTGCTAAAAAGATAGGCGGTTTTTTGGTTTTGACCGTCGCTTAAATTCAACAAAAAAAATGGCTTTTTCCCGGACCGTAGCTCACTACTAATCAGTCTTGCCTGCCATAAATAAAGCTTATTTGCATCAATAAATCCGGTTTTATCCAGTGGTTCAATTTGCTCCAATTTGGTCGGAAAATAATTCAACAATTCATAAAGCCCAGCAAACCCAGCTTTTTGCAGATCTTCGATTTGTTTTGGAGGAAATAATTTGGGTGGAAAGCTCACTTTTGTAACAAATTTAAAGTCTTGGTTGTGGTCAATTTTAGAATCTCAAGTTTAGTCTTGGAAAACTACAAATACTAGCATCTTAAAATTATAGTTTTCTTATTTTTTAGTACAGATAGTTGTAATTTTCTCGTCTCAAGTTTAGCCTAAAAAACTCCATTCTTTACAAAAACCCACCCTACTATCAATAATTCTGAGTTTATGCTGGAAGCTCAAAAAGCCGTAGATCTGTTGCCTCAAAAATATTCCTACCAAACAGGTCTGGAATTAGCCAAAAAGATTACCCAAGATTACGCCAAAAGTTTTTATTTTGCGGCCAAATTTTTACCCAAAGACAAGAAAAATGACACCTATATTTTATATGCTTTTTGTAGGCAAACTGATTTTTTGGTGGACGATTTGGAGGCGGATGTGGAAGCTAAAAAGCAAGCTTTGGATTTGTGGCGAAAAATGACCCTTGAAGCTTTTGAAAAAAATATTTCAGACAATCCAATTTTAAACTTGTTTGTAAAAGTTTTTGCTAAGTACAAGATTCCCCAAAAGCTGGCTTTCGAGTTGATCGATGGGGTAGAGATGGATCTCGGTAAAAATGAGTATCAAAATTATCAGGAGCTAGAAAGATACTGCTACTTGGTTGCGTCAGTGCCAGGCTTGATGATGACTTATCTACTTGGGTTTGATGATCAGAAAGCTCTATTTTATGCCCAAAAACTTGGTCTTGCCATGCAACTAACCAATATCTTGCGAGATATAAAAGAAGATTACCAAAACGGACGAGTTTATTTACCTACAGATGATTTGGTAAAATTTGGTTATTCTTTGCAGGATTTGCAAAACCAAAAAGTTGATTCTAATTTTCAAAAGTTTTTAAAGTTTTATATTCAAAAAGCTAGAGATTTGTATCTTCAGGCAGATTTAGGAATACCCTATTTATCACCAGAAGGGCAAAAAACTGCCAGACTTGCCAGCAAAATTTACTCAGCAATTTTGGGTGAAATTGAAGCTCAAAATTACGATGTTTTTAAAGGGCGAGCGTCTGTTAAGACTTGGAAAAAGTTTTGGCTTGGGTTGACGGTTTTGTAAGATTTTTTGGTTACATTTTAGAACCTGTTTAAGATTCCCAATTTCTTAAATTTAAGGTGAAAAAATTACAAGTGTTTGAGAAATCAGGGTGCAAGACCAGACTTGTTCTGATCGACCCTTGGCTGCCCGACTTTAATAAATATTTAAGGTGACAGTATTTGGAATTGTGGAAGCTAAATTTGAGATTAGAATAAATATCAAACAGGTTCTTAAGGCTAAGTCGCAAGTTTGGCTCTTACGCTATAGCTATAAATTGCCACCAACAAAAACAAAAATCCTGTGGTTAGTATCGCTTGGGTATATCCAAAATAAGCCAAAAGACCTCCAATCAGTGGACCTAAAGCGTTTGAGATGCTTAGATAAGAGCTGTTTATACCAGAGTTTATACCCTGATCTTTTTCTTTGGAATACATCGAAACCAAGGTTGAGACTATGGTTTGGGGAAAAGGATTGATAGCTGCAAAAAGTACGCTAAAGGGTAAAAATGCCCAAAAAGAAACAAAGCTAGCCATACCAATCATGATAAAACCTCGGATAATAAAACTTAAGGTTAAGATAGTGCTTAGCTTAAATTTTTGGGTAATCGGCTTTAGCAAAAATAACTGAGAAACTATCCCAACAATTCCAAACATAGAAAAAATCAAAGCCAAGGTTTGGTCAGATTGACCCAAAACCCGCAAAAAGAATGGTTGAAAGGTGAAGGTGAAGATGGTAAAAGTCAATCCAGACAAAAAATTTAGTAAAAAGACAGTGCCTAATTTGGGTATAGTGAGTGCTTTAAAGAGTTTTTCTAGCCCAAGAGTCTTGAGGGTGATAGGTTCGAAGTCTTTATTTTGGAGGGTTTCAGGTAAGAAAAATGTAACCACTAAAAATCCCAAAAAAGCAAAAAAGCTGGAGAGCAAAAAAGACATTCCAAATTTTGAGATTCCTGCAAAAGTAGGCAAACTTTGGACAAAAAAACTAAGAGCAGGCCCAAGCACAAAACCCATTCCAAATGCCCCTCCTACAATTCCAAAACCCTTAACGCGATCTTTTGGGTTAGTGGTATCAACCACAATAGCTTGAGCAATAGATGCATTTCCACCTGTCAAACCATCTATCATCCTAGCCGCAAATAAAATCAGACTACTGCCCGCAAAAGCTGCTAAAATATTTGATAAAACTGTTCCAGTAAGACTTATCAGCAACCATTTTTTGCGACCTTGTTTGTCTGATAATTTACCCAGTATTGGGGTTGCTAAAAACTGACATAGGGCATAAACCGACAAAAGCAGGCTGGCTTGAATATCATTTAGTCCAAATTTTTGAGCATACGGATAAATCACCGGAATAATAGCTGTAAAGCTAAGAGAGTTTATAAAAGAGACTGCTGCCACAATCCAAAAAGTCCTTTTCATATCTAAAGAGTTTTGCAATAAAAGTAAGTTACCTTTAGAGCTTGCTGATTTTTAGAATATTGGCAACTGCACAACTCAAGCCGTCTAAAGCTACCAAAAATTCAACTTAAGAACCTTTTTAAGATTCTACAAAACCTCAAATTAAGGGTGAAGAAATTATAACCGTTTGAGTTCAAGGGTGCAGTTCGGTCTCCCGAACGACTTGCTTAGAGGGCTTTAATTTTTTAAGAGGTGAGTTTTGGAATTTTTGAGGTTAAATTTGAGATTAGAATAAATATTAAATAGGCTCTAAACTAAAAATGACAAAGATTTTTACTAAATGTATTCTAGGATAATCAATTTTTACAAGCTAGAAGAGCTAGAATTTGAAGAAAAGCTAGTACTTGAGCTAAAACTAGAGAAACTACTAGAACTAGAGGAAGAATTGCTACTAGAAGATGAGTTTGAAGAGCTAGACGCACTACTTTCTTTGTCAGAAAAATCAACCCCTTCTAGCACCAACTCAGAACTTAGACCTAAACTGTCGGTGGCTTTTATTATTACATCTTTTATACCATTTTGAGAGACTATTTCAGATAATTCTATCTCTAAAGTAGCAGAATTTTGGATTGCTTTGATTTCTACTCCACCTATATTAAAGCTTAGGTTTGTAATATTTCCAGTAGCTGATTTGGATTTTGCTTGAATGGTTATGGTTAGTGGGATTGGTTCGGAGTTGGATAAATTTGTGGTAATCGCAGGTCCTTCTTTGGTTAGATCTAAGCTAGAAAATTCTGTAGGGCAGGACTCGGCTGATAATCTTTGTTGCAAAAATTTGGCTGGCTCAAACCAGTTAGCAGCTCTTGGAAATTCTGAAATTACTTGAGTGCAGGTTTTTTCTTCGATTAGCTCAGCTGGAAAAGCAGGTTGACCATCTTGAAGCTTGGGTAGAATTTTGCCATCTAGCTTGGATAAAGTGAGCTTTCGGGTAACTATTGGAGTACGATTTTGAATGATACTATTTTGACTTGGGTCATAACTTGGGTCGTTTAAATTTTCTTGAGCTTTTTGCAAGATATTTACCTGGTTTGGTGTGAGCAATTCAGTTTTACCAGACCCCAAAAGCCCAGTGTTTGGATCCAGTCCAGTCGCCACCAAACCTTCTTTACTAAATCCGACTTTTTCTTTCCCTTCGTGCAAATATTTCATGATATCTTGCCATGGTTTTCCAGCAGTTTGGGTAGATAAAGCGTTTTGATTCATTGCTTTACCATCGGTGTTTCCAGCCCAAACCACAACTGTGTACAAAGGTGAACCTCCCACTGCCCAAGTATCCTTTACATCACTGGTGGTACCAGTTTTGGCAGCAACTTGATAATCACCTGTCCAGTCATCTAACTGCAAAATCCTACGTTCGTTTCCCCAAGTACCAACACTTCTGGCACCATAATCTGACATTACATTAGCCACTTGTCTTGCTACCAAAGGGTCTATTGCACTATCTTTGTCTTGATAAGCTGGGACATCTGAAGTTGCTAAAATATCTATTTCTTTGTCTTCAAAGCGATCTTTTAGGGTAATTTTTTTAAAGATTTTGGGAGCTTTATAATTTCCATCCTGAAGTAGGGTATTGATTCCAGATGCGTGAGAAAGAGCTGTCACCTCGCAAGTCCCAAGAGCGGATGAAACATTTAAACAATTATCTTTGAAAGGCATTTTTACACCTACATTTTCAGCAAACTCCAAAACATTATTTATACCACCTGTGCCATTTGGAGTTGAACCGTTTGGTTGAGAAAGATAAACCCCTTTTACAGCAGGTATATTTAAAGAATCTGCCAAACTTTGCCTGATATTAGTCACACCTCTGGTGGTTCGACTGAAATTGGCTGGTCTATAACTACCAAAATCTGTAGAAGTATCAATCAAAACTGTTCCAGGATTAAAACCGTTATTAAAGGCTGAAGCATATACATATGGCTTAAAGCTACTTCCTGGCTGCCTTGGTGAAGTGGCAACATTGACTTGCCCCAAAATACTTTCATCGTTAAAATCCCTAGATCCCACCATTGCCACAACCTCCCCACTAGGACCGTCCAAAATTACCGAAGCGGCGTTGTTTCCACCGTTGGGAATTATAATTTCTTGGGCTGAATTTTGAATAATCTCTTGAGTTTTATTTTGTACATCCAAATCAAAAGTAGTATAAATTCGATAACCTTTGGTAGAAAGTTGAGTTTCTGTTATGTTCATATTTACAACCAACTGATCAGTTATATAGTTGCGTAAATGTCCGTAAGGTTGCTGTGATTTTGGTTTGGGCTTAAATTCTACTTTTTGAGCTTGTAGTTCTTTTAGTTCAGTTTCAGTTTTGATAAATTTTTCGCTACCTCGGTTTTTTAGATCCAATTCGTATTGCTTCCTAAGACAGGTGTTTTTACGAACTTCTAAGATCTCCCAATTTGGATTTACCGTTGGGTTTTCGGGATTTTGGCGGTTGTTAATTTCGATTTCGATTGCCTCAGCAAAGGTACTTGGTCTTTGTGGCATAGAGGCAAGATAACAAGCTTGGGGTAAAGTTAATTGTTCATTGACACCCTTCCCAAAATAGCTTTTAGAGGCTGCCTGCACACCATATGTATTTCTACCAAAAGATACCCAGTTCAAATAACTTTCTAGTACTTTATCTTGGCGTTCTTGGTCATTTTCTCCAATTTCACGGTTAAATTTAATAGCCAAAAGTAGTTCGTTCAATTTTCTACCGTAGGTTATAGAATCGTCACCAGTTACATTTTTAATAAGTTGCTGGCTCAAGCCACTACCTCCACGACAATTATTACCCCCCGAAACAAAACACTGACCTGTGGCTCCTGCCATATTTTGCCAAGGAATTCCAACTTGATTTTGGTAAAAATTCTCATCTTCTAAGGCGATAATTGAAGACCTAATTTCATCTGGAATATCATTTATATCGACTATTTCTCTTTGCCTGCCTTCAGAATTGTAGCGATAAATCTCTTTGTTGTTTTTGTCATAAACGACGCTTCCTTCATCTATAGAAGTTGCCTGACTCACCACATCTCCAAGTGAATTGTATCTATCAATTAACCAAAAACCAGCTACTGTAACGCCCAATACTCCGAGTAAAAATAAACTTAGAAAAGTTAGTCTAATTTGTTTTTTGTATTTTCTAAAAAATCCTCCGATTTTAGCCAAAAGTTTTGGTTTAGGTTTTTCTACATTCTCCTGATCGTTTTCAATTAGCTCATCTTTAGGCTTTAGCACAGTTACACTTTCTTGGTCTAGATCAAGATTTAATTCATCTTTTTCTTCAGACTCAACCTCGATTTCATCAACTTTATCACTACCTTTAGAGTGAATTTTTTTGTGATAAATTTTCTTTGGTTTGGGAGTAAATTCCAAATTATCAGTTTCGCTATCTTTAGACATAAATGTATCGTATTATGATACAATTTTAGATACAACTATATCTTAAAGTCAACTGAGTATATTTTGATCACTGATTTCAAATCAAATTCTGTAATTGCTCTGATCGATGGCGTAAAATTATTTTAAACTAAATCAAAAATTTTAAAATTTATCAAAACTGAGATAATTTGCTCTCGTAAAAATTCTATTTTAGTTTGCTTTCTAACTCTTCAATTCTTTTAGCCTGAGCTTCTATTATTGTTTTTAATTCCTTAACTGATTCGATTAGGGGAGCTATTAAACTGTTGTAATTTACAGTTTTTTTACCTTTTTCATCTGTTTCAACTGCTGTTGGGAATACTTCTTCTACTTCTTGAGCAATTACACCCATTTGTAGTTTTTTACCCATTGATTCATCTTTCCAATTATAGGTTACACCGTTTACCTTGGTTACTTTTTCTAATGAAGAGGTTATTGGTTTAATGTCTTTTTTGAGGTTGCGGTCGGAGGTAAGTTGAACTGAGTTTGAATAAACTGCCCCTGTTACATACAACGGAACTCCGAACCAAGCACTATTTTTATGACAACTAAAAATACCAATACCTGTGTTTGCGTTAAAATTATATTCACTAACTGCAAAATAAGGTGGATTGCCACTTGAATCAACTAAACTACCGCTGTTCTCTAGAGTAACCACAACAGATCCTTTACCCCCTCCATTTACACCTCCCTCGCTTGAATATAGTTGAATAGCAGGAGAATATATAGTCTTGTCTCTACTCGAAGGCCCTCTCAAAGCGAGTGTAACTTCTCCATCCATTGACAGACTGCCGTTGACACGATTATATCCGATATTATTAGTTATTTTAGTACTTAATTTAGGGAAAGATATAGCACTACCAGTAACTATGACTGCAGAATCATTGCTCGTATCTTCAATTCTTGTACCTAGTGCAATTACTTTCTTGGCTATTGTTCCAGTTGAAAATACTCCTCCTACTTTTGGAGTTTCCACAAAAGCTTTTAAATCATTACCAACAGACGAAATATTGGCTCCCCAGTAAATCTTACCAGTCGAATCATAAAAACTTAGACTATCTCCGTTTTTTAGTTCTGTTAAAAATTTAGTACCTGTACCAGTTATAAAATTATCATTAGGATTCCAGGTAACAGATCCTGTAAGTGTGAAATAACCCTTATCAGAAATATCAATACTGTAATCAGGGCTAGCTTTACCAAACCCTGCCTTACCACCTTTTATAATACTGGCGAGATCTGCTTTTAACTTTCCACCATCTGTTGTTGTATTATCGTGAGAAGTTTCTAAAAAACCGTTTAAGGTTGCTCCCCATCCTGTGGCACCTACTGCTGGTAATTGTGGCATAATAATATATGTTTTTGTTTAATTTTTAGGCTAAAATTTTAGCTTTATACAATTATTATGTAGTAATATTTTGATTTGTGCAAATTTTGTTCATACTTCTTATAAAGATCTAAAGATGAGATTTTTTACAACAAAAAGTCCTGTAAAGATTTTGAGTCTCAACAGGAGCTTGGGTTATAGATAAATCTGGCGGAGAGGCAGGGATTCGAACCCTGGGTTCTTGTTTAAGGAACGCCTCGTTAGCAGTGAGGTACTTTCGACCACTCAGCCACCTCTCCAATAATCACTAACTTAGTGTCGAATACAAAATTTGTCAACACACAAAATAAAATATCTAAAATTCTAAAAACCTGTCTAACATTTTTTATAATCTCAGAATTTACTCTACAAAACTACATTAGCTCCGCCATCTGCAGTACTTGAAGCTGTAGCAGAGTTTGCTGACGAAGATGAGGTTTGAGCAGCACAAGTGGCTTGGAAATAACCCTTCGTAATATCAGCTTGAGTTCCTTGACTGGAGGTAAAACTTTTTGAGGTAACATCTTTTAGAGATTTTAGCTGAACATTTTGAGAGATTTGTTCTAGTCTAGTTGCATTCATTTTAGTGGTTTCAGTTTTTATAGGGTCAGTACAAGCCACCAACTCTTGAAAATCTGCAACTCCATCACGATCGCTATCTTTTAACCTCGGACTGCTCAGATAGCTAAACACTTCATCACCGTCGGATACTCCATCTGCATCTGTGTCATCATTTTGAGGGTCAGTGTCGTAGTTGTATTCATCCAAATTAGTCAACCCATCTTTATCAGGATCAGCAGAGTCGCCGCAAATATTGGCATTGGTACAATTTCCACTAGCATCTACTCCATTATTGGTAAATTTTTGACTCAACCAAGTCCCTGGAATTGAAGTTGCATTTCTAATCCTAGCCACCTGTGCTGGAGTTTGAGAATCACTCAACGATTCCTGCGAGCTAGAGCTTTGACTCGAAGAAGCGTCTTGACTTGAAGATGAGTTTAGGTCTTCTGATTGCGAGCTTGAACTTGAACTTTGTGTACTATTTGTATTTTGTCTTTGGCTGTTAAAATAAAACAAGGCTGCCGAAGCTGCTCCTAAAACTACAATTAATAACACAACTATAATGACTAAGAACTTGTTTCCACTTTTTTTGACTTTAAAACCGTTGTTATCTACTGGAACAGCATAGTCTTGAGGTTGCTGGGCAAATTGTTGATTTGGATCGTTGTAACCAACAGCTGGGTCTACAAAATTTTGCGGTGCTTGATTTGGATCGTATTGATTAAATTCAGCTTGTGGTTGGTTGGCAAAATTTGGGTCATAACCAGTTTGCTGGGCAAATTGTTGATTTGGATCAAAGTTTTGAGGAGTTTGATTATAGTCGTTAAAACTTGGATTTGGCTGGTTTTGATAATTAAAATCTTGAGGTTGTCCTGCTTGTGGTACAGGATTGGCAGGTGGAAATGGTCCGGTAAAACCTTGTTGAGGGTTTGGAGTTTGATTTTGGGGGTTTTGACCGAAATTTTGTGACATACTGTTGGCTTGGTTGAGTTTTTTGTAGTATAAAAAACTAAGTACCCCTTGTCAAAAGGATCTTGTTTGAATAAACTAAGGTTGTGAGCGATAGTGCTAAAAATAAACAAAAAAACAAACAATCGACCCTAAACTTTGTAGAAGTTAGTGAAATCAGAGATGGGGTTTTGGTTTTGCGTAGCAGTGAAATGCGTGTAGTGATGGCAGTTTCGTCTGCAAATTTCGCCTTAAAAAGCGGTGAAGAACAGCAAATTATTATCAATAACTTTCAGGGTATCTTAAACTCCCTAGAATTCCCAATCCAAATCTTAGTCCAAAGCCGCAAACTCAATTTGGATCCGTATATAGAAAAACTTCGTCAGCTAGAAGACAAACAACGAAACGACCTTCTAAGAATCAAGATGCAAGAATATGTTGAGTACATAAAACAGATGCTTAACCAAATTAACATCATGAAAAAAGATTTTTATATCGTAATTGGTTACGAGCCAAACGAAGCCAAAGTAGGTTTTTTTACTGGTTTTTTGCGTTCAATCAACCCAACTCAAGTTATCAAAATGAATCGAGAAAGTTTTCTTAGAAATCGCAAAATCTTGATGCAAAGAGCTGAACAAGTTCTGAGTAGGTTTTCAGCCTTAGATCTAAAATCTGATATTTTGAGTACCGAACAGCTAATTGCCTTGATGTATAATTCTTACAACCCAGATACCCTTGAGTCGGTGCGTCTAAAAGATGTAGCGGACTTGGATATTGAAAATTTCTAGAATTTGTGGCCTAATTTGTTTAAGAAAATTTTAACATTTCTTAGAATTTCAAACTTACTCTCAAGAAATACAAACACGCTCAATTTTTTAGCTTATACTAATTCGGCTAATCGTTCTACCATTAGTTATCAAATTTAGCTCTAACCCCTAGGTACATAAACCTCCCTTGGCTTACTTCCGTTTCCGGGTCCAACAACACCTTCTTTTTCTAGCATATCAATAAATTTGCGGGCTTTTGGGTAGCCAATTCCAAAGGCAGTTTGAAGCATGCTCGTGCTGGCTGCTTGCTCTTGAATAATAAACTCTTTGATCTTTTCAAACAGATCTTCACCTTCTTCAAGTGTGGTGTTAACTTCCATTCCGGGTACATTTAGCTTGCCTTTCGGGGTTTCAGTAACTTCTGGGTTTAGGTTGGTGACATAGCCATCTTCTTGGGCTTGGTCCCTCCAAAAACTAACACATTTTCGCACCTCCAACTCTTCTACATAACTTCCTTGAAAGCGTATAGGCTGGATAGAAGTTGGTGACATAAACAAACCATCTCCTTGTCCCAATAATTTTTCAGCACCCATCTGGTCTAAAATTACCCTACTATCGATTTGGGAAGCCACCGCAAAAGCAATTCGTGAAGGGATATTTGCTTTGATCAAACCTGTTACAACTCGGGTGTCTGGTCTTTGAGTACCCAAAATAATATGAATTCCAACAGCACGAGACATTTGGGTAAGCCGCACAATAATTGGCTCAACTTCATTTTTAGCCAAAATCATAAGGTCTCCCAATTCGTCGATCACAAAGACTAAATACGGCATGGGTTTTAGCTCTTTAACGTCTGGTAAATTTGATTCTGCTACAAAAGTATTGTAGTCTTGGATATTTCTTTTTCCAAACTCTTCTAGCAATTTGTAGCGTCTATCCATTTCCAAAACAGTCCATTTTAAGGCATTTATTGCTTTTTCTGAGTCTGTGATAACTGGAGCTAGTAAATGCGGAACTCCATCATAAAGTTTAAGCTCAACTCTTTTCATATCCACCAAAGCCAATTGTAGCTCTTCAGGTCTATATCGATACAAAAGACTAAGTAACATCGAGTTTATCCAAACTGACTTTCCAGCTCCGGTTGCTCCGGCTACCAAAAGGTGAGGCATTTTGGCTATCGAACCGATAATTTTATTGCCAGCAACATCTTTCCCAAGGGCCACAGGTAAAGGATCTTTGAAGTTAAAAAATTGAGGTGTTTGAATCAGGTCACGAATACGAACTTGGGATTTTATCAGATTTGGAATTTCAATTCCAACCAAGCTTTGACCCGGAATCGGAGCCTCCAAACGCAAACTCGGTGCCGCAAGAGCCAAAGCTAAATCTCGCTGAACAGCATCTATGGAAGCTAATTTAACCCCACTAGCTGGCTTTAAGGTGTATTGACTCACAGTTGGACCGGTTACTACATCTCCCATTTCCACCTGAATCCCAAAACTCTCCAACGTTGTCTTGATTGTTTGTTTGTTTTTTTCGGTATTTCCACCGTCAGATTGGGTATGATTTTCTTTCAGAATTTTGACTGAAGGGAGCTTCCACTCCGAAGAGCTAGAATTTTTGACCTGACTGTTTGGATCCAGAATTACAAAACCAGTTTCTTTATCGTCATTTACAATATTTGGTTTAGCGGAGATTGGCTTTGGGTTTTTGCTAAAAATTTTGGTTTTGGGTTGGATTTGATCAAAGGAATCTAGGTTTTCTTTGGAGTCTGAAGAGGTTGGTTTTGGGTTTTTTTTCCAAGCTTCAAAAATATCCGGTATAAAATCCCAGAATTTGGAAGGGTTTTTGAGTGAGTCTTGAACTGTATCCACGAACTGCACAACAGTCATCTGAGAAACCAAGAAAAAGCCTAAAAAGCCAATCGCCAAAAGTAAAACTCCACCACCAAAAGGTCCAAATTTACCAAGCAAAAAAGGATAAAAAACATAACCAAACAAACCTCCACCTTTTTCCATGTCTCCAGGGTTTTGAACATCAAAAATCAACCCCAAAAAACCCAAAATACAAGCTAAAATAAAACAGATTCCCCAAACCAAGCGAGAATTAAAGTCTTTCGCTAAATCCAAATTTTTTTGTAGCCTAAACAAAACCACTCCCGACCAAAAAAGCATGATCGGCAAAATAATAGAGCCTTTCCCCAAAAGCTGAACTATCAAAGCTCCAATAAATCCACCAAAAGAACCGGCTCTATCAATAATTGAAAGATAAGATAAAATACTTAAGGCAAAACTAGAAATAATCCAGATAGTGATTTTAGCCTCCAAATCAAGCTCGGGTCCGACTTTTGGAATTTTGAAAGGTAATTTAAAGTTAAAGAATTTCATTTTGTGTTATAAGATTTGTGTTAATTTTGGGATATTTGAAAAGTCAGGAATTCTAGCAAACAATCTCAAGAAATTTTCTATTTAAAAAATTTGTCAAAGCCTAATCCAAAAAAATGGAGCTGGTTGACCTGGTATTTTTAGCTCACTATTACCTCTTATTTTTACTGGCAAATCAGGGTTTTGATCGACAAAAATATTTTGCACATCTGGATCGCCTGATCTTAAGACCACCCTTTCAATCACACCCCTACCCTCCAAATTCTGACCCACTGGCTCGTTTATATACCCCGAAAAAGTAGCAGTTCGCAGCCCGTTTACAGCTTCACTAAAACTGATTTTGGCTTTAAAATCTTTGTCTTGAGATAGGTTTTGGTAAATATAAGTATCTTGACCATCAGCATCTCTAACTTTTCTGGCAATTTCTACTTCCAGTTGGCTGGGAATAATTACTTCTCTTTTGGTATCTGGTTTTACTATTTTATCTGGGATTCTTTCTAGATTGATTACGATCTCAGTTTGACCTCTTTTGTTCACCAAAAAAAACATCTGCCCAAAAGTCTGAATGCTTTGAGCATCGACAGATCCTTCTACCGGCCTTTGCTGAATCCGTGAAATGTTATTTAGGTTTTGACCGTTTGGGTTTTGAATACTCAAGGTATCTTCTTGGGAGTTTATTTTTTCACGATTACCAAACAAAAATCCCGCATAAAAAACCAGTCCAACCAAGCTTAGAAACAAAAACAAATAATAAATTCTTTTGGTAACAGGATTTTCCATAACTAAATCAGGTCTAAAAGACTATCTTTGGAATTGATAGAATTGGCTATTTTTTCTACTTTTTTGTGCCATTTTGCAATTTCTTCGTCAGAAACAGTTCGCATAGACCCAAAATGATAAAATTTGCTAGACATTCCTAAAGTTCTAAAGAATATCTTTTGCCAAAAATTTTTGAGCATATTTCGGTACAAAAATCTCTCCTCCCAAGTCGGTCTTTCGTCTGTGCAAAAAACCAAACCGAACTTGTCACTCAGCAAACCTTTTTGAACACTTTTGCGGGTTTCAAAAGCAAAACCTGAGGTAAAAACTTTATCCAAAAAGCCTTTCAAAATTGCCGGAAAAAGTGACCACCAAACAGGATGAAAAATTACCACCATTTGGACTTTTTTTAGCCTGATCTGATATTCCAAAGCTTTGGTATCTTTTTCTTCTGGATCAAAAATGGGGTTAAATTCATCATCTTTATAAAGCTCTAATAAATCAACGCTTATACCTTTTTTTTGAACTCCTTCAATAAAAGTCTTGCAAAGAGCCGAAACGAGATTTGATCTATTGTCTTGATCGTATTCGGGATTAGCCAAAATTACCATGATTTTAGAAACCGTAAAAGCCATATTTTAAACTTAACCTAGTGCTTAATTCTGTCAAAAACAACTAGGACTTAGAACCAATTTACATTTATTACAATTTCAAATACTGACACCTCTAAAATTATTATTCGCTTGTTTTTTTGTTCAAAAAGTTGTAATTTTTCATCTCAAATTTAAGATTTTGTGGAATTTAAATAGCTTAAAATAACTAAATTTTGCAACTTTTTAGCTAAGTTTATTTTCTTCAAGGGCTTTTCTAAGAGATTTATCCACATCTCCAGCTCCCATAACAACTACCAAAAACCCATCTTTTAGGTATTCTTTGATCTTTTGCCAGAGATTATCATCAATCTGTGCTTCTTGGGCATCTTTTTTGTTTGTAAGTAGATTTATCAAGTCAAAAGGTTTTAGGATTGTCAGGTCTTTGTTTTCACGGGTTTGGTAGGTTGGTAACCACAAAATTTTGTCAGCCATTTCAAAAGCATTTTTGTAGTCATTTTTGATTTCGTGTTGTCTGCTGTTTTGGTGAGGTTGATAGACAGCTACAACTTTCGGATTCAGCTCTTTTGCCATTTGGAGACTGGCTGCAATTTCGGCAGGATGATGAGCGTAATCGGTGTAAAGATTATTGGCTAATTTTTCCATTCTTCTGCTAGTACCCGGGAATTTGGAAATAATTTGTTCTATCTCTTTTAACTTTTCGGTTTCGATTTTATTTTCAAAAAGTTGATTAAAAAGAGTTTTAGCCAAAGCCGCATTTTGCCTATTGTGAAGTCCTGGTAATTTAAGGTTTTTGTATGTGGCAATCTTACCACCAAAGTTTCTTCTAAGCTCAGTGATTTTGGGTTTGTTTGAGTCCTCACCTTCTCGCCAGGGAGAAATCTTTAGTTTTTGTAAATCCTCCCCAAAAGCCACCAAAATCTCACTTCTTTGCAAAAATTCTTCAAAAGCTTGAGTATAATCATCTTTGGTGGGGTAAATGTCTTGGTGATCATAATCAAGGCTGGTTAAAATCGAAGCAAAAGGCTGGTAATTCAAAAAATGCCTATCGTATTCATCCGCCTCTAGGAGCAAAAATTTACTATCCTCTTCTTGCTTGCCGTTGTTGCCAAATGGAAGCTGGCTACCAATAACATAGCTAAGTTTTTGGTTGTATTCTTTAAAAAGCCACGCAATCATGGCAGTCGTGGTGGTTTTGCCGTGCGTGCCGGCAACTGCAATCAACTTGAGATTGTTTTTTTTGATCACAAAATTGATAAACTCATCCCGTTTGCTAACTTTAAGATTGTTTTTGGTGGCAAACAAAAATTCTGGGTGGCTTTTGGGTATAGATGAACTGTGAATAAACCAATAAATCGGAAATCTTTTTTGAGTCATTTCTATTTCTACACCTTTTTGTCCGATATGAATATTGGCTCCTCGCTGGCGTAAATTCTGAATACTGGAGTTTTCTTCTAAGTCCGACCCACTAACCATAAAGCCCATATCTAAGGCAATATTTGCCAAAGCCGACAACCCGCTACCACCAATTCCTGAAAAATATAAATGCACCTTTGGATTCTTTAGTTACTTTAAAAAATCGTCAACACTTGACCAGATTAAGTTTTATTCTTAATTATAGGATTGTTGTTTTCCGAAATAGCTCAGCGGTAGAGCAGTTGGCTGTTAACCAATTGGTCCTAGGTTCGAATCCTAGTTTCGGAGCCATAAAAATTAGATTTAAGTGTTTAAAAAACCCAAAAATATATTCAACAAAATAATAGCTTTTTTATTAAGTTTAGCAGAATCAACTTTACCTTTTATCGGCTACAAATAATATTAAATTATCAAATTAGTTTTTACCTAACCCAAAAATTTACTCCCTCTAAAGGGATTTTTTAATTGCCAAAAACTTGCATGAACCTATTTGATGACTATATTAATCAAAATTTATTACCTCAAGATGGTCAGGTTATTTATTTTGGGGTGATTTTTGAACCTAGCCAGCACCATCACCTCAGTCAGTTTTGGAGAAAGCTGTGAGTTTAGATTTAGGTACAAAAATTTCAAAATCAGTGTGCTTTTAGAAGCTCGAAGTTTGTTGGCGATGAAGGGTGAAGTTTAGCAAACTTGGCTACATCAAATCCCAAAATCAACCAAAATTACCAAACCTAGAATCAACCTAACCTTTAGAGAGATTTTATTTTAGTGAGTTGGTCACAGGTAGGTGAAATAATTATAATTTTTTATCTTCAATCTGCTTTTTCAGCTTTTTTACACCGAAAGATACCAACCAGGCTTACTTTGAGATAGCTGTGGATGCTAAAGCCTTTCAATCCTATCTAAAGTGGTGAAATAGATTTTACCAAAGCTCTTTTTGGCTTAGACAATTCTACCTTTTCCGTACTTTTCAATCATGTCATCTTTAAGCTTTTTAAGCTCTTCTCTAGGTAAAATGCTAAATATATCCCACGAAATTTCCAAAGTTTCTTCTATAGTTCGGACTTCTTTTCCTTGGTTTAGGAATTTATCATAGTAAGCTTCGTTGAATTTGAGGTATTTTCGTCCAGTTTCACTCAAAGAATCCGCTCCCAAAACCAAAGCTAGCTCTTCTTGTCTGATACTTTCAGCTAAAGAAGCGAACATTTGATCGGCAACTTGAGCGTGATCTTCACGGGTTTTGCCTGCTCCCTGCCCTTTGTCTTTTAGACGGCTTAGGGAGTTTAGGATGTCGATTGCTGGGTAAATATTTTTTTGGTGCAAACCTCTATTAAGAGCGATTTGTCCTTCGGTGATGTAGCCTGTCAAATCTGGTACTGGGTGAGTTTTGTCATCGTTAGGCATCGTTAGGATCGGGATCAAGGTGTTGCTACCTTTGCGTCCGTCAACAGTTCCAGCTCTTTCCAAAAGGGTTGCCAAATCAGTGTAAAGGTATCCAGGATAACCAGCTCGACCAGGAATTTCTTGTTTTGCTGAGCTGATCTCACGCATCGCATTTGCGTAGTTTGTAAGATCAAACATCAATGTCAAAACTGAAAAACCTAAATCGTAAGCTAAATATTCAGCAACTGTTAAGGCAAGTCTTGGAGTTAAAATCCTCTCTACCACTGGGTCAGAAGCAAGATTGATAAACATTACCGCTCTGCTGATAGCTCCAGATTTTTCCATTTCTTCTCTTAGATATTCGTATTGATCGTTGGTGATACCCATTCCAGCTACCACAACTGTAAATTTATCTTCTGGGTTAGCAGTACGAGCATTGGCAGCAATTTGAGCCAACAACTCCAAATCTGGAAGTCCTGAACCTGAGAAAATAGGGATTTTTTGTCCTTTTACAATAGTGTTACTAAGGTCGATAGATGAAATTCCAGTCTGAATAAAATCATGTGGTTCTGATCTTCGGTAAGGATTGATAGCTGCTCCATAAACATCTCGGTACTCAAAAGGAAGCGGGTCTTCTTTGATTCCTTTCTCAGAAGTCAACAAGCTTGTGCTATCTTGAACCAAGCCTTTATTATCAATTGCGGTTCCAATTCCGTTAAAAGTTCTACCCAAAATTGTTGGTGAAAGAGCGATTTTTTTGGTTTCTCCGGTAAAAGTAGCTTCTGCTCCGTCGATCTGCATTCCAGCTGAATTTTCAAACAATTGTACAACTGCAACATCGTTTTCGAGGGCAATAACCTGGCCTTTCATTTTGCGTCCGTTTGGGTCTTCGATGGTGACTAATTCTTGATATCCGATTTTTTCGGTGCGGTGGATAAAAACTAAAGGTCCTTTGAGAGATTGGATGGTTTTGTAGGTAATCATAGATTATGGCATTTAACTAGCTATTTCTGGCAACAAATTAGGATTGTGTCAAGTCCTGTTTGATTTGGTAAAAATTGTGACAAATCGCTTGCTGAGATAAGAAGAAACTGCCTAAAATTTCAGTATATTTCAAATTTAAGGTGAAAAATTTATAACTGTTTGAGTAAAAAAGTAACAAAAAATCAAGATTTTAAGGTGTGATTTTTATTGAACAAAATTTAAGATCATAATAAAAAATAAATACATTATAGCCCAGCTAAATTATGTTTGATAGAAATCGTTATTTTTGTATTTTACAAATCCACTAGCCCATAACTAACTCTGGCAATTCCACTTTTTAGCTTGATTTTGGTGATTTTGAAGCCTGCTAGTTCTGAAGTATTTTTGGCGTGAGTGCCTCCGCAGGGACACTCGATTTCATTTCCAATTTTAATTTTTCGAAGTGGCTCGCCGTGAAAAGTTTGAGTTTCATCAAAGCTGATTTTGAAGGGTAATTTTTGGTTCACCAGTTCATCAAAATGGGCTTGAATTGTATTTTTTAGGTCTTCCAAGTTTAAATCTTGAGAAGTGTTTTTGGGAATTTGGTATTCCACATAACTACCAACTACAAAGTGAAAACCTTTTCCTGGAATCCAATTTAAACCTGATTTTTGAATTGCAAGGTCTAGCAAATGCCCGTCTGAGTGAATTTTGGAGTGAAGATTTCTTTTGGCTTGATCGACTATCAGCTCAGCTTCCTGACCGATTTCAAACTTTCCAGTTGTAAAATTTCCACTGTGGAGTATTTTGCCGTTTTCATCTCTAAAAACTTTAGTTACTTCAAATTCAGCAGTCATGTTTTTAATAATCCCTGTGTCGCTTGGTTGACCACCACCTTGAACATAAAAAATGGTTTGATCCAAGACAATTTGTACAACATTTTCAGTTTTTAAAATTTCCAAAATTTTGGCGTTGGCTGAGAATAAATCTGGATTTTGGAGGTAGGTTAGTTGGGTCATAAAAATAGTAATATTTAAATCCTAGTTAAATTAGTTTTGAGATTAAATTAACCACTGAGAATGTTTGTATCAAAATTTATTAGGCTGAAATTGCCAATTTTCCGTGCTTTTTTGACAGCTACAACTCAATTTGTAATATTTATTACATTATGTTGACTGTATCACAGTATGTCTGGAGTATTCTTAGCAAAGATAATATTGCCACAGAATATCTTAAAAAAGACCTTTTAAACCTCACAGCCTATGCAAAAACCATTCAAACCGAAATAGAAACCCAAACCTTGAGTAAAGTTTCAATCGGTAGTATAGTGACTAGTTTGACTAGAATAAAGACCAAATTAAGCTCAAATATTGCAACCAATCCAAAGTTTAAAATTGATGATATTTCTTTAAAACTTCCAATTTCTGAGTTGGTTTACCAAAAAAGTCGCAACCCAAATCCAGAGCTTGGTAAAATTTATCTGGAATTAAAAAATACTGGATCTGTGCATTTTAATATTGTAAATGTCGAAGATGAACTGGATATTTTTGTGTCTAGCAATCAGTTAGATTTGGTCAAAAATCAAATGCAAAATTTTGGTCTAATCCTGCAAGAAAATGACCTCTCGGCTTTGGTTTTGAAATACGATCCTGAATATAGAAATTACCCGGGAATGGCGAGCCAGATACTGAATTTATTAGCTATCAATTCGATCATACTTGTGGAAAGTCTTACAACTTACAGTGAGTTTATAATCTACATCAAACAAGATTTTGCTAACCGTGCAGTGGAAGTTTTGAAAAAGGCTTTTATGAATTGAGAAAGGTTATTTCTTAAACCAAAATTCAATTTCAGTAGTCAAAACTTCGGTTCTAGCCGAGTGAACTACTCCAGCTTTTACTTCATACCAATCACCAACTTTGTAAGATTTTTCTACTCCATCTACAGTCAAAAACATCTCGCCCTGAATTATCACGCCGCAATTGTTGGTTTCGTGGGTGTGTGGTTCAATTTGAGTATTTTCAGGATAATAAGCACAAAAGAGTTGCATTTTTTCACTGTCGTACTCCCAGGCTTCAAAGCGACCTTTAAATTTGTCTAAGTTAGCTTGAATAAGTGGGTGAATATTTGGAGCAGTTGTCATAGATTTTTAGAAAATCGATTTTAGCTTTAAAAGTCAAGGTTTTATAACCTGTTTTATATTCCAGTATATCTCAAATTTAAGATAAGAAAATTACAACTGTTTGAACCAAAAAGTAGTAAAAGCTTCATTTTGAGATGTGAGTTTTGGAATTTTTGAGACTAAATTTGAGATTATGATAATCCATAAACACACTCTTAACCTTTCAATTTCCCAGCAATCTCCATAATTTTTTCTACAGCAAACAAAATTTCCTCATGGGTATTATAAAAACAAGGTGAGATTCGGCAAACTGATTCTAATCCAAATTTACGAAGTAGTGGCTGTGTGCAATGCTGACCGACTCGGATTGCGATGCCCTGTAGGTCTAGCAAAGTTCCCAAATCATAATTATTTACACCTTCAATATAAAAAGAAATAATCGAAGCTTTGGTTGTATTATCTCCAAAAATTTTGAGTCCAGGAATTTTTTTGAGTTCCGAAGTTGTTAGCTGCAAAAGGTATTTTTCATATCCAGAAAGATTGTAGTTTTGTCTGAGTTCAACTAAATATTGTAGGGCTTTTTCAAGACCAATTATTCCAGCAAAATTTTGAGTGCCAGCTTCAAATTTGTGGGGAATTTCGGCGTAAGTTGAATGGTCTAAAAATACTTCTTTGATCATATCTCCTCCAGTTTGGTAGGGCGGCATTTTTTGTAAATATTTTTTCTTGGCAATCAGGCAACCAATCCCAAGTGGGCCAAAAACTTTATGACCCGAAAAGACATAAAAATCTGGATCCAATTTATCAATATCAACTTCCAAATGTTGAATGGCTTGAGTTCCATCTATAATTACCGGAATATTTTGCTGGTGAGCTTTGGTGATAATTTTGCTAATTGGATTGATTGTCCCAAGCACATTAGAAACCTGAACAACACTGACCAAACTGGTATTTTCAAGCTTATTTTCCAAATCACTTAAATCTAACTCTCCAGCTTCAGTCACACTCAAAAAATTCAAACTTAAATCTCGCTTTTGAGCTACTACTTGCCATGGCACAAGGTTGGCGTGATGTTCGGTTTCGGTTAGTAAAATATTACTTTTGGCAGGCAAAAATTCTCCAAAAGAGGAGGCAACTAGATTGATAGCTTCAGTAGCACTTTTGGTAAAAATTAGTTCATAATCAGCCCCAGCGTTCAAAAACTTTTTGATATTTTCTCTAGCAGTTTCATAATTTTGAGTGACTTGGCTGGCAAGAGTATGCTCACTATGGGCGTTGCTGTTTTGACTGGCGTAAAAATTATTTAGAGCTTCCAAAACCACTTTCGGTTTGTGAGTAGTGGCAGCATTGTCGAGATAAACGAGAGGTTTATTGTTTACCTTTACTTGCAAATTTGGAAAATCGGATCGGATTTTGGCGGTGTCGAGGTTCATATTGTATTTTAGAATCTCTTTAATATTCCAATTTTTATCAAATGTAGGGGCTGGGTTCAACCCGCCCGATGAAAACTACTAGCCAAAAGGTATTTAGTACAAAAACTCTAATCAATAAAGCAAAAATAATTTTCAACCTATTTATTGGTACCGTATTTTTGATCTAAATATTGATTTACCGCTGCCTCCACTTGCTCGAGTGTAATATTAGTATAGATACCTAAGATTTGATACTGAAAGTTAACCCAA
>Ga0207418_100009_pt1 | contig 63126 bp, 53 predicted proteins | sample LakMenEpi05Aug08_FD_150669 | JGI IMG/M metagenome (GOLD analysis project Ga0207418, IMG submission 150669) | Freshwater microbial communities from Lake Mendota, WI - 05AUG2008 deep hole epilimnion (SPAdes) | ecosystem: Environmental > Aquatic > Freshwater > Lake > Epilimnion/Euphotic zone ...
GTTACATTAAAACAGTCTGTATTATTTAACCTACTATGTCGATTAAATAGAGTAAAAGTGTTAGTTCTGTCCTCCCGTTTTTTTAATTAGATCACTTTTTTTGACTTGATTAACATAGCCATTCTGGGGTTTTTAGCAAAGGTGTCTTGGTTAGACATTAGGAAGCTCCAAAACTTGTCTGTCCAGATTTTTTCCCAATTTTGATCTTTAGAAGTTGAATAATCTGACATTTTTTTGATATAGTTACCTCCAGCAATATATGGTTTGGTAGCAAAAATCCCACCATCGGCATATAATCCCATACCCATAACATTGGCAACCATAACCCACTCACTTGAATCCACAAACATCTCCAAAAACCACCTATAGCATTGGTCTGGCTTGTAGCCATTTAGAGTCATCCAATTTGCAATAATCATTAACCGCTCTATGTGGTGGCAGTAGGCAAGCTTATCAACTTTTTCTAAAACTGTCTTTAAAGGTGTATTTTGAGTATATTCCAAGTCTTCATTCAAACTAGATTTGTAAAAATATCCTGGTAAGTTTGTCTTTGCTTTGAAATAGTTTAATTCCAAAAAATCTGAACCATAAACATTGTCATACAAGCCTTTCACCCACTCTCTCCAGCCTATAAGTTGTCTAACAAAACCTTCTAGAGAGTTTAAAGGAATATTTTCTAAACTCAAAACTCTATCTAAAACCTGGCGAGGTGTAAGTAGCCCATTATTCAATAAAGCTGATAAACAAGAATGAAACAGGGCATCAGAGCGAGTACTCATAGCATCTTCATAATCTCCAAATCTTGGCAGAAATTGCTCACAGAAGTAATCTAAATACTGATTTGCCTGAGCAAAATTAACTGGCAGCCAAGAAGAGTCTGGAATTTTACCTGGATTATTTGGAAAGGTTGTATTTATAACCTCAACCACATTTTTGTAGTGGTTGGACTCAAAGTTGGTTTGTCTATCAGGAATCTGTATATTCTTGGGCAACTTTTTACGATTTTCACCGTCAAAAGACCACTTACCGCCTACTGGTTTTTGATCTTTCATCAAAATTCCTAACCTTAATCTTTGTTGAATATAAAAATCATTCATCACAAGCCTCTTTGCATTTTTGCCTTTTACAAATTCCCAAAACACGTGTTTTGGAGTCAAAAACATAGGATTTATCAGGGTTTTCAGTCTGATATTTAATTCCTCACAAAGGCTTGCCAAATAGTCTCTAAAATATTTATTGGCAATTTCACAAATCAAAAGCTCGTCATATTTATCGTCTTTAAATAGGTTTAAGAGAGTCTCCTTAAAATCTTTTTTTTGCTCTAAATAATTGTAAAAAACCTGCTTTTTGTTGGTTTCCAAAAAATCCTTGTACTCCCGCATGGTAGTCAGAATATAACTGAGTTTAAATTTGTGGTAGTTGTGTTTACTGGTCAAAATTCCTGATTCTACCATCAAAAAATCAACTTCCATATCTAAAACTGGGTGGTTTTGAAAAAGCTGGTCAGCAACTACGAGGCAAAGTGAGGGCATACAATTTTGTTATTTAAGAGTCTAATTAAAATTATACAACAACACAACCTCAGACTAAAATCACAATAACCACACTCCAAAAACCTTCTTTTAATAAAAATTTACAGGCTAAAGTCTACCTAAGTAACTTAAAAATGGACACCGTTTAACGCTTTTTACAACTTCAAAGTTGGCTACAAATACTGAAACTTTTAAATTCTAATTTAGCATTTTTTGCCCTTAATTTGAAACTCGCTGCAACTTTAGAGAGGTTTTAGGTTTATTTTACGATCCTCTCATCAACACTTTCCACCTCATCACCAACCATTACTTTGACTTTTCCAGTAACCGACACTCCAAACTGTTGGCTTATATTAACCTCAGATACTTTGTCTTTGTTTCTTTGCAATTGTACAATCTCCAATCTGCCCAAATTTTCTTTGTTTCTGATTAAAAATAGCACCTTATTATCTAAAATCTTACCATCCAAAACCTCCCCACCAAAAACCTGAATGCTTGGTTTGTCACTTTTAAAAGTAGCTAGGATTTTTGCCCTTCCAATTAGAGTTGTTTTGATCTCATGTTTGGCGTGTTTCAAGATCTCTTCTTCTGCCCATTCTAGGATTTCATAAATAATATCGCTTTGGATAAGATTTACACCTTCTTTTTGGATCATTTTTTCTACTTGAGTGTTGATTTGGGTGTGAAAAGCCACAATGAAAGATTTGGTGGTTACTGCAAATTCTACATCAGTTTCTGTAATCGCCCCTACAGACTCACTCTTGATAACTATTTTGGCGTGTTCTTGGGGTATTTTAATCAGGGCTTCTTTAATAGCCTCAAGTGAACCAGAAACATCAGCTTTAAGTATTATATTGATTTGATCATCGCTAGATCCAGTATTTTTGGAGTTGTAGCTAATTTTTCGTTTGGATCGTTTTTGCTTTTCCACAGAAGCATCGGTTTGAGCTTGTTTTAGATTGTTATAAACTATTATAGGCTCCCCAATATCGACCATTTCTGGCAGCCCTATCAAAACCACAGGTTCGCTTAGACCTGCTGATTTTATAAGCTTACCATCACTCCCTTCTAGTTTTCTGATTTTACCAACATATTCTCCAGCTCTGATAATATCTCCAACCTTAATTTCTCCTTTTATTACCAAAACACTGGAAACAACTCCAAGACTTCTATCTAAATTACTTTCTACAATTAAAGCCTGACCCTGACAGTCAATTTCTCCCTTTAGTTCAGCAACTTCTGATTGTAAAATTATATTTTCTAACAGCTTATCCACACCTTGTCCGGTTTTAGCTGAAATTGGAATAAAAGGTGTATGCCCACCCCACTCTTCTGGAACTAGTCCAAACTGAGAAATTTCGTTTTTTACTCTTTCTACATCGCTTTCAGGCAAATCAATTTTGTTTAAAGCCACTATAATTGGGGTTTTTGCCATTTTAGCCCTTTCTATGACTTCTACGGTTTGGGGTTTAGGACCTTCTACAGAAGATACTACTAGGATTACAAAATCGGCCAACTGACTGCCTCTTGCTCTCATAGCTGTAAAAGCTGCGTGACCAGGTGTGTCAACAAAAGTGATTTTGTGATTTTGAAAATTTATTTGATAACTAGAAATGTGTTGAGTTATAGAACCCGCCTCACCATCTACTACTTTGGATTCGCGAATATAATCCAAAAGTGATGTTTTACCATGATCCACATGACCCATAATCGTAATTACTGGAGGTCTTGGAGAGTATTTCCTTTGGTTTTCAGGTTTTCCACTATCAAAAGTTTTAACCAACTGACCCCCCAAATCTTCACCCCCAAAATCTTCTGCGTTTTCAGGAAAAACCTCCACCCCAAGCTCTCCAGCTATCAACGAAGCTGTGTCATAATCAATCTGCTCGTTTAGGGTTGCCATAACTCCATTCATCAATAGGGTTTTGACCACACTCCCCACAGGTCTTCCTATCGTTTCTGCAAATTCAGAGACTTTGATAGTAGCTGGTAAATAAATTTTATCGTCGTTTTTAAGTTTAGCTAATTTTTCGGGGCGTAAAGACTTAGTTACTTCTATAGCTGACTGGTATGGTATTCTGGTGTTTCTACCATTAAACCCATAAACTCCTATTTTTTGACCAGCTTCTCGAAGGTCGTTTATACTTATTCCCAGTATTTTGGCTAAAGTTGATATATTCATAAATAAAAAAGCTAATTTAACACCAACTATACTTTTTTTAAGGTTTTTGATTTTAATAAAACTAGTTAAAGCTTATTAAGAAATGGGTATTAAACTTTGGTATCTTGGTGTTGTTTATTTAGAAAGTGTCTTTTTATCTCTCAGTTGTCAATTTATCGCCAAAACATTTAAAAGTACCAACCTCATTATTTAAGTTTAGCTCAAAAGCTAGCAAATATTTCAAGATACCTCAAAATTAGGATGAAAAAATTACAACTATTTGAACACAGTGGGTTATTTTACCACTATCTGTATTTGAAACTTTTCAAGATTAAATCTGAGATTGTAATAAATGTTAAATAGGTTCTGATCTCATTAAAATTTTAGAAACTATCTCAGAATTATTTAAACTAATGATTCTTTAAAAATAAACCTTAAAGCTGGAGTCGTCTTACAAAAACCTTTTCAAGATAGAGTTTTTTGCACCAAGAGCAATTGTATCGTCGATTTTTTGCTTAAATATTTTGATGTAAGTTTGAGGATCCATCTCTCCGTTTTCAGCTTTTCTTCTTAAGGCTTGCTTTATAAGGTGATCGCACAGTTCTGGATTTTTGGGCAAGCAAGAGCCGTGTAAATATGTTCCAATGGCGTTTTTATATACACACCCTTCGTATTTTTTTTCGGAGTTATTCCCAAAACCTACCAAAATTTCAGCTAGTGGTTTGGATTTTTCTTGGGACAAGAAAACGGTTTGACCGCTGTGATTTTCAAAACCTACTAGATTCACTTTTTTTATCTCAGGAATAAGACACTGAGCTATCACATTTCCCACACACCGAGACTCAACACTACTATCCAAAGCTCTGGTGACAACATCAAACACCCCAAGACCATCTATTTGCAAACCCTCTCCTGTTACAAATTTTTGACCCAGAAGCTGATAACCTCCACAAATAGCCAATACTGGGACATTGTTTTCTATATCCTCAATTAGCTTTTGTTTTTTATATATCAAGTCTTTGAAAATTTCGTATTGTTGTTTGTCTTGCCCTCCGCCGATAAAATATAGGTCAGTTTTTATGGGTAATTTTTGTTTTGGATTTACCTTTTGATACACTACTTCTAACCCGTATTTTGACAGTCTGTGTTTGAGAGCTATGATATTTCCATAATCCCCATAAATAGACATTTGCTCTGGATACAGGTGGGTGATTCTAAACTTTAAGTTAGTTTTAGGCATTTTTTAGGTTTGAATAGAATTTGATAAAATAAGGATTTGTGTTCAAAATTTTGGACTCCTCCACACACCACTGTGACCACACATCACCTTCAAGGTCAACTTGTCTCAAAAACTCCTGCCAATCTAGGTATTTAAAATCTGCTACTTCAGAAGGGTTTCGTGCTGGTGCTTGGTCGCTAAAACCTATCACCACAGGACAAATCTCATTTTCCATAACACCAAACCTACTAAAACAGTACCTATAATTAAAAACCTCTTTTAGATTTTCTATTTTCAACCCAAGCTCAAATTCCAATCTTCTTTTAGCGGCTTCTTCAGAGTTTTCGTTCAATGACGGATGTCCACAACAGGTGTTTGACCAGACTCCGGGCCAAGTTTTTTTGTTTAGGCTTCTCTGTTGTAGCAAAACTTCACCTTTGGAGTTAAAAATAAAAGTAGAAAAACCCCTGTGTAGTGGAGTTTGTTTTTGGTGAATAGTTGACTTTTGTCTAGTGCCAACAACCTTGTTTTGTTCGTCAACCAAAACCACATACTCTACGCTTTGCATAATTATAAATCTTTAATATAAAAGAAAAACTGTCTATTTTTAGCAACCTTAGTATCTATTTGACAATAATTTTTTAGAGCTAAATTATTTGTACTATCTGATTTGTCAGAATTTATTTGTTTATTAAAATTATTTTTTTAGTTTGTCTATGTCACTTGTACCAATGGTTATAAAAAGAACCCACGATGGAGAAAGGTCTATGGATTTGTATTCCAGGCTTTTAGATGAAAGAATTATATTACTTTCCGAAGCCTTTGAGGATCAGATGGCTAGTGTAATCGTTTCCCAGCTTTTATACCTCCAAAGCGAAGACTCTCAAAAAGATATTACTATGTACATAAATAGCCCCGGTGGAAGTGTAACCTCTATGTGGTCAATTATTGATACTATGAATCTTATCAAACCTGATGTAAGCACTGTTTGCGTTGGAATTGCTGCTAGTGCTGCTAGTCTTACTTTAGCTGCTGGAGCTAAGGGTAAAAGATATATTCTACCCCACGCTGAAGTGATGATACACCAACCTTCTGGAGGGTCTCAGGGTCAGGCAAGCGACATAGAAATACAAGCCAAACACATCCTAAAAACCAAAGACCTTTTGCACAAATTTATGGCTGAAAAAACTGGTCAACCTTTAGGTAAAATAGAAAAAGATATGGACAGAGACTCCTTTATGGATGCCAAAGAGGCTGTGGAATATGGTGTTGTGGATAAAATTATAGGACAATAATAGCAACTCACTCGGATCATAGGGGGTTTAGTATCAAAGTTATCCACAATTAAATAAATATATGTGGTTTTTGATGTGTGTTGAATCTTGGTTGTGTTTAGTTTGGAGATATTTTTGAAGTTACAAAAAAGCTGAATACGGTTTTGACAATTGTTTGTTATAAATAGAATTGTTGGTCTTTTTTACACCTTTGACAGTAAAGTCTTTTTTGGTGGTAACTTAGATAAATATGCTCAAACCCACCACCCTAAAAAACGGACTAACTGTTTTGAGAATCCCCCGAACAGGATCAAAAACCACCTTAATTGGGTATGTAACCACCTCTGGATCTAGTATGGAGGAGGGTTATTTTCCACAAGGTATAAGTCACTTGGTGGAAAGGTTGTTTTGGTGTGGTACAGACAAGCACCCATCAACTAGAAATCTTAACCTTAGTTTAGAGAGCATGGGTGGCAATTTTACCAGCCTAACCTCACACGAACTTACAGCTTTGTACCTAACAGTCCCAGATTATCACCAGTTTAAGGGGGTTTCTCTACTTTCTGAGATAATTCAAAGGTCTTATTTTGATACTAGAGATATTGAAAAAGAAAAAAAATCAATGATTGAATATCTCAAAAATCACTCTGAAAATGCTGAAATGGAGGCATCTTTTTTATCAATGTCAAACCTCTACGCCAACTCAAGTTATGGCTTACCTGTGTATGGAAGTGTTGATAGTGTTAGCAATATCACCCAAGAAAATGTTTTGGAATACCTTGCACATCAGTACAGACCAGATAAAAGTTGTTTGATAGTTGCGGGTAGTTTTGAAAATAAGGCTTTAATGGAATTGATTGACCAAGAGTGGGGTGTTTGGAGCCCAAGAAATAAAAAATTTATAGAACCAATGGATTTTCAATTAGATGATGTTGGAGAATTGCCTAGGCTTGTATATCGCCAGCGTGGAATAACTCAGACCCAACTTACTGTGAACTTCTTATTAGATGATGGAATGCGACCAAAAGCTCTTTTAGATCAGGAAAAATCAGAAAAAGTGGTTGAGGTTGATTACAAAAAAGTACTGGAAGAATATCTTAAAAAACAAGCCTCTATTTTGGTTTTAAACACACTTTTGGGTCAAGGTTTATCCTCCAGATTATGGACCAAAACCGTAGAGGAGGAGATGCTTTTTAATAGTATTCAAAGTGAAATTTTTAAGTTCAAATCCACAGGCTTTTTGCAAATATTTGGTAGAATAGAAAACAGTCAATTTTCTTTTGGTTTGGAAAGTGTTTTGTCGGTTTTGGAGGCTTTCAAAAAAACCACCGTCTCTATAAATGAATTAGCCAAAGCCAGAGAATATCTAAAGGGTAGGCTTGTAATGGACCAAGAAGACCTCGTTTCAGCAGCTTTTTGGCAACTTGAACATCTCATTGGAACTGGTTTGGTTTTTGAGCCAGAAGATTTAATTGCAAAAATAGAAAAAGTTGAAGCTCCACAAATCAGGGTCTTGGCAAACAGTCTTTTTGTTCCACAAAAAATGGCAATCACCACCCTTGGTCCAGCTAAAGAAACTCGTTTGGTTGAAAAATTAATTAAAAAATATTTAGGATAGTTTTTTGGTCTTTTTATATTTTAAGCTTTAGCCTAAAATTTTAAATATTAACACTTTTAAACTTATTATTTTACTAAACTCTGATTTAAGTGGTTGTAATTTTCACCTTAAATCCAGAATATAAATAAACTTTAAACATTTTTTAAGATATCAATATGAGTCAAAAAAGTGAATTAAAGCAAAAAGTTTTTGATACTGTTAACAAAATACCCTTGGGTGGTGTTGTTTATTTTGGTCAAATCGCCAGCCAGGTTGGATCTGACGCTAGAACTGTTGGTTGGATACTTTCTGGGATGGTTGTGGCTGAGTATGATCTTATCCCTTGGTATAGGGTGGTGTCTAAAAATGGTTATATTTCAAGCCTAAAACTTGGTCACAAGGGGTTGTTACAAAAACAGCTTTTACTAAAAGAGGGTTATATAATTATTGAAGATTCTGTGGATATGAAAAAACACCTTTTCAATTTTGACTAAAACACGTGTTTTTATATACTAAAAGCTTTTAAAATAGGTGTTAATAGGAAGAAATATTTTTTGGATTATAGTCATCTGGGAGGTTGTATTCATCTCTAAAATCGAAAAAGCCATTTAAATCTGACATAATTTTCCACTGCAAGTTAGAAATGTGTGGAGTATAAATATATATAGCACAGGTTATGCCATTTTGTAGTAGAATAGATTGACCGTCTATTGTAACTGTATTTCCAACTTTAAAATCACCTGCTGAATTTTTAAATGAATATTGCCCGCCCTTTATACACATTTGTTCTAAGAGTCTCAACCTTCTAATAGCGTGATAAGTTTGCCTAAAAATACCCTTGTATGCTAGCCATGAGGGGTTTTCATCCCAACAACCTTTAGTTTTATCACTTGTTTCAAAGCAAAAATAACCTGTAGCCCGATCCATTCTAAAAGCTAGTTTGTTTATATTGCCAGCTTGACTATATGGCTGGCAGCCTGGATTTGTATCAGCATCTGGCTTGGCACACGGTCCATACACCAACCTAGACTCTTTTTGAATAAGAGATAGTATAAAGGCTGGATTCAAAGCTTTGTTACTGTTTTGATAACAAATGTCAGCTTGAAATGTTAAATCACAACCGCTTCCAAAATCAGTTCTAGAAAGAAGCCACACAAAATCTGAAAATTTTAAAGATTGGTTTTTGTATGGTGATAGGTTTAAGGTTGGATTTAGGTTGTTGGGTATGTTTGGAAACTTATCAACACCAAAAATAGGATCTTGTGTATAACACACATTTTTACCACCAATGAGAGAACAAGCCCCTCCTTCATAAAGATTTGGTATTATGGTGGTGGTTGCTAGAATACTCCCTTTAGACTCTAAAAACAACTGAATGCTCTGAGGTGAGCTAAAATCTTTAGGTAGTGAGTAGATATCGTTATCTTTAAATATCAGTGATTTACTAAACACTTCCTGTGTATATCCTTCCAGGGTTAAAGTCTGCAAACCTAGAAGAATTAAGATTGTGATAATATTAACAACTTTTACTATATTTAAAATCATATTCAATTAGTTGTTTTAGTCTTATTTGTGAGATTTACCCCTAATTGCAAAAGTTATCCAGAGGTTTATTTATTTTGACAAAAGATATTTACTATTAGTTTGTTTTAATATATATGAAAAAGAAACTTGCGTCAACAAATCCAGATAATGGCGACAGAAGGAAAATGGCTGAAATGGTAATATCTCAAATTCAAACATCCTACGGTAAGGGGGCGATAATGAAGATGAATGATATTGCTGATAAAAATGTAGAAATAGTGCCTACAGGTTCACTATCTATCAACCTTGCGACTGGTGTTGGTGGGCTACCCAAGGGTAGAATTGTGGAAGTCTATGGACCTGAGGCTAGTGGTAAAACCTCCTTGGCTTTATCGGCAATAGCACAAGCTCAAAAAGCTGGTGGGATAGCTGCGTTTATTGATGCTGAGCATGCCTTAGACCCAGGTAGAGCTATTGCTTTTGGGGTTAATCTTGAAGACCTTTATATCTCACAACCAAACAGTGGTGAGGAGGCCCTTGAGATTGTTGACAATTTGGTAAGATCAAACGCTTTTGATGTTATTGTGGTTGATTCGGTTGCTGCCTTAGTGCCAAAATCTGAGCTTGAAGGTGAGATGGGTGACTCATCGATGGGTGTCCAAGCAAGGCTTATGAGTCAAGCCCTCAGAAAACTAACAGCTGCTATCTCGAAATCCAAAACTGTTTTAATTTTTATCAACCAACTTAGGTTAAAAATTGGAGTTGTTTTTGGAAACCCTGAAACTACAACTGGAGGTCAAGCTTTGAAATTCTACGCATCGCAAAGGTTTGAAGTGAGAAAGGTGGGTAATTTGAAATCTGGAACTGATAATGTTGGTGTAAGGATAAGAGTAAAAGTTGTTAAAAACAAAGTCGCTGCACCCTTTAAAACTGTTGAGTTTGACCTAATTTTTGACGAACCTGGAGTGTTTAGTAAGGCCGGTGAGATATTAGATATTGGTGCTGGGTATGGAGTTATAGAAAAAAATGGAAACACATACTCTCTAATCAAAGAAGATGGTACAGCTGAAAAATTGGGAGTTGGTCGTGAAGGTGCTAAAAAAAGCTTTTACAATAACCCAGAGTTGATGAATATAGCAGAAAAAATGATTATGAAAAAGTTTGAAGAATCTAGAAAACTACAACTAAATTTAATGACTCAACCAAACACCAAAGAACAAGACGAGGCTGCTGAAGCAGAAGACCTAGAAGGGGAAGTTTAGCACAAAAAGCAAAAATAAAATATCTTATACAAGAGGTGTTTATACCCAACAAAGAGAAAAACAATAAACCATTAAACATCACAAGTATCAGTAACTTTACAAAAAGCAAAAATATTTTTTAAATACGAGGACGAGATATATCAAGACCGCTGTTTATCAAAACCCTTAGCTAGCTACTAAGTCACAAATATGCCCAATTTTTTGGCTCTTATCATAACCCTAACCACAGTTTATTATTTTTCACTTCAACCAGTTACGGTTCAAGCAGAAGAGGTTTATTTAGATTCAAACTATTCAGAAATAAAAATTTCAGACAACCAAACACAAGATTACTACAGGTCAACATCTAGAGGTTATAAGATTTCTTATGATACCCAATTGAAGGTTGAAAAAGAAACTTTTGACGCAGAGCAAGCTAGGATAGCTGAAGAAAAAAGAATTCAACAAGAAGCTGAAAATATAAGGCTATTAGCTCAGCAAAAAGCACCAGTAAACCCAACCCCTCAAACAACATATTCTGGTGGCTCTGTGGAATCTTTGATAGTTTATTGGACGGGTGTTTATGGGGGGGATGCCAATTATCACATTAAGATTGCAAGGTGTGAAAGTGGTTTAAGATCAGGTGCGACTGGGGGAGGTTTGTATGCTGGGGTGTTTCAGCAACATTTGGGTTATTGGCCGGCTAGAGCTGCAAGATTTGGCTTTGCAGGTTCTAGTCCATACGATGCAAACGCCAATGTTGCTGTGAGTATCGCTATGATGAGAACCATGGGGTATGGACATTGGGCTTGTGCTTAAAAAATAAAATTTTAATTTTAGACATCTACAGAAATGTTGAATTTAAATCAGGCTTTTGGTTGATAATCTGTTTAAAATAACAAAAAATCTTAAGTTTAAGATGAAAAAAGTACAATTTTTTGAATAAAAAAGCGACAAAATTAGAATTTAGAGGTGTAATTTTTAAAATTAAGTTTGAGATTATAAAAACACCATAGATCCTTTCAAACTTGCCAAATATTGGTTTGTATTGGTAATATGCTGATATATGACAAATCAAAATGCAACCACCAGCCATAAAGAGCAAACCTTTGTGATTATTAAACCAGATGGTGTTCAAAGAAATCTTATTGGAGATGTAATTAGTAGGTTTGAAAGAGCAGGGCTTAAACTTGTAGCTATGAAGATGCTTGTTTTAGATGAAGAGAGACTTTTGAAACACTATGCTAAAGATGATGCTTGGTACACATCCAAAGGTAACAAAGTTGTAGAAAACCTAGAAAAAAGAGGTCTTAAACCTGAAAAACCAGCTATTGAGTATGGAAAAGATATTGTACGAGCTTTGATAAGTTTTATGTCTTCTGGGCCAGCTGTGTCTATGATCTGGGAAGGAAACCAAGCTATGGCTGTAGTTAAAAAACTAGTTGGTGGAACAGAGCCTACAACTTCAGATGTTGGTACAATCCGCGGAGATTATACTCTAGACTCTTACGCTAAGGCTAACGAAGATGGTAGAGCTGTGCGAAACCTTATTCACTGTACTGACCCTGCTGATGGAGTTGATGAAGCTAAAAGAGAAATTGGTATTTGGTTTGAGCCTTCTGATATTATTAACTACCGACACGTCCAAGAAGCTATCTTGTACGATCCAGAAATCAGTGGTTTATTGGATTAAAAAAATGTTTTTTTGGATAGCCACACATTTATTTAAAAATCCGAAACGAACTTTAAGCTCAATTATTTTAGCTGTTAAAACTACAGAAAAATTTGATCTAAATATGTATTTGAGAGTTTGTAAAAATATTTAGTAAATTCTAAGTTTTTTAAACAAATCCACTCTAAAACAAACCTAACTATGTTAGATTTTATTATCGATATTGTTTTTGTGATATTTGGAAGTGGTACGCCAAAAGGTAATCTAAATCGCAGAGCTAAATTTTTGTATGGTTTTTTGCTTGGGTTAATAGCGGTGTTGTTTATATTTGGGATTTATCTTGCAATAAATGGTAAGATTGGCATTACAAGCTTGACTACTCTGGTTTAATTTTCGACAAAAAGGTTACATGCAAGATCAAAACCTAGCAATAGAAGCTATAAATTTAGGCCGAGAATTTGGGGGTAAAAAAGTCGTTCAAAACCTTTCACTCAAAGTGGAAAAAGGTCAGATATATGGGTTTTTAGGTCCAAATGGAGCTGGTAAATCCACCACAGTCAAAATCCTAGTTACACTTTTGGAAGCAAGTTCAGGGGAGGCAAAAATTTTAGGTAAAGATATTCGTACAGAATCAGCAGAGGTTAGGCTTGCAATTGGAGTCGCTCTTCAAGAAGCGTCTTTAGATGGGAGTCAAACAGGTTTAGAGTTTTTGAAATTACAAGGTAGTTTGTACGGACTTTCAAAATCCCAAATCGAAAATAGAATCAAAGACCTAACACCACTCATCGATATCGGAGACGCTATCAACAAACAAATCAAAACCTATTCTGGAGGTATGAAAAGACGGTTGGATTTGGCTGCGTCTATTATCCACAACCCAAAAGTTCTATTTTTGGACGAACCGACCACTGGACTTGACCCCATCAGTCGTGCCAAAGTCTGGAAAGAAGTTAGCCGCCTAAACAAAGAGCTTGGAATGACTATATTTTTGACCACCCAATACCTAGAAGAAGCTGATCAATTAGCTGACAAAGTAGGAATTATCAACGACGGAAAACTAGTTGCTGAAGGCACCCCTAAAGAGCTAAAAGATTCTATCGGAAAAGACTTAATGATAATTACAGTACAAAACCTAACTGGCGATATTCTTGCAAAAATTAACCAAATTGAGGGTGTGGATAAAGCTGAACTAAAAGGTGAAGAATTAACTGTTGTGGCTGGTTCTAGTGTAGTTGGTAAAGTGGTTTCAGAGCTAAACAATGGCAAAGCAAGTATAACATCCCTAACCTTTAGAACCACAACCCTGGATGATGTGTTTTTAGAAGTAACTGGCAACCGACTAAACAATCAAAACTAAATTTATGACCAACCAAACCCAAGACACCCTTTTACCCAAACCAGCAGGCTTTTTTGCTGATCTTATAACCATGACAGGTCGTTCTATACGAGCAATGCTACGAGAACCGGAGTACCTGATTCCCTCTATTATTATCCCAGTATTCTTTTTTGCCGTAAATGTAGGTTCTTTAGAAACTGTTGGAAACTCAATCGGAACAGGCGATTTTAAGGCTTTTCAACTACCAGTTGCTATTGTGCTAGCCGTAACCGGAATTTCTCGAGCAACAGCACTTGTAACTGATATTCAATCTGGTTATTTTGACAGACTTTTGATTTCTCCAGTTAACAGATTTTCCCTTTTACTAGGGCTTATGATGGCTGATTTTGTGTTGGTTTTGACCCTTTCAATTTTGGTTATTCTTATGGGTTTGGCACTTGGAGTGCAGTTTTTAACTGGTTTTGGTGGGGTTTTGGTATTTCTTTTGTTTTCAGGATTGTGGGGGTTGGTTTTTACAGGTTTCCCTTACGCTATTGCCCTAAAAACTGGCAATTCGGCAGCAGTAAGTGCTTCTTTTTTGTTGTTTTTCCCGTTTAGCTTTTTGACCACGGCATATGTACCCAAAGAATTTTTGAGTGGTTGGCTGAAAACCGTAGCTGAATATAACCCTGTAACTTATTTGTTGGACGGTTTAAGGTCACTCATCTCAGTGGGTTGGGACTTTCAAAAGCTAAGTTTTATGTTCCTAGCTATTTTCTTGGTCGGGGTGGTGTCTTTTGGTTTGTCCTTTTCAGCGCTGGTCGGAAGAGTCCAAAAAAGATAGTCCTACAAAAGTTGTGTATAATTTGTGGATAAGTTTAAAGATCGACCTAAAACCTTGCCAAAATCTAAGATATAAAACTCGATAAATGGGTTATTTTATGTCATACGCAAACATTCGTGAAGAAGAGCTAAAAAACAAAATCGCTAGTGATTCTATACAATAACTTGAATAAAATACTATATAAAATATATGTCAGCTATACTTTTTACCACCGCAACACCTAGTCTAGGTGAGTTTTTGGGCAATGGAAACTTTTTTAGAATACCTGACTTTCAGAGAGACTATTCCTGGAAAGAAGATAATTGGGAAGATTTGTGGATTGATTCTTTAAGGGTTTGGCAAGAAGGGCAGCCACACTTTATGGGGGCTTTGGTTCTACAAGAAGATAGTGATAAAAAAGAGTATAAGATCATTGATGGTCAACAAAGAACTACAACTTTAAGCGTTTTAATAATTGCAATCATAAACCTACTAATAGACTATGGTTATGAAAATGAGGGTGAAGAGGTTAGAAAGAAGTATATTGGTGAAGTTGCTCTTAATGAAAATCTTAGTTTTAAGATTAAACTGGGTTTAAACCAAAGAGATAATCAATTCTACTATGAATCTTTGGCAAAAAAATTAAAAAAACCATTAGCTATTAAAACTTTACCAAAATCCCAACAGGGGCTGTGGGGCTGTTATGAATTTTTTTATAATAAACTTAAAAATCAATTCGTTGAAAACATCAATCTCGATAAACAGTCTCTACTTGACTTTTTAGTTGAAGGCGTCGCACAAAAACTACTTTTTATAAGAATCAATGTTAAGGATGAGTTAAGTGCTTATACGATGTTTGAAACTTTAAATGGTACAGGGTTAAAACTAACCACAGCTGACATGATCAAGAATTATTTGTTTAGTATAACGCACAACATATCAGACATTTTTGAAAATACAAAGGCTAAGTGGCGAAAAATTACTGATGATATCGAAGAAGACGAGTTTAGTGACTTTTTGAGATATGTCTGGAGTGCAACTAGAAAAAGTATAACTAAAAAAGAACTCCTTAAGGAGGTGAAGAATCTTATTAAAACAACAAACGATGTTGAAAATATTTTAGAAGAGTTGGAAAAATTTGCTGAAATTTATGTGGCTTTATCAGATTATGATAGTCTAATGTGGGAGCCAGAACAAAAAGAATATATTTATATTTTAAGTAAAATATTAACCAACAAGCAATACAAAATTTTGATGATGGTAGCAAAGCTAAAATTAGAAAACTCTGACTTTACTAAACTACTCAAAAATATAGTAACTTTTGTTTTTAGATTTCAAGAAATAGCCAATATTACTCCAAATAGGTTGGAGCCAATTTATAGTAAGATTGCCGTTTCTTTGTACAAAGAAGAGATTGTTGGGTATCCAAAAATTAAAGAAAAATTACAAGAAAATAATATTTCAGATTCCAAATTTAGAGTGGACTTTGAAAACTGGGAACCTACTAAAAATAAAATAGTCAGGTACGCCTTGATTAGTTTGGAAAATAAAATAACAAATGGTAATAGAAGTATTTTTGAAAATGAAACTATAGAGCATGTTTTACCCCAATCACCAAGTGACAGTTGGGCAGACTTTGGCCAACAAAAAACTATTCAACAAAATATCTATAAAATTGGTAATCTAACTTTATTAGAAAAAACAAAAAACAAAAAACTAAGCAACCTTTCCTTTGAAGAGAAAAAACAAGAGTATGTAGAATCTGGCTATGAAATCACCAAATTAATTGCTGAAGATGATCTTTGGAACCAAGATGCTGTACAAAAAAGACAAAAACATTTTGCCAAGTTAGCTTTAGAAATATGGAAAATTAGCTAAGCCAAAGAGATATGTCATACCCAAACATTCGTGAAGAAGAGCTAAAAATCCGAGTCGGTGACGATTATTTCTCCAGTTTCGATAAAGCAAAAATTATTGGGAATGTGGACTTTTGTGTGTCAATAAGAACTACAAACCAAACCAAAGCCCTGATTGAAGACACTGAAAGCCAGTCATTTTTGTGGGCGGAGGCTAAAAAAGGTAAATCCAACATTTATCACTCACTGGTACAACTGATTTTAACCATTGGAAAAGCTAGAACTTTTGATAAAGAGCTGCCACCAGCATTTTTGGGAGCTTTTGACGCTTACCAAATAGCCTTTGTGCCATACAATCAAATTCAAGAAATTTTTTATAAAAACGATTTTAACTGGACTGTAACTCCCAGCAATTACGAAACTAAAGAATTTAAGCAAATTTATGAGCTTGTCACAAAAGGATTGACATCAAATTCCCCTCTCGAGGGGTGGCAGTCGCAGACTGACGGGGTGGTTTCTAACTCACAAACAAAACTCACCCACCACCAGAATAATAGCAACAAAGTGGGTGCGGTGCTTTCCAAAGTCCTAATTTTTAACTTCGAAACAGACAGCAAAGAACTAAAAGACTTTATTAAATCAAATTTTGTATTGGGGTTAAAACAAACCAACCAAATCCAAGTCGATAAAAACAACTTTATTTCGATCTACAACAAATGGCTACAAAAAGTGAAACCAAGTCTGATAGTTAATTGGGAATTGGCTAAAAAAGCTAACATCATAGACGGGGATTTTTACCTTGCAGACCTACTTTCCGAGCAAAACCAAAGCCTTTCTGAAAAACTGTATGTCCTGCTAAAGGGGAATCACTACGAACTCGATAAAAAACTAGATGACAGTGGCTTTTTTCAATACAAACAAACCAATTTCAGCGACAATCAAACTGCTCACACTCAGTTTTGGAATAGATACAAAAGACCGCCAAAAAAGGAATACTGGGATTATCTAGTGGAAAGACGAGACTTGCTGGTGCCACAAGATGTACGAGAGCGAAAAGGTAGCTTTTTTACACCTCAAATTTGGGTAGAAAAATCTCAGGAGTACCTGACAGATGTTTTGGGTGAAAACTGGCAAGATGAATACTACATTTGGGATTGTGCGGCTGGAACAGGGAATCTATTAGCGGGACTGACCAACAAGTACAATATTTATGCCAGCACTTTGGACAAACAAGATGTGGATGTGATGCATCAGAGGATCGACACAATGAATCAAAATTCGGTTAGTGGAAATGGGGCAAACTTGCTACAAGATCATGTTTTTCAGTTTGATTTTTTAAACGATAGTTTTGACGATCCGAAAGTGCCAGAAAGTCTGCAAAAAATCCTAAAAGACCCGGAGAAAAGAAAGAAATTGGTGATTTATATTAATCCACCATATGCGGAGGCAAGTAATAGAGATACAGTTGTTGGAAAAGGAGAAAATAAATCAGAAGTTGCCACCCAAACTAAAACCTATCAGGAATTTCAAGATATAACTGGTACAGCTGCTAGAGAACTTTTTGCACAATTTTTCTTACGAATTTATAAAGATATTCCCGATTCAAAATTATCTTCTTTTAGTACACTTAAGCACATTAATTCTCAGAACTTCTTAAAGTTTCGCCAGTATTTTAAAGCTGATTTTAAAAAGGGTTTTGTAGTTCCAGCTGATACTTTTGATAATGTAAAAGGTAAATTTCCTATTGGGTTTTTAATTTGGGATTTAGGTAAAAAAGAAAGTATAAAAAATATTAAAGTGGATGTTTTTGATTACAGTGAAAACTTTTTGCAAACAAAACTATTCTCTTCTTATGAAAAAGGAAGGTTTGTTATTGATTGGCTTAGAAAACACTATGACAAGAAAAATGAAAGAATTGCCTACCTGAGAATGCAAGGTACTGATATGCAAAATAATAGAGGTTGTTTTTTTACTGACTCACCCTCAAAGAACGATGTTGTTAAACACTTAACTGCGAATATTACAAAGACAAACTTAATTCCAATGTCTGTCTATCTTAGTGTCAGGCATGTTTTTGAGGCTACTTGGTTGAATGATCGGGATCAGTTTTTGTATCCAAATGATGGTTGGAAAGACGACACTGAATTTCAAAACGATTGTCTGGCGTTTGCTCTGTTTCATGGGCAAAACAAGATTAGTTCGGGGCAAGGAGTGAACAATTGGATTCCTTTTGCAGAAAATGAGGTGAATAGCCGAGAGAAGTTTGAGAGTAATTTTATGGTCGAGTTTATGAAGGGGAAGTTGGGTAAAGAAATTCCCCTCGTTGAGGGGTGGCAGTCGCAGACTGACGGGGTGGAACCTAACTCGCAAACAAAATCCACCTCCCCCGCTATCGCGGGTACTCCTCAAAGAGGAGAATCACTAATACCAAATTTTCCTCTTGATGTGTTGAATAACTCTGCAACTTATAATCCCCCTCTTGAGGGGTGGACTGCAAAGCAGGACGGGGTGGATTCTACGCCCACCTGGCAACAAAATTCCCTATTCCCCTTCTGGAATTTACCTAAAAACAAAGAATTAGAACCAAATGCAAAAAAATTAAGAAAGGCTGGGGTTTTGTCAGAGGTTCTGTTTTGGCAGGCTTTTAATAACAAAAAATTATTAGGTTTTGATATTGATAGGCAGGTAATTATTGGAAATTATATTGTTGATTTCTTTATTCCAGAAATTGGTTTGGTAGTTGAAATTGATGGTGAAAGTCATGATTTTAAGGGTGAATATGACGAGCAAAGAGAGTTTTATCTTCAAAGTTTGGGTTTAGAAATTATTCATTACAAAGATGTGGAAATTAAAAAGTCTATGGATTTGGTAAGTGATAGTTTTTTGGTAATGATTAAAAAGAGGGTTGAGTGGTTAAAACAAAATCCACCCCGTCAACCTTCGGTTGCCACCCCTCAAGAGGGGAATTTTAGTGTTACTTCAAATCAGGTTGCATCTATAGAGCTTTTTGACAGCGTAGAAGCAAATTTTATCCCTACCAAACCCCTACAATTTTCACCCGAGGCTACGGCGGTTTTTGATGCAGGGCGGGAGTTGTGGAGGTATTATCACCAAGTTGCCCAAAATTCAAAATTCCCCTCTTTGAGGGGTGCCGAAGGTGGGGTGGATTTAAAATATAATCCAAACGCCTCACTTTACGATATTCGCGAGTATTTTCAGGGTCGCAACGAAACGGGCAAAATGAACAACAAAAGCACAGATGAAGAATATTCAAAAATGATTGCTAATTTACGAGACAAACTCAAGCTTTTGGCGGTTAAGATTCAGCCTAAGGTGTATGATTATGGGTTTTTGAGAGGGTGAAGAAGAAATCTTAAGCAATTTACATGTTTTTGGGGATATGCAAAAAAGTAGGTAACTTTTACCTAGTAATTGACAAGAGTAAGTAATTTTTTAATAAATTTACCTAGTAGTCCAAATATGCTCCCGATTTTACCACCAGAATTCAACTTTAAAACAGTAGAAATTTTAGAAAAATCTTTACATGCTAATATTGCCTTGTCGGAATTGAATGGCTTGATAATGAGCTTGCCAAATAAATCTTTAATATTGCTTCCATTAACGGCAAAAGAAGCTGTCTCCAGTAGCGGAATTGAAAATATTTTTTCCACAACTTTAGATATTTTGCAAAATGAAATCTTTGGTGATGAGGCAAAAGTGGATTCTGCGATCAAAGAAACTTTACGATACAAAGAAGCCTTGTTTAAGGGTTTTCAGCTGGTTGAAGACAAAAAAATTATAACGACAAACGATATAATAAATATTCACTCTGCTATCGAGCCAAACAAGCAAGGAATTAGAAAACTACCAGGAACTGTAATTGCCAAATCTGATGGAAGTATTGTACATACACCACCACAATCTGAATTAGAAATTAGGAGTTTATTGGCTAATTTGGAAAAATATATCAACGACTCCAGTTTTTCAAACAATATCGACCCATTGGTTCGCTTGGCTGTTTCACATTATCAGTTTGAATCTATACACCCTTTTTATGATGGCAATGGTAGAACGGGGAGAATTTTGATGATTTTAGAACTTGTTTTATCCGGTAGGCTAAATTTCCCTTGTTTGTTTTTGTCAGACTATATTTTAAAAAATAAAAACCAATATTATACAGGCTTGCAAGCCCTTAGACTTGATAATAATTGGACAGGTTGGGTTTTGTATATTTTGGACGCAATTGAAATTCAATCCAAGGAAACTTCTAAAAAAGTAAGACAAATAATAAAATTAAAAGAAGAGTTTAGTTCACAAATTAAACTACAACTACCCAAATTAGCTAGCTTTGATGTCCTGGAATACTTCTTTTCAAACGCCTTTTACACAGTAAATACTTTAAGTAATAAAATGAATATTACAATTAAAACAGCTAGAAACTATCTAAAAACTTTGGAAAATCAGCATATTTTGGAGCAAAATACTGTTAAAAATCAAAAACTATACTTTATACCTGATTTAATCGATATTTTAAAATAATTATGCCCGCCAAAATTTACAAATACAACCTGAATTGAAAACGCCAAAGTAAACCTAAGGTGTATGAATATGGGTTTTTGAGGGGGTGAGGGATTTGACAACTGCAAGTAAAAATAAAATGTTCACACTAATGGGTTGAGCAAAATAAAAACATGTGCTATAATAAATATGATCTTAAAATTTAAAGATAAAAAAGTTCAAAAAATTTGTAATGACCCCAAGCTTATGCTGAAGCATTTAAATGTTCAGATGGCTAAAAAATTACAACTATGTTTAGCACATTTACAAGTCGCCGAATCTTTTGAAGATTTAAACTTAGATCCAGTAAGATCACTAACTGATTTTCACGCTCTAAAAGCTGACAAAATAGGAGAGTACGCGATGAGTCTTAGTGGAAATTTTAGATTGATACTTACTAAATACGAAGAAAATAATAAAATTGTATTAATTCTTGAACTCAAAAAAGATTATCATTAAAAAAATTACTAATATGTCTAAAATTACTACTTTATACGAATTTAAACCAAATTGGGCAGTTCGCCCTGGTGAAATTGTTGCTGAATATATTCAGTATTATGGCTGGAGTCAGAGAGAGTTTGCTCACAGGTTAGGACTTCATGAAAATACTGTTTCGAATATTATTAAGAGTAAGGACAAAATTACCCCAGAAATAGCCGAAAAGTTCGCTAGGGTCTTTGGAATGAAAACATCATTTTTTATAAACCTGCAGGCTTTGTACGATGAATCTCTGCCCCGTCAAATAAAAAGTGAAGAGTTGGAAAAAGAAAAAGGGATATTAGAAAAACTACCATACTTAGAAATGGTAAAATTGGGTTGGGTGGCTAAAACTCAAAAAATAGAGGAAAAACTCAAAAATTTATATGGCTATTTTGCAATCGCTAGTTTATCCAGTTTATTGAAAGTCGGAGTTGGGGAAATTGCTTATAGAAAAAATGAAAAGAGAAACTTTTCTCCTGAAACCTTAGCTATATGGTTAAGAAAAGGTGAAATCGAATCATTAAATTTAGAAATTCCAGAATTTGATAAAAAGAAACTCGAAAACAGCCTGGAAAAAGTTAAAAGACTAACTTTAAAATCTTTTGATGAAATAAAACAAGAATTAAAAGAAATTTTGTTTGAGTGTGGGGTAATTTTGTGCTATACACCAAAGCTAACCAATAGTTGTGTAAACGGTGCTAGTAGGTGGTACGGTAATAATATTTTAATTCAGATCAGTGATTCAGGTAAAAAAGAAGATATTTTTTGGTTTACTTTATTTCATGAAATAGGGCATGTTTTAAAGCATTTATACAATGCAAAAAAGAAAAGCTTTATAGATATGGAAGACGAGGAAAAGAGTGAGTTTGAAATTGAGGCTGATGATTTTGCAAAAGATGTCTTGATTCCAAAAGCTAACTACAGTGAATTGATAAAGAATATGCTCAACGAGTCTGCAATAAAAAAATTTTCTTTAAAGGAAAGGGTGGATATAGGGGTTTTGGTTGGCAGACTCTGTAACGACAAATATATGAATTTTTCTCAAGCGGATAGGTTTAGAAAGAAAATAAAATTTTAGAGTAATTTTGACCAGTGAAAAAATTAAAAACTAACAGTTTTTAGCCACTCTAACCCAATCACAAAATTGCCAATTTACTAAAATTTTTGTTTATGCTTAAATTAAGTTATCTAAACCATCTATATGTCTAAAAAATCTAATATTGAGCTTCAAGGCAATCTTCCAATCCATATTATTCAGGAAGAAAACGGGTATAGTGCAACTTGTTCGATTTTGAATCTTAGCAGCCAAGGCGAAACCATAGAATAGACTCTGGAGGTGTTTAACAAGGTTTGGTGATTTTTTATTGGACAACAATCCCAAAGGTACTTAATTGCTTTTATTACATAAATAATTTAATAAAATTATGGAATTATCAGACTACTCCCACGAATCGTTTCAAATCACAGGTTACAAGATCACAACTACCAACAAAGATAATCAAGCTAACCAAGATATTATGCAAGCCTGGACCAAGTTTCGCTCTGAAAACATGGCCGATTTGATTCAAAACAAAGCTTACCCTACTCTGCACTGTGTATATTTTAATTACACAAATCCCAAAAATTTTAACGAGCGTGGATATGATATGCTCATTGGTTTTATTACTAAAGCAGGAACAAGCCAAACAAATCCTGAACTTACTACAATAACAATACCAGCTCAGGACTACAAATACACATTAGCTACAGGTGAAATGCCAATCAGCTTAATACAGGCGTGGGGTGAAATAAATGCTATGCCAGAGTCTAAACTACACCGTGCTTTTGGCTACGATATGGATATGTACAACCAAGATGGCACTGAGTGTACTGTTACAGTGAGTGTGATAAAATAATTATTCTAATTATATATAGTAATTTATGACTAAAGCACAATTTAAATACACGATTTTATATGTTAAAGATGTGATTTCAACCGTTGAATTTTATGAAAAAGCTTTTGGACTTGAGCGAAAGTTTGTTTCCGAAAATGATTATGCTGAGTTAAGTACTGGCGATACAATTTTATCTTTTGCTTCGCTTCAACTCGGAAATTCTAATCTTAAAACGGGCTTTTTAGAGTCCAGCCTGCAAAACAAGCCTTTTGGGATTGAACTAGCTTTTGTCTCAGAAAATATACTGGAAACTTGGACTCAAGCTATAGACGCAGGAGCAACTGTTGTTGAAAATATTACCAAAAAACCTTGGGGTCAGGAAGTGGGTTATTTATTAGATCCAAACGGGTTTTTATTAGAAATATGTACACCCGCACAATATTAATTTTTTTTCAACTTTATACATCATTATGTCCAAACAAATTTTTCTAAATTTACCCGTCAAAAATTTAGTAGCTTCTACAGATTTTTATACCAAACTTGGCTTTACCAAAAATCCTCAATTTAGCGACCAAAATGCCTCTTGCATGGTCTGGTCTGAGAATATTTATATCATGCTTTTGACTCACGAATTTTATTCCAAATTCACAAGCAAATCTATACCAGATACAACCAAAACCTCTTCAGCTTTAATTAGCTTGATCATGGAGAGCAAAGAAGAGGTAGAAAAATTTGCTCAAACTGCAAAATCTAACGGTGGGGATTATTTTGTAGCAGAACCAAACAAAGGCTTAGATTTTATGCTTTGCTACGAAGTTAGTGATCTTGATGGTCACACTGTAGAGCCAACCTTTATGGATCTTAGTAAGTTTCCAACTGAGGATAAGTAGATTTAAAACGAATTTAAAATTTTCAGGCAAAAAAGAAAGGGCAATCGCTTAAAAACAACTGCCCGTGCGTGGTTGAGGAAGGTACATTAAAAAACCATCAAAAGATTCGTTCAAAACCTTAAAAATCAAAGCTCATCAACATTTTTGGCAAATTCATTTACCATATCTTCAACTACCTTTAACCCACTTTTATAAAATTCAGGTGTTGTTATATCCAGACCGTTTTCCATAAGAAGTTGATACGGCTCTTTGCTGCCACCACTACTTAGGATTTGTTTATATTTTTGCACAAAACTACTACCTTCTTGTTGGTATTTTTGGTACAGGGCAAAGGTTAGTAAGCTCCCAAAAGCGTAAGAATAAACATAAAATGGTGTGTTGAAAATATGCGGAATGGAAGACCAGCCAACAGCTTCTTGTGGAGGTGTATCAAATTCAACTTTATCTCCAAACATCAAAAGTTGGTGTTTTCGCCAGAGTGTGTTAAAATCCTGATAACCTAAGTCTTCACCACTGTGGATTTTTTGATGAATTTCTAGCTCAAAAGAAGCGTACATTATTTGGACAAAGATAGTTGCAAAAATATCTTGCAGTCGCATGTCCAAAAATTCAACTTTTTCTTGAGCGGTGCCAAGGGTTGGTAAAAAAGCCTCAGCAAAAAGAGCCTCATTAAAGACCGAAGCAGTTTCAGCCAAACAAAGACCTGTACCATACACCTGACTTTTTTGTTTTTGTGACAAAACTCCGTGTACTGCGTGTCCAAGCTCGTGTGCTATGGTAGAAACATCTTGGAGTTTGCCGGTAAAATTGAGCAAAACATAACTATCAAAATCTTTCTCATAGCTAGCGTAAGCCCCTCCTCTTTTGCCCATTTTAGGATAAACATCAACTCTGTTTTCTAAAAACATATTTTTGGCTATGGTGTGCATTTCTGGATCAAAATCAGCTAAAGTTTTCAAAAAAACCTCCAAAGCCTCGTCAAAGGAATATTTTTTTTCGGTTTTGGCTATCGGTGTTTGCAAATTCCAAATCTTTAATTTTTTACCACCACCAGCTTGTTGTTGAGTTTTTAGAGTTAATTTGAGTTTGAGATCTAGATATTTTTGGTATATATCAAAACGACCGGAAACCTCTTTAAAAAGCATTTCGATAGCTTGGTCGGGGATTTGCTCGGATAAATTTCTTGGGCTTAAAATTGTGGCATAATTTCGGATTTTAATCTCAGCTGTCCAATCTTTTACGATGGAGTTGTAGATATTTCCCAAAGTTATTTGGTTTGCTTTTTGACCGTAGACTTCTTGAATTGATCGAGTGGCTTTTTGGCGAATATCTTCTTTTGGATCTGATCTAAGACTTCTAACTTCTTCTTCGGTAAGGGTTTTGGTTTGGCCGTCTATTTGGACTTTAAATTCAAAATTTCCTACAAATTCTTCTCTAAGTTTTAGCATAGCAGTGTTGCCAGAATTTTCTTTTAGATTCAAGGCAAATTCGGTTTTTTCATCTAAAACAAACTTTAGGTTGTTAGCTTGGTTTTTAAAATAGTTTTGATAGTTTTTTAGTTCCTTTGCCTGACCAAGTTCTAATAGCTTTTGGCATCCAATCTCTTTTAGTTCTTGTAAGACAAACAAAAGTTGATTGCTCAGATTGGTGAGCTTGAGTTGTAACGTACCTTCTTTTTTGATTACAAGTTGGTTTTGAGTGTCCAAAGATCCTAAATAAAACAAATAAAGCATGGGTTTGTACAAATACCGTTGAATCTTATCCTCTAACTCAAAAAACTCCACAAACTCACCTGGTTTTAAGCTCCCTATTTTACCTTTATATTTTTCAATCAATTTTTCAATTAGCTCCTCAGCTTTAAGCGTGTCCTGGTTTATTTTTGGATCATCAATAGAGGTGTAAAATTTCTTGCTTAAATCCCACTCGGTTGGGTATTTTTGTGAATTTTGAATCATACAAAACAACCAAAAAGGTTTTATTTATTTACGACAAGTTTTGGGCAACCCTAAAACTGCCCTTAGAGAATCTCTAAGAACCTTTTTAATATTCCAAGATATCCTAAGATTTAAGATGAGAAAATTACAGTTGTCTCAACTAAAAAGTAAGAAAACAACAATATTTTAAGGTGCCAGTATTTAGAATTTTTGAGACTAAATTTGATGTTGCAATAAATGTTAAGCAGATTCTAAATTTTTTTAGCTAGTTTAGCAACTCCATAAAGACCAATATTTTTGAAATGATCTATGTGATAATCTTCTTTTTTAAGACCAAGCTCCAAAATGTACTTATCTACATACTGCCTAAACCTAAAACCCTTTAAAAACAAACTTCCTTCAATCAAAATCAGTAGTTTAAAGTTTTTATTTTGTGGAGATTTTTGTTTTTTCCATTGATACAAAGCATATATGTGCATAGCAACCAAAGACGCCGCCCTTTCAAAAACCTTACTGATTAGCTCAGCTAGTTTTGGATCTCCAGACTCGGCTAAATGCGACATTTCTTTAGTATTTTTAAGATTTATATTTAGCTTTTCTAAGTTTGCCAAAATGTTAAAATGTCTAACCAAGTAAGCCCCACCTACCTCTTTTTCCAGCTTTTGCTTACCATAGTTGGGTGAAAGAGCATCCAAAATAAGACCAGTATAAGACTGTTCAAAATTGCTAAAATTACCACTCTCTAGATTTACGAGCTCAGATTTGCTTTGGAATGTACCAAAATTAAAGCCAGTTCCAACAACCCCAAACACGGTATTATTTTGATCAAAACCTTCCTTAAAACCTAAAGAGGCTAGACCTAGAGCTACCGTATCGTTGCAAATACTGACACGCACTTTTTTACCTTTTGCAAATTCTATGTATTTCTCAATCTCTTCACCAACAGTCTGACCTACAAGATTTTTGAAAGTATGCTCTTTTGTACCATGCAATAGTACCCCATCTAGTACACCCTCTCTAATTATAGGTTTTAGAGGGTAGGCAAAATTTAGAGCTACAAACTTAACATTTGGATCGTAATTTTTGGCAAAAAGCTCCATCACAACTTGCTTAGAAACCAAGGTTGGAAGGTCGTCTTCATAAAAGCTCAAAATCTCAGGTTTTCCATTTGTGTATTTGACCAAAGCACTTTCTAGGTGCGATCCACCCATCATCATAACCTGAAAAACCTCGTTTTCTTTGACGCTATCGACCTGATCTAAATTATTGACTGCAAAAGCTAGGTCTGTATTTTGATTTTGTTCTGAGTTTTTAATTTCAGATATCAGATTAGAGGCAAAACTTTGTAATTGAGTTATTGAATAAAGCATAGATGATAAATTTTACTAAAACTAAGCTTCTAATTAAAATTAGTCAAAAGGCTTTAAGAGTGTCTTAAAATATTTTATTTATACTCAATCCCTTAATTACCGTACCCTAAATTTCTTTCTACTAAAGATGATAAGCCCTTGTTTGTAGAAAATTCTTAACGTGTACTAATTGTAGAACGATTAGCGGAATTAGTATAGCATCTTAAAATCTACTTTCAAAAATAGAGAGCTACCAACTTAAAACAAGGGTTTAGTTACTTTTTTGCTCAAATAATAGTAACTTTTCACCTCAAATTTAAGATAGTGTTGAAATTTAAAGGATTTTAAAGCCTCCCCATGTTTTTGATGTCACTGTTGACCATGATTTCTGCCAATTCTTTGTATCCTGTTTTTGGTTTCCAACCTAATACAGTTTTTGCTTTAGCAGGGTCTCCAATTAGCAACTCAACTTCAGCAGGTCGATAGAATTTTGGATTTACTTTTACCAAGAGTTCACCTGTTTTGGCGTTATAACCTTCTTCTTTTTCAGCTTCCCCTCTCCACTCTACATCGATGTTAGTAACCTTAAATGCAGAACTTACGAAATCTCGCACAGTTACAGTTTCACCAGTAGCTAGTACAAAAGTATCTGGTTTGTCAGCTTGAAGCATTAGGTACATTCCCTCGACATACTCTTTAGCATAACCCCAATCTCTTTTGGCATCCATATTTCCAAGTTCCAAAACTTCATTTCCACCTAAAGCTCGTTTAGCTACATTTAAAGTGATTTTACGAGTTACAAATTCAGGACCGCGAAGCTCACTTTCGTGATTAAATAAAATTCCAGAAGAAGCAAACATATCGTAACTTTCGCGATAATTCACCGTTAACCAGTGAGCATAAAGCTTGGCTACTCCATATGGAGATCTTGGGTAAAATGGAGTTTTTTCAGATTGTGGAATTTCTTGAACTTTTCCAAACATTTCTGAAGTAGAAGCTTGGTAAAATCTAGTTTGGGGAGACACTGTTTTGATAGCATCCAAAATATAAGCAACGCCCATCCCATCAACCATTCCAGTATAAATTGGCTGAGCAAAACTACTTCCCACAAAACTTTGAGCAGCTAAATTATAAAACTCATCAACCTGAAGCTCTTTAATTGTTTGAAAAACATTCGAGTATTCAGTAAGTTCAAACTCTACAATCTCGATTTTATCAGCAACCCCAAGAAACTCCAAGTTTCTAAGATCTCTTTTGCTACCTCTTCTTACGCCACCATAAACTTTGTAACCTTTTTCAACTAAAAGTTTGGCAAGCCAAGAACCATCTTGACCGTTGACACCTGTTATAAATGCTTTTTTAGACATAATTTATTTAAAAGAAATATCCAAATAAAACTTTTGTCAAAATATTTAGCTATACCAACATCACCAATAAAATGCTATAAATATTAAATTTACAATAACTTAATAAGTTTTTTTAAGTAAAAAATTAAAAAGATTTTTAAGATAAATATTAAATTTTTCCGATTTAAAAGGCACTTACAAGATCATCACTATAAAGACCTTTTTGAATATAGTCTTGACAAGAAATCAAATTTATTACGATATTCTTTCTTGCTAATAGCTCTTGTAGAAATTAGTAGATTTACAGCTGGATTTGCGAGAGTTAATTCAAAAAATAAAACGTTACGAGTATATAGCGGATGCCTAGGGAGTACATGCCGAAGAAAGACGTGAGAGGCTGCGACAAGTTGGGATCAGGTGCCTCTAACCATTATGAGTCCCAAATTTCTGAATAGGAAAACCAATATATTGTTACAAATATATGAGCTTAGTTAGTACTAAGTAATCGGGTACGCACTGAAGTGAAACATCTCAGTAAGTGCAGGAAAAAAGACAGACAATGCTGATTCTCCTAGTAGCGGCGAGCGAACGGGGAGTATGCCAAAAACTCCAGAATACCCATTAATTTGAAAGAAAATATTAGAGACCTTCGGGTTAAAGATATTGGATTGATAATTAAAGCTTAGTGGAAAGAGGGTTCTGAGAGGGTTGTGGGAGCAAATGTTTAAACTCTACTGTTTAGAAACAGGTCTAAAAAATATAAATACAACAAAATTATCTGGAAAGATAAGCCATAGTAGGTGATAGCCCTGTATGTAAAATATTTATATTACCTGTTAATTTGTTTCCCAAGTAGCACATGGACACCGTGAAGCCTTGTGCGAATCTTCCGTGACTACGCGGAAAGGCTAAATACATGTACTCACCGATAGTGAACTAGTACCGCGAGGGAAAGGTGAAAAGCACCCCTGATAGGGGAATGAAATAGTTTCTGAAACTATATACTTACAATAAGTAGGAGTAGATTTATCTATAACTACGTGCCTATTGAAGAATGATCTGACGAGTTAACGACAAAAGGCAAGGTTAAGAACGTTAGTGTTCGTAGCCGCCAGTGAAAGCGAGGGTTAACTGCCCGTTTAGTCTTTTGTCTTAGACCCGAAACCCGGTGAGCTACCCTTGAGCAGGTTGAACTAGGAGTAAATACCTAGGGAGGACCGAACCCGTGTCGGCTGCAAACGGCTGGGATGACTTGAGGGTAGAGGTGAAATACCAATCGAACCGGGTAATAGCTGGTTCTCGTTGAAATGCCTTTAGGGGCAGCCTTGGATAAAAAGTTAAATAGAGGTAGAGCTACTGAAAATGTTGAGGGTTACCTCGCATTAACAAACTCCAAATTCTATTTAATGTTCTCCAGGAGTGAGGCAGTGGGATCTAAGTTTCATTGCCAAAAGGGAAAGAGCCCAGATTGTCATCTAAGGCCCCAAAATCACAACTTTAGTGTAAAGAAGGTGGAGTTGTTTAGACAGCCAGGAGGTTGGCTTAGAAGCAGCCATCCTTTAAAGAAAGCGTAACAGCTCACTGGTCAAACGACTCTGCGTCTACAATGTTCGGGACTAAGTTGTGTGCCGAAGATACAAGATATTTTATAATATCGGTAAACGAGCGTTCTATAATCGCTGAAGCATAAGAGGTAACTCAGTGTGGAGATTATAGAAGTGAGAATGTCAGAATTAGTAACAAATGATGCAAAGTGAAAAACTTTGCCACCGTAAACTCAAGGTTTCCTACGCTACGGTTTTCGTCGTAGGGTTAGTCGATCCTAATGTCGGTTTCCAATGGAGCTGATTGATGGACATATGGTTAATATTCCATAACTGGGTATTACAGTGATGAAGTGACGCAAAATGGTAATTTAAGCGGTTTTTGGCAATTGCCGTTTATTAGTTAAGGGTGTGTTTAGTCTAAAAAATTAAACTTAATAGGTCTAAGTTATGCTTAACATCTATTCATTCAAGACTTGTAAAAAAGTAGGTAACTACTAATTTAAATGACCCAATTTGCCTAGAAAACCTTCTAAACTTATGTAATACTTAATCGTACCGCAAATCAACAAAGATGAGTAAGGCGAGTAGCCTAAGGTGAACGGGATTATAACAAGTTAGGGAACTCGGCAAAAAAGCGGTCGTAACTTAGGGATAAGACCTGCCACGCAAGTGGCCGCAGCTAAAGTCTCTCCTCCGACTGTTTAACAAAAACATAGGTCCGTGCTAACTCCAAAAGAGGATGTATACGGGCTGATGCCTGGCCAGTGTCGGAAGGTCAAACAGAGTGGCGCAAGCTATTCTGCCAAGCCCCGATGAACGCCGGCAGTAACTATAACTGTCCTATGGTAGCGAAATTCCTTGGCACATGAGTAGTGTCCCGCACGAATGGCATAACGAGGGGAGAACTGTCCCAACTGTTAACCCGGTGAATTTGCAAAGGAGGTGAAGATGCCTTCTACTCGCACCAAGACGAAAAGACCCTATGAAGCTTTACTGCAGATTGTTGTTGTTTTGTGATTTTAATTGTTCAGTATAGCTGGGAGACTTTGAAATTAGAACGCTAGTTCTAGTGGAGTCACCATTGAGATACCAGCCTATTACTGTTATAAAACTTACTTGAAAATACTAAATCAAGGACCACGACTGTCAGGCAGTTTAACTGGGGCGGTTGCCTCCTAAATTGTAACGGAGGCGTCTATAAGGTTAGCTTATCTCGGATGGAAATCGAGATTTAAAGTATAAAAGCATAAGCTAGCTTAACTGCAAGACAAACAAGTCGAGCAGATGCGAAAGCAGAGTTTAGTGAACCGATGCGCCTTTGTGGATGGCGCAAAGACCACGGATAAAAGTTACTCTAGGGATAACAGGCTGATCTTGCCCGAGCGTTCATAGCGACGGCAAGGTTTGGCACCTCGATGTCGGCTCGTCCCTTCCTGGGGGTGTAGTAGCTCCCAAGGGTTAGTCTGTTCGCCTATTAAAGGGGCACGCGAGCTGGGTTCAGAACGTCGTGAGACAGTTCGGTCTTTATCTGGTGTGAGCGTGTGAAACTTGAGAGGTCGGATCCTTAGTACGAGAGGACCGGGATCCATGAGCCTCTGGTGTACCGGCTGTTCTGCCAAGAGCAAAGTCGGGTAGCTATGCTTAGTTATGATAACCGCTGAAAGCATCTAAGCGGGAAGCTGTCCTCAAGATTAGGTTTCAATGTCTTTATGACTAAAGGCTCCTTGAAGACTACAAGGTATATAGGCTCTAGGTATAAGATTAGCAATAATTTAAGCCAAGGAGTACTAATCAGCCAAATTTTATTTTTAATTTTTCTCGCAAATTCAGCTGTAAATTTATTAGATTTTTTATGCCAAGAATATGTCCCATTAGTGGAACTAAATACCAAAAAGTGACTGATAGATCTCATTCAATGCAGTCAACTATTAGGAGAAGAAACCCTAATTTTATTTTGGTTAGAATTGGTAATAAAAAAATAAAAATTGCTGCTAAAGCACTAAAACTTCTAAAAAAGAAAAAGATTAATATAAGGTCTTTCAATTAAAAAATGAACCCTAAACAGATAACACAGATTTTAGGAGTTAGTGTTTTGGTGGTAATTATATTTATTTTTGGATTTTATTTGGGTTATAAAAATCGTGATTCTAAAGTTGAAAGCACTACATCTAATACAAATACAGTTCAAGCAAATCCAACAACGATATCTTCCCCTGAAAAGGTTGATAATCAAAATCAAACAACAACTCCTTCTAATCAGGGAGTTTTTTGGATTAAGGTGGGTGAAAATCCAGTTTGCCCAGAAAATTATCCTGTTAAAGGCAAGTTTGATAGCTCTAGTGCCAAGTTTTATTATACAACGGACAACAAGTCATATGATAGAGTAAAACCTGATATTTGCTTTACTTCAGAAGATTTTGCTAGTAACACAGCCGGATTTATTAAAAAGTTTTAGGGAAATATTTTGTAAAAAAAGATTTTATTTAACTAGATTAATTCTAACTTTAATCTTGCCAAAATCTCAAAATCTTAACAAGTCTTTATAAACTACCTTAAATTTATGAATTCTGATATTTTATGCCTACAAATCTACTTATTGCCCTAAAAAATATAATTCAAAATCCTGTTGTAGATCTGACTTCAAAAAGCGTTTCTTCAAATAGAATTAATAGCATAGGAGAAGGTTTGGAGGTTTATATTAAAGATGCTTTTTGTGGAACTTTTAACTTTGACGATGAAGAACATAAACAAGAAATTTTTGCTGATAATTTTTCGTATTCAGGTAATCAAAATAATCCACCAGATATTATTATCAGAAACGGTGATGCGATTGAAGTTAAAAAACTAGAAAGCCCAAACTCTGCCATCGCCTTAAACAGTTCTTACCCAAAAGATAAACTCTATACTGATAGTCCGATGATAACAGAAGCTTGTAGAAATTGTGAAGATTGGAAAGAAAAAGATTTGTTATATTCCATAGGTGTTGCTAGTAACAAAATTTTAAGGTCTCTGTGGTTTGTGTATGGTGATTGTTATGCGGCAAATAAAGAAGTGTATGAAAAAGCTTTGGAAGAAATTCAAAATATCAAAGAATCTCCACTTCAGGTTGATTTTAGATGTGAAAAGATAGACTTGCTCGATATAACAAAATATTCTTCTAAAGAAGGTTGGGCAATGCAAAATCCTAATCAGGTTTTTAATTATTTGGAAAATATAGACAAATTTGATATAAATTGCCTAATGTCTTTAGATAAGTACTCGTCTTTTCCAATAGAAAACATTGCAGAGATTGAGTCTAATAAAAAGATAAAAATACAAAATGTTAAGATTAAAAATCCCAACAATACTGCTAAGCTATTGTCAGCAAAGCTAATCCAGGCAAATTTTATTTCTTAAACCTTTTATTTAAATGACTTCAACCGATCTTATTCAAAATATTCAATCAGATTTTCAGATTTTACTTGAAAAAGACGAGCAAAAAGCCCTTGGTGGGATAGATTTATTTTTGAAAAGCTACCAGGAAAAATATATCGAGTTAAAAAGCCAAGAACTTATTCAAACTGGTAAAACTCCACTAGAAGCTGTCAATTCAGCAAGGCAAAGTTGGCGTCCAAAAGTTGGTGATATTTTGGTAAGACTGATCAAAGTAGGAATCGATAAACTGTCTATGGAGCTAGATTTTGAAGTTTGCGAGGATAAAAATTTGAAAAGTAAAAGTATCAGTGAAAAGCTCTTTGAGGTAAAAAAAGCCATCTTGATAAATTACGGTGAATTTGTGTTAATTCCTGATGGTGACTTAATTTTGTACCGATTTGATGAGCAAAATAGCAAAGTACAAGTTTTGGCAATTCTAAGTTTTAAGACCAGTTTTAGAGAAAGATTTACCGAAACTCCATACTGGAAACTAAAATTAAAAGAACAAAAAATCACTGAAAATATCAAGGTTTTGATGGTTACGACTGATAATGATGATGAAGAATTTACAAATAACCAAACTCATTTACAAAATCTAAACAACAATTTTGATTTAGTGGTGAGTCAAGGTAATGTAGCTGAATTATTTCAAATATTAAATTTTTAACCTTATATGAGTCTTAATCAAACAATTAACGGAAAATCTTTTGAATACGGATTACTTATTCAATTTGAAGAAAAACTGAGAGATAAAACCAGCGTAAAGATTGTTAAAAATAGCTCTTTTGATGTTGCTCAAAATTGTTTTAATCAAACTACAGAATTAGAAAAAAGTGAATTTTTATTGTATGCTAGTTTTGCTGTTAATTTTCTGATAGATTTAGAACCAAGACTTGCCAATGGTATTGATAAAAATGACACCTTAGAGTTGGAAATTTTACCAGACAAGACTGGAGAAAGTGGTGATGTGCGAGATGTTTTGGCTATTAGGCTTTTACAAAAATGGGAAATTGGAGTTTCGGCTAAAAATAATCATAATGCAGTTAAACACTCAAGATTGTCTTTGGACATAGATTTTGGTCAAAAATGGCTAGGTATAAATTCATCTAAAGAATATTTTGATAAGATTGGTTTAGTTTTTGGTGATTTAAAGAAAATAAGAAAAGAAAGTAATGCTACAAAAAAATGGAGCGAGATTGGAGATTATCACACTTCTGTTTATTTACCAATTCTAACAGCTTTTAAAGAAGAATTAGAAAAACTTTATAGGCACAATTTAGAAAAAGTACCTGCAAATTTAGTTAAATATCTTATTGGTAATAGAGATTTTTATAAGGTTGTAAAAAATAAAAATAGTTTAGATATTTATGCCTACAATTTTAATAATTCTTTAAATCTTTCATTTGGAAACATAGAATCTAAATATAAAATTCCTGAAATAGTTTTGCCAACAAAAATTCTAGATATGTCGTTTAAAGAGAATTCAAAAAATACTATTATTATAACTTTGGATAACGATTGGGTTTTATCTTTTAGAATACATAATGCAAGCTCCAGGGTAGAGCCTTCTTTGAAGTTTGATATTACACTTTTAAGCTCACCAAAGACAATTTTTAAAAATACACTGTTTATTAAATAATTAATAATATGAAAATTGCTTCTCTTTTTTCTGGTGCTGGTGGTCTTGATAAAGGCTTTGAAAATGCTGGTTTTGAGGTTATTTGGGCAAATGAATATGACAAGGTTATTTGGGAGACTTTTCAGCTTAATTTTCCACATACCAAACTGGATAAAAGAAGTATTACTGATGTCTCAAGTGATGAGGTGCCAGAAGTTGACGGGATTGTGGGTGGTCCACCTTGTCAAAGCTGGAGTGAGGCTGGAGCTGGTAGAGGTATTAAAGACAAGCGAGGTCAACTTTTTTATGATTATATTCGTATTTTGAAAGCAAAACAACCTAAGTTTTTTTTAGCTGAAAATGTTTCAGGTATCCTTCACCCAAAGCATTCTGAAGCTTTTTCTAATATAATAAAGGAGTTTGAAAATGCCGGCTATGAAGTTTCTTACAAACTTTTAAATGCCAACAATTATGATGTTCCTGAAGACAGATTGAGGGTGATTGTAATTGGTTATCACAAAAGCTTAAATAAGAAGTTTGAATTTCCAAAATCTCAAAAACATAAACTAGTATTAAAAGATGCAATTTTTGATTTGCGTTTAGCCAAGCCTGCCAAAGAAGGTAACAAAGCGAACGACATAAACGATTTGTATTTTGTAAATCATGAGTACATGACAGGCGGATTTTCAAGTATTTATATGTCCAGAAACCGTGTCAGGAGCTGGGACGAACCTAGTTTTACTATTCAAGCTGGTGGCAGACACGCACCGCTTCACCCGCAAGCCCCAAAAATGAAATTTGTAGAACAAAATAAAAGAATATTTGAGCCTGGAAGTGAGCATCTTTATCGTCGTTTAAGCGTTCGAGAATGTGCCAGAATACAAACATTTCCAGATGATTTTATCTTTAAATACACAAATATCGCCGATGGTTATAAGATGATTGGAAATGCTGTGCCAGTAAATTTTGCCTATCATTTAGCCAAAAAAATATATGAGGATTTAAGCTCTACAAAAATTAAAAGCCAGTTTCAGATAAAAAAAGTTGAACTTATTGAGGAAAATCTAACTTTCCAAGATTTTGAAAACCAACTAACCGCTTTAATCCCAGAAAAATATCGAGTTAAAAAATGAAGTTTGAATTTATACCACTTACAATTTTTTGGTCGTGGACAGTTTGGCCTGCAGACTTAGCCTGGCAAATATAAAGCTACTTAAATATATGCAAAAAATAACAAAATTCGACACGCAGATTATTTTCTCTATATTTTGTATAGTTTTTTTACTAGTCAGTGTTTATCAGGTTTTTTACCCATTAGCTCAGCAAGACGGTGACTCTTTTGGGATAACCATTTTTAACCCAATTTATATCTATTCTTTTATAGCTTTAGTTTTTTATACTATTGGAATCAGTTGCTGGAATATTTTAGGTTACTGGGTTAATTCAAAGAAAAGTCGAAGCTTGTTTTTATTCATAACAACAATATTTACCATTCTTTTAACATTTGTGTCTCCAATTGCTTTGTTAGGTTTATCTGCAGGTTTAAGCGTTTTAGCTTTGACCAAGAAAAATCTAATTGATTTTATTTAAGCATCTACCCTGCCAACCTTGTTACTAACTTTTGGAATAGCTGATAGTTTCTTTAGGCTTTTTGGAATAGCAAGCTTGGATGCTTGGCTTCCAGGAATAGTTTTAAGCAACGCTGTTAATTTAATTCTAGTATTAACTATTTGGTACTATCCTATTTTTAAATTAAAAAATGCTCGGGATGATTCACAAACCAGAAATTCTGATTAAATTAGCTACAAATACTTACCAAATAAAGCCACCAATAAAATCAAAATAGGCTATTCTTTTCCAACAAGATTCAATCGTATTGAGTGATTAGACGATATTAAAAACCTAATCAAACTTTAAAGCATGCCCTACCTAAAAAACCTTAAAACTACAGAACTAAAAAAATATTCAAAAGCTATTTTACCATTTGGGGCTACCGAGCAACACGGTCCATTTTTGCCCTTAGGGACAGATTCACTTGTGATGGAGGGTATTTTGGAAAGAATAAATGCTTTGGATAAAAATATTGTGATTTTACCTACTTTAGAAATAACTTGCTCTCGTGAACACGACGGTTTTGTTGGTACGGCTTGGATTTCTGAGCAGACTTTGTATAGCTATATTAAAGATGTTGTTGAGTCCGTAAGCGATACTTTTAGCCAAATATATTTGTTGACTACTCATGGAGGAAATGTACAAACTCTTTCTAATTTTGCAAAAGAGTTTCCAAGTTACAAAGGTGTAAAAATTTACTATAGATACAGAAGTTCCCCAAATAGATGATATTTTAAACAACAAGCTTGATGGTGGACCGATTGATGAGCATGCGGGAAATTTGGAAATTTCAACTAACTATTTATCACTTATATCCAGAGCTGGTCACACTTCCGCCAAAAGACTATCCAAAACCAAAAATTGATATGGATTGGTCAAACCCGGTAATTTCTCAATCCAAAACCGGAATGGTGGATAACAATCCAAAGTGGATTATTTCTAAAGACCTAGGTGAAACTTTTGTTGATTTGGCGGCAAAATATGTTGTGAAACTTATCAACAATTGAAACAATCTGAGGATTTCAACTTTTCTCAAATCCGTTAAAACTACAATTTTAGCTTTTTTTCGGTGGTTTTTAGGGTAGATTTTTTTTGGTGGTTCATCCAATAGTTGTATCCAAAATAAGCAGCTATCAATACAAAAACAAAAAACAGCCAACTTCCACCTCCACTTCTGACTGTGGTGGATGGTGTTGCCACGGTTTGGTTTGTGACTGGGTTTGTAGTTATTGGCGGATTGATGATTTGCCCAGAGCTTGCTTGCGAACTAGAACTTAGTGAACTAAAGCCAGATTTGTTTGGTTTTGGTAGTCCAACTTGTGTAGGATTTTGTTCGGGAGGAGTATTTTCTCCAGGTAAGGCCTGCGCATTGGCACCAACCGAGAAAGAAAATAAAAGTAGTATAAAAACAGCTACTACCTCAAAAATCTTGTTTACTTTGTTAAAAATTTGATTCACCTAATTAGCTTAGCACATAAAAAACCTTTTTTCAAACTCTTTACTGGAAATCTCAAAACACCGATTGACAAGCCTATTTTAATCAAAGATTTTGTGGAAATGACCGAAAAAAAATCAAAATTTCCTATCAAAATAATTGCCATAAATTTGCTTGTTATAAGCAATCTTGCGTGTCTTTTGGTGATTAGTTTTTTGTTTTATCAAAGAAACCAGATAGCCCCTGAAACCCTAGAATATAGAAAGTTAAAAGGAGAGATAAGCTATCTAATAAATAGAGATGGACTTGGTTCGCTACCCGATGAAGATAAGCAAGATAAATTTCAGGCCGCTGGTTTGGTTCAAAGCCTCGAAGACCCATATAGTGAATATTTGCAAAAAGCTGACTCAGATAAATTTAGTGACAGTCTAAATCAGAGATATCAGGGCATAGGTGTGCGATTTGATGTAATTGAGAACAGAATTGTAGTAGAAAAAATTTTTGAGGGTAGCCCTGCCAGTCAAGGAGGTGTTCAAGTCGGGGATCAATTATTAAAAGTTAATCAAGATGAGGTTGATGGAGTAGCTTTGCCAGAAGTTGCAGCCAAAATTAGAGGTGAAGAAGGGACCGAAGTTGAATTGATCTTTAAGAGAGGAGAGGAGCTTTTAATCAAAAAATTAACTCGCCAAAAAATTCAAACTGATCTTATTTATCTTACTATAAAAGACTCTACCGCAATTATTGAGATTACTTCTTTTGGAGAAAATTTAGACGCCAAAATGAAAAGTGTAGTTGAAAAAATAAAGTCTGATTCTAGTATCAAAAATATTCTTATTGATATTCGTGGTAATTCTGGGGGGCTTTTAGATGAAGCTGTGGAAGTTATATCGTATTTTGTACCCGAAAACCAAACTGTTCTTTTTGAAAAGGAAAAAAATTCCGAAATTAGCATTCGAAGCAAGCTTAAAGATGTAAATTTACAAGACTATCCAGTAGCTATTTTGGTTGATGAAAACTCAGCCTCAGCAAGTGAAATTTTGGCAGGAAGTCTGCAAGATATCCGCGAGGCAAAGATTGTTGGTCGCAAAACTTTTGGTAAAGGTGTGGTGCAAAGAATCTATACCCTAAGCAACGGTGATCAGCTCAAACTAACTATAGCCGAATGGTTGACCCCCAAAAAAAGACAAATCAACAAACAAGGATTGTCTCCAGATATTGAAGTTAAAAAAGGAGAGGATATTTTAAAGGTTGGGTTGCAAGAAATTAAAAAATAACCTTTTCTACAATTATAAAAATCAATCAAAATATGTTTGGCACTCTCACCGAAGAAATTACCTGGTCACTTATTATTGGAATTGGAATGACTTTTTTGGTACATTTTATTTATTGGTGGCATCTTTTTGAAAATGGAGATAAGGCACATTTTTAGCCACGCCTTAACCACCTCAAGCTTGACAAAATTAGCAAAGTGTTTTTGTTATTGCTAATACTACCAAACGGTAGTCAATGTTCTAAATTTCTCTTTAAAAAGAACTTTTTAACTATTTTATTATGACTATTATTCCTTTAGGTAACAGACTTGTTATCAAACTTATCAAGCAAAAAAACACCAGTGCATCTGGCATCATTTTATCCACCGAAGATAAAAATGAACAATCTATGGGAGAAATCGTTTCTTTGGGGGCCGGAGCAAATATTTCTGAAGAAATGAATATCAAAGATTTGGGAGTAAAAATCGGAGACACTGTTTTATTTGGGAAATATTCTGGAGAAGAAGTCAAAGATGAGACTGACTCCGACACAATTTATAAAATTTTAAACGCTAAAGATATTTTAGCAATTATTCAAAACTAAACAACTTAAAATTAACTTATTATTATGGCTAAAAAAATGATCAAATTAGGCACTGCTGCCCGCAAAGCAATTCAAACAGGTGTAAATACAGTAGTTGATGCTGTTAGTAGCTCTTACGGACCATTAGGTAGAAACTCTGTAATCGAAAATTATGGAACTCCAAATATCACCAATGATGGTGTAACTATTGCTAAGGCAATTGAGCTAGAAGGTTTTGAACAAATGGGTGTGAGTATTATTCAACAAGCTGCCAACAAAACTAACGATGAAGCTGGAGATGGAACAAGTCTTACCACAATTTTGGCTGGAAGTTTGATAAATGAAGGAATTCGAGTGGTTGAAGCTGGTTCTGACCCAGTAAAAGTTCGTGGAGGACTGATTAAAGCTAGTGATTTTGTCCTAGATTATATCAGCAAACAAGCCAAAATGATTTCTACCAAAGAAGAAATGGCAGATGTAGCTACAATTTCATCCAGACGCCGAGAAATCGGAGAAATGATTGCTGAGATTTTGACCGAAGTTGGTAAAGACGGGGTTGCAACTATTCAAAATGGCGACACCAACAAAATCGAAAAAGAAGTTGTTCAGGGAATGCAATTTGATAAAGGCTACAAATCTCCTTACTTTGTAACTGACTCAACCAGAATGGAAGCTGTTGCTGAAAAACCATTTATCTTGGTAACAGATCGTAAAGTTTCTACAATTCAAGAAGTTTTACCAGTTCTAGAGCAATTAGCTCAACAAGGTAAAAAAGAATTGGTGATCATCGCTGACGATATTGAAGGTGATGCTTTGGCTAACTTTATTGTAAACAAAATTCGAGGTGTATTCAACATTTTTGCTATTCAAGCTCCTGCTTTTGGAGATCGCCGCAAAGCAATGTTACAAGATATTGCAGTATTAACAGGAGCTACCTTTATTTCTAGCGATCTTGGAATGCAGTTAAAATCTGTAACTCTTGAAGATCTTGGATCAGCTGACAAAGTTGTTTCTGATAAAGATAAAACTACTATCGTTGGAGGAAAAGGAGATAAGGCTTTGATTGAGGCTAGAATTGCTGAAATCCGCAAAGACATCGAAAACACTGATTCAGATTACGACCGTGAAAAACTTCAAGAAAGATTAGCAAAACTTGCTGGCGGAGTTGGAGTGATCAAAGTTGGAGCTGCGACCGAAGTTCAGATGAAAGAACTAAAATACTTGGTTGAAGACGCTTTAAACGCCACCAAAGCTGCCGTCAAAGAAGGCGTAGTTTCTGGAGGAGCTTCCACACTACTACGAGCCAGCCAAGAGCTTGACAAACTAATCGCTGAAGCTACTGATGCTGAGGAAAAAGTTGGTATCACAATCGTCAAAAAAGCTTTAGAATATCCATTTAGAACTATTGCTAAAAACAGTGGAATCTATGATATTTCTTTGATTGCTAAAGATATTTTGGCTAAACCAAATTCTGGATACGATTTTAGAAGCGACAAGTTTATTGAAAACATGTTAGATGCTGGAATTATCGACCCTGCTATGGTTGTCAGACAGGCTGTAGGTAACGCCACTTCTGTTGCTACTAGTATTTTAACCACTGAAGTTATTATTGCAGACGAGCCAAAGAAAGACGAGCCAAAAGGAGCTGGAATGCCAGATATGTCAGGAATGGGAATGATGTAGTGATTTAGCTAGTCATCAAGTTAGATACTTTACTAAAGACATTAAAATTCTTGCTATTTTGAATCTAAAAGATGCCACCTTAATAGGGTGGTTTTCTTTTATAACCTATATTATAATTGGGGATTTGGTTGGGTTGGAAGGTTTTGAGCCACCGTCTTCGTTTTTTATTTCAACACCAGTTACATACTCAAAAGCATTGCTAAAAATAGTTTCAGATCCATCGTACCCAACCACCTTAAGATCTTTTTTGCCTTGCTGAGACTTTGGGGTAATTATAATCATTTTATTTGGGTTGATAACAGTAAAAGAAGTTACAGCTATTTCGCCCAAAAATACCTGAATATCCTTTTCTTCTAAGTTGATAACAGTAGCTTGAGCAAAATCCTCATTTTCTATTTTTTGGTTATCAAAAGATGAGTTTTGGGTACTTTTTAAAATCACACTAATTTCAGAATTAGAGTCACTTTGTACAAAAGTAAGTTTATTCACGCCCTTTCCTCCAGATTGTTTTAACCAAAGCAAGCTGCCAGCGGGTGATATTTTGGCCAAATAAGAATCTTGACCCACCGCAGTCAAGACTTTTTGTTCTATTGTACTTGTTCCAGCAAAGCCAGCGGTAATATAAATCTCGTTAGATTTGGTGACCTTGATTTGAGTTAGAGAATTCTGTGAATTACCCAAAAATTCTTTTAACCAAAGCAATTTACCAGCAGATGAAACTTTTGCCACAAAAACAGATGAGCCTTCTTGATTCTTTAAAGTCTGATTATCTATCTGAAACTCCTTTTGAAAATTTCCAGTGAGAATAAGACTCTCGTCATTATCCAAAACCACTTTTCCGCCGCCAGGAATTCGCCAGATTGGCCTTCCATCAAGATCAAAAGCTGTTATAAAGCTAGACTCGGTATCGACAAAGCCCGAAATATAAAAAGTTTTTTTAGGTGTATTCAAAACTAAGTCTTCTATGCTATCTTCACCACTTCCACCCAAGATTTTTGTCTCCAAAAAAGACCCCTGTTGATCTATCTTGGTATAAAATAGATCTTTCCCACCAACGCTAGGTTGGTCCAAAATTTTACCTAAAAATTCTCCCCAGATTAAAATATCTTGATCTGACAAATAAACCTTGGAAATCTTAGAAAAATTATCTGAGGGTATATCTTTTAGCCAATTTGTATTGCCAGTTGTCTTGTTTATGTTGGCAACGAAAGGTGTTTGTAAGTTATTGTTTAAAGTACTTGAAGAGCTAGTTATATCTGATTTATAGTCACCAGCCAAAACATAACTTTGGTCATTTTCGTGAATTTCATTTAGAGATTGAATCTGGTTTGAAGAAGAAAAATTTGTAACCCAAGATAAGACTCCATCGGGTTTGTATTTAAGTAAACTCAAGTTATTTTTTGCTTGGTTTTTAGGTGTTGGGTTATCAAAATAATTTAGCTCAGATGAACCTTGTAGTAAAATAAGAATATCTCCGTTGCTATCTAGGAACAATTTTTTAGGCAAATCATCGCCACCTTGTCCACCAATTACATTTAGCCAGATCACTTTATTTTCTTTAGAAACTTTTGCCACAAAAGAATCTGCAAAACCTTTTTCAGAAATAGCAGTCTGGGTGTCAATTTTTAGACTTGATCTAAAACTTCCGGTCAAAATAAGATTGCCTTCTTTATCAAAAACTTGATCTAGATTATCAATTATGGAATCTTGATTACTACCTAGTAAAACTTTTTGGATCGAGCTAAATTTTGGGTTTTCAGGATTTTTAATAAAATTATCACCAGTCAAAGTAACCTCCAAACCCCCTTCAACATTACCACTTTCAGGCTGTATTTGAGTAATCACCGGGTCAATAAACAAGGGTTTTTGTAGCCTATAAATATTTTGATTTTCTCCCACCAAAAACCTACCCTTTGAATCAATTAACTTGGTTTGTAGCCTGCCTGATCTTCGCCATTTTCCAAGGTTGGCAAAATTGGTATTTAGCTTTCCATTTTGTTTTATCAAAAGTGTTTCATTACTAATTTCATTTCCATCTTGTCTAGAAAAACTAAGATTTATAAGCATTTGTCCAGACTCAAAATCTTCCAAAATCGGATCAAATTGAATATCTGAACTTTGAGGAAAACTTGCAACAAAAACATTTTTATTTTCACTTGCAAAAGAGCTGTCTAATTTCCCACCTGAATTATAAACCAAGAGGCAAAAGACTTCTTGAAAATTATTTTTAGACTGGCAAGTACCGTAAAAAATTACCCCACCTGTTTTGCCTCTTTGGCTCAAAATTTGTTTGGGTAAAAAGTCTTTGGATTCAAAATCTGGTCTTAAAATATAAACATTTTCATTGTTTATGGAGTTTTTGATAATTTTACCATCCACGTCCAGATTTATTTCAGCATAATCTGTAGGACTTGTTTGAAACTCTATTGAAATGTTGTTGCGGTTTTGAATTTTTAAATCTCTACCAACTAAGGAACTTCCAGATCTCAATAATCCAGGAAAAATCACAGGATTGATATAAAAAACACCACCAGTTCCGAAATTTTTGACAGATTCACCATCGCTATTATATTTAGCAATCACTATTCCAACTTTAAAATCACCACCAGATTGGTAGTAGTAATCGCTCGCAACAACAATCTCGCCACTAGCTAAAACTTTTATTTTGACTGGATTTTCAGCCCTTTGTGGAATTTTTGAAAGGTTTAAATTTTCTGATAAATTTATTCTTAAATACCCATTTTCACCAAAAGCATTGTCCACTATTCCAGTCTCTAAAGATTTTTTAGACAAAAGCAAGTCTACACCTCCGCAGTTACTATTATTGGTTTCAATTTTACAGCTATCTATGCTGCCAAGTGTATAAATAAACTCACTGTTCATGTCCAAATCTACAGCTTTTAGATCAGGAAAATCAAAAGCAACCAAACCATTTTCACCAAAACTACTATCAGCCGATCCATTTTCTAAGGTTTTATAAATCCCCGTACTTGAACCAGATTTAGCTTGCAACAAACTAACTAAAAAACCATTTCCAGTTTCTTTGGTAGTAATAATTTGAGCCGGAGAGCCTGAAATTGTAGGTAAAACAGCCACACCATTTTCACCAAAACCACTATCCAATAAAGAGCTATCAATTTGAGAAGCAGATGCTTGGTCTAAACTCCTGTTTAAAAATCTAAATAAGAAATAACCACCACCGAGAATCACTGAAAGCAACAAACTACCAACCAAAATATTCCTTAATTTTAAGCCAAAAATGTTTTTATTTGATTTAGGTGTAATTCTTTTTAAGGTATTTAATTGATTTTTAAAATTTTTGTTTATTTCAGAAAATGAATTCGGGTCTGAGATCATTTTTTATATTTGTTTTTATAAATAGTATTTTATTTCAAGTTTTACCTTTTCGCAAATTAAAAACTAAACTATTCAAAATCTTTTATAAAACTAAACTTGATTTTTTAAAATTCTTTGACACCAAATTACCAAGCCACGAATACTATATTCGAGCTTATTTGCTTTAAGAGCCTGTTTAAGATTTATTATAACTCTCAAATTTAAAGGCAAAAACTATCATTTTTAAATTCCAATTCCAACAAGTGTAATTTCCCTGTTCTAAACTTAAGATCCACTCTAACCCTAAAAAGGTTCTAAGGAAAATATTTGAGTTTGGCTACAACAAATCACCAACTTTTAAGCCGTATTTATTAGCAGCACTACCACCTTGCACCAAAAATTCTACAAATCTTTTACCTTCGATTCCAGAACTTCCGACCACCAAAGCAGGGTCACCATTTGGGACATCTTTTAACTTAGCGTAACATTTTACAGCAGGAAGATTTTTAAACTGAACCTCTTTTCCGACCTCAAAGCCGATTTCTTCAGGTAAAAAGGTAGTTTTGCAATTTCCAAAATTATCTACCCACCAAATTTGCCCTTCAATATCTTCTACCTCATCAATCATCATATTATCTACAGGAAGCTCAATTTTTTCCCAGATCCACTTAGCAACTCTTGGTAAAAATTCAAAACTTCTAAATTGAGTGTTGATAATATACTCTACCTGACCCTCATAAATATCCAATTTGTTAGGAATCTCACTCATAACGGTTGGAATATCAAAGACGCGAATTTTGTCTGTAAGTCCCAATTTTTTGACCAAACTAAGTGTTTTACCGTCAACAGTTGTAACCACCAAAGTATTTTTGTAATAAAAAAATCCAAAAGGTGTTCCGTTTTTCCACTTTTTAGCTTTCCCACTCCTTGGTGCTACGTTTACGAGTAACACACCTTCTCGACCCTCAGCGGCGTCTAGCATGTCTATCATATTGCCGGCGGCTTGATAATCAGCATTAAAATCAACTCCAACAAGATTAGCTGGACAAGAAAAGAGTGAATTTGCCCGAGTAAGCTGTCGCCCCGCAGTTGCGGTGTCGTTACAGTCGGTAATTATTGTGACAAACATAAAAATTGCATTGCTTCAAAAGAAGATTTTAAATTAAACACATTTTTGTAGAAAAGTAAAACTCAAAATCCCAAATTCAAGGTAAGGATTTGACAAATACAACAAAAACTCTTTATTATCATAATTAAGATTTCTGGGATATCAAGACTTTTAGCTAGATTATCTCCTATTATCCATGAATTTTTGGTTCTTAAAAATGTAATTATTGCTCGGATTTTGTCCGAGTTATTTGCGTTTTTGGATATAAAATTTAGCCAAATCTTCATCCTTTTTATTAAAATAAATCTAACCTTATCCAATCCACACTATGCCATATGTAGCCATTCCCAACAACCTTAAAAAAGTTGATTCTGTAAGCCTTGAACTGATGTCTTCAGAAGAAATGCTAAAAATGAGTTATGGAGAAGTATTAACCTCTGAAACTATTAACTACCGCACAGGAGCTCCACAAATGAATGGGCTTTTTTGTCAGGCAATTTTTGGACCGGTCAAAGACTGGGAGTGTGCTTGTGGAAAGTACAAAAGATACCGATATGCTGGAGTAATTTGTGATAAATGTGGAGTTGAGGTTACTCACTCATCGGTTCGTAGAGAAAGAATGGGTCATATCAGTCTTGCTGCGCCTACAATTCATCCTTGGTTTTTGAGGGTTATTCCTTCCAGGGTTGCACTTTTGCTAGACATGAAATCTACAGATCTAAGCAGAGTTGCTTATTTTTCGGCATATGTAATTACCGAAATAAATGAAGAAATGAGACAAGAGTATTTAGGTAAAATTGATCAAGAGGGTCAAAATCGTATCAAAAACACCAAAGCCGACTTTGATAACAAATTCCAAGAATTATCTAGACAGTATCAAATCGAAAAATCAGCTGGAAAAATCGATAAAGAAGCTCTAAAAACCAAGTACGAAACTGATAAGGAAATTTTGAAGTCTCAGCAAGCTGAGATTATTGCAAAGATCGAAACCATTGCTGAAGTAGCTAAAAAAGAACTAACCTCAATCAAATATAAAGATGTAGTTACTGAAGTTTTGTACCAAGAAATGGCTCAAAAATTTGGACCAGTAATTAGAGCTGGTATTGGAGCTGAAGCTATTGATAGTCTTTTGAAAAACATCAATCTAGAAAAAGAATACGCTGAATTAAAAGAAAGATTAGCTGAAACCAAGGGTCAAACCAAGAAAAAAATCGCTAAGAGGTTGAAACTCATCAAATACTTCATTACCAACAAAACTCGTCCAGAGTGGATGGTCCTAAAAAGAGTTATGGTTTTGCCACCTGATCTTAGACCGATGCTTCAATTGGACGGTGGAAGGTTTGCAGCTTCTGATTTAAATGAACTCTACAGAAGGCTAATTAATCGTAACAACCGCTTGCGAAAGCTTATTCAAATCGGAGCCCCAGAAGTAATTTTACGAAACGAAAAGAGAATGCTCCAAGAGGCTGTAGAAGCTCTCATAGACAATTCCGCTAGAAATGGTCGCCAAGTCATGGCTTCAACTGGAGTTAAGAGGCCTCTTAAATCTTTAACTGATATTTTGAAAGGAAAACAAGGTCGCTTTAGACAAAATCTGCTTGGAAAACGTGTGGATTATTCTGGTCGATCAGTTATTATTATTGGACCTAGTCTAAAACTAGATCAGTGTGGATTACCAAAAGAAATGGCCTTGGAGCTATTTAAACCATTTTTGATTGGTCGTATTATTAGCAAATCAGATCAAGGTTTACTACCAGAAGACTTGCAAGCCTTTAATGTCCACTCAGCCAGAAGGTTGATCGAAAGTAAAATTCCTCTCGTTTATGATATATTAGATGAAGTTATCCAAGATAAGCATGTTCTTTTAAACAGAGCTCCTACTTTGCACAGGCTTTCATTTTTAGCATTCAAACCAACCCTTGTTGAAGGAAAAGCTATTCGCTTGCACCCTCTTGCTTGTCAGGCTTTCAACGCCGACTTTGATGGAGATCAGATGGCAGTTCACCTACCGATCACTGTAAAAGGTCAAGAAGAAGCTCGAGATTTAATGGTCTCAACCAAAAACTTACTTAAACCTGCAAGTGGAGAAATCATTATGGGTGGAGGTTATCAAGATATTGTTTTGGGTTGTTACTACCTAACCAAAAACCCCAAACTAAGCCAAACTAATCCTAAATTCTTTGCTACTACTGATGAAGTAATGATGGCTTTAGAAAATGGACGGGTTTATATCCAAGAACCAGTTTTGGTAAGAATAACTAAAGAAGGCAAGTCAGAAATGGTTCAAACAACTCCTGGAAGAATTATATTCAATAGCTGTTTCCCCAAAGATTATCAGTTTATAAACGAAATGACAGACAAAAAGGTCTATCAAAAAGTTATTAACGAAGCTTACTTTAATTTAGGAGCTGAAGTCATGGCAGAGGTTTTGAATAATATCAAAAATCTAGCGTTCAAATACGCCACTGAATCTGGAATTTCTTTGTCTTTTGCTGACTTTACAATTCCTCAAGAAAAATATGCCCTTTTGGAATCATCAAGGACAAAAGTAAGTGACATTCAAGACTTTTATGATAAAGGTATGATGTCTGTAAATGATAGACACAGACAAATTGTATCTGTTTGGAGAGACTCTTCAGACAAAATTTCGGACATGGCAGTTAAATCTTTAGACGATGAAGGTAATGTAGGAATGATGATCAAATCTGGAGCTAGAGGTAATGTTTCTCAATTAAATTTGATGGTAGGAATTAGAGGTTTGTCTGTTACTGCTGGAGGTCATATTATTGAATTACCAGCCCAACATGGTTATTTGGAGGGTCTTACAGGATTGGAGTACTTTATTGGTATGAAAGGTCACCGAAAAGGACAGGCCGATCTTTCCTTAAAAACAGCTGATGCTGGTTATCTTACCAGAAGATTGGTTGATGCTGCTCAGAATTTGATTATTATGGCAGATGATTGTGAAACTGATGAAGGCATTTTGATTAGTGAGCCACAAAATGGATATGGAAACACACTTTGGGAAATTCCAAATGGTAAAGCATATGGAAGATACTTACTTAAAGATGTGGTAGTCGATGGTAAAGTAGCTGGAAATAGAGGTGATCTCTTGGATCAAAAACTAATTGAAAAGTTAAAATCTTTACAAGTTACAGAGTTGTGGGTGAGATCAAGCACTAAGTGTATTTTACCAAGGGGAATTTGTCAGCAGTGTTATGGTATTGATTTTAGTACTCACAGACCTGTTCAATCTGGTGTACCAGTGGGTATCATCGGGGCTCAGAGTTTGGGAGAAAACAGCACTCAGCTTACAATGAATCAAGGAAAACACACAGGAGGTGTAGTCTTAAAAGCCGACATTACTCAAGGTTTAGCTCGCGTAGAAGAAGTTTTTGAAGGTAGAATTCCTAAATATGCTGCACCAATTTCATATATTGATGGGATTGTAGAAAGTATTGCAGGTAGTTTGGAGTCTGGGTTTAGCGTGAAAATTTCTAGCCACAAATCAATAAATGCACTTCCTTACAACACTGAAACCGATCAATTATTGGTTGGTTCTGGCTCTACAGTAAGCAACAAAGATACAATTCTTATAAAATCCAACGGAGAAATCGTCAGATCTGGGTTTAATGGAACTATGGAGGTAGATGGAAATCAGCTAGTGATTCGTCAATCAGGAAGTGAAGTTTTGGAAGTTGATACAATTCCCGGATTTTACCTTAATATCAAAAAAGGCGATATCATCAAAAAAGGACATCCTATCACCGAAGGGCCTATAGACTTACAAGAACTTTTGGATTTGGTTGGTATCGATGCAGTTCAAAACTATATTGTTGAAGAGCTTAGAGGTATTTATGTTGCAAATGGTATCACAGTAAACGAAAAACACATAGAAGTTATTATCCGTCAGATGTGTAATAGGGTTCAAGTTGTTGACTCAGGAGATGCTGACTTTGTGCCTGGAGATCTTGTAAGGCTTCCGGTTATTCTTGAGATAAACAAAGGCCTTGCAGACCAAGGACTACGAATTGCAACTTTCAAGAGAGTTGTAACGGGTATCTCAAAATCATCACTTTCTACCGAATCTTTCTTATCTGCGGCTTCTTTCCAAGAGACTTCCAAAGTTTTGGTAGAAGCAGTAATAAGTGGGCGAAAAGATTACCTACTAGGACTAAAAGAAAATGTAATTTTGGGTCAGCTTATCCCAGCTGGAACAGGCTTTAATCAAACCAGGGTAGAAAAAGCTGCCACTCAGGTAGAGCAAGATTTCAGTGAAGGTGAAGATGTCTAATTTCTTGACAAAGACTAATAAAAAACAATCTAATTATATAAAATATGGCTCAAACAATTGAAGGTCAGCCGACCATGAAAGACTTATTACAAAGAGTATCCTTTCAAGATCAAATCAAACCCGGAGATCAAATCAAAGGAAAAATTATCTTTTTAGCCAAAAATCAGTGCTTGATCGACATAGTTAATGTTGGCTTGGGTGTTGTTCGTGGACGAGAATTATACAACGAAGACTTTTTATCTAAACTTAAAATAGGTGAAGAAATCGAAGCTATAGTAATCGAATTGGACAATGAAATTGGTATGCTAGAACTCAGCTTTAGGGCTATTGGAAAAGATAAAACCTGGGAAGAGATTCAACAAGCTTTTGATAACAAAGAAATAGTAGATGCTAAAATTAGAGATGCTAACAGAGGTGGATTTTTGGTTAAAGTTAAAGGAGTTGATGGGTTTTTACCAGCTTCTTTATTAGCTCCAGCTCACGCTATCAAAAATGTTAGTCTTGAAGATAACAGTTTGGTAAGTCAGATGAAAAAGTATGTAGGACAGTCTTTCAAAGTAAAAATTATCAATGTTAATTTGGAAAATGAAAGTTTAATTTTGTCTGAAAAAGCAGTTAGCGATGAGATTGCTAAGATTAAACTACAAAAATACCAGGTTGGGCAATCTGTAGAAGGTGAAATAGTAGGAGTTGTAGATTTTGGAGTATTTGTTCGTTTTGACGGAGATCTTGAAGGTTTAATTCACATTTCTGAAATGGCTTGGAAAAAAGTTGAAGATCCTCGTAAAGACTACAAAGTTGGTCAAAAAGTTACAGCCAAAATCATTGAAATTGATCCAGAAAATAGAATAAACCTGTCTATAAAACAACTTCAAGAAAATCCTTGGGCTGCATTTTCTCAAAACGCTAAACCAGGAGATAAATTTAGAGGTACTGTTGTTAAGATTGTTTCATATGGAGCAATTGTAGTTAGTGATCACGATATTCAAGGTCTTTGTCATATCAGCCAAATTACTGAAGAAATGCTAGAAAGTCCAGCCAAAATTCATGAGATTTTAAAAATTGGAGAAACTCGCGACTTTACAGTTTTGAGTTTAGAATCAGATGAAAAGCTTTATTTGACCATGATCGATTTTGCAAAAGCTCAAAAAATTCAAAAGTCAGTAATGGCAAAAAAATCAGAGGATTTAGAATCTAAAGAAAATTCTCAAAACGACTAATACTAAAAACACTACAATCAAAACTTGTTTGAGGTTGACAGGATAAAGTTATCTAAGTTAGTAACTAAAAATAAATATATGCCCAAAGAAGAAATCAGAAAGCTAAGTTTTGTAGATTTAGACAACCAAAACAAACAAACTAAATCTAATCATACCAGCTTTGATTCGAAGAGTTTATCTCCAACACAAAGTTTGTTTAAAAAGATACAATTACCTCAAATTTCTCTAAATTCTAAAAATCACACCGAAGAAGTTTTGACTTTAGAGGGGCCTAAAGAAGAAGATTTTAATCCAAATTTTTTAAGCTCAATATTCAACCAGGACAAACAAGAGGCTGGTGGCATTGCTAGAGTTTTTAGAAAATCCATGATTTTTTTGGTTGCTCAGCTGATAGCTTTTTTAGCTTTTATAACTAGCTCTTTTTTCTTTTTTGAAAACCCAGTTCTAACTATATTTTTCTTGGTTTTATCTACAGCCATCACGAGTATATTTTTCATTATTGTAGCTGATCGTAGCTATGTTTGGTTGGTTTTGTTGGGTCAATCACTACTGTTAATAATAGCAAATTCTTTTTTAGGACTTGCTTTTTCGCCAGTTACCCTAGTAGCCACTTTGGTCAGTACTCTTTTTTACTTTTTAGCTTATTCTGAGCTGGAAAAAGTCCAGTTAAGTAGTAGATTGTTTTCGATATCGCATATTACCTCAGAATCCACTAGAATAATTCTAACAGCTACAACTTTACTTTTGGCACTAGGGGTATTTAATTCAATTTTGTGGCAAGGCCAAAGAAACGGTAAGGATGAAGGAAGTAAGCCATTTTTAGGTTCAGTTATTTTTGATAATAAGCTAATTGTAGATAATCTATTTATAGGAAGGACAGGAACCTTTTCTATAAATCAATTTTTAGTTGGGGGTGATTTTTTTGTAGAAACCAGTGGTGATAAAATCATGTATCAATCTAAAAATAAAACAGGTAATAAAGAAATTCAAGCTACTTTTGGAGATTTTTTGGAAAATAACTATGAATTTAATGATGTTTTGACTATAAAAGAAGAGCAAGATTTTAGAGCAACCAACTGCACTGATATAGGTTCAACTTCAGAAGCTTGTAATTTGAGATTGGAGCAAGAAATTGACAAAAAAGTTGAGCAGTGGAGACTAAAAGCCTATCCAGATTTGCCGTATAGCATAAAAACACCTCTAACTTTATCCAACTATAGAGAAATAAATAAGGCTTTTTATCTAAACAAAATAGCCGAGCTTGAAACTGAAAAAGTTGACAGCGGGTTTATTGATGAATCCCTAATTATTGTGCCACGCAAAACTATTATTCCAGCTTTAGTTTCTTTGATGTTGGCAGTTATTTTATTTTTGACCAGGTTTATCTTTTCTTGGATTGTATTTATTGCAAATTGGATAATTTGGAGGATTTTACTCGTTTCCGGGTTTGTGCAAATAGATGTAGAGACTGTAGAGGCTGAGATTATTAGTATATAAAAAAGTATTTGAGGTTATTTGACTTCAGTTTACAAACAAAAAAATAATGTATAATTAAAACACCTTAGAGTTTATTTATACTTGTCGAGATTTTAAGAAGAATAGGACTGTTAAACCAGTTTAATATTCCAGTATATCTCAAATTTAAGATGAGAAAATTACAATTGTTTCAACAAAAAAGTAAGTGAATAATAATTTTTAGATGTTATACACAAACCGTACCAAAATATACACTCAAAGCCTACAAAACTCATTACATTCAAACAGTTGCAGCCTTTTCTTTATATATTTTATTTAGGTTTGAGTATAGTATTGAAATTTTTGAACCTAGAGAAGAAATTAAATAGTGTTATTAGCTTTTAGTTTGACTAAAATTGCAGAAATTGGCTGGGTTTAGGTATGCAGCCAAATATTATTTTTGTACCTTCAGCTGGAGGTAGTAGTAAGTCTTCTTTTTATCAGTCAGTTGGTGAAATTTTAAGTAAAAGTGGTTTTGATGTTGACTACCTAGATATTCCCGAAAAAGACCTTTTAGATGAGAAAATATGGCTATCAGAACTTGCTAAACTAGAATCCAAAATTACCACCGAAACATATATTGTTTCGCACTCAAATGGAAGCTTTGCAACCGCTCGATTTTTACTTGAAAGCAACCTAAAAATAAAAGCTTGGCATATTGTAGCATCAAGCTTTGAACCAACCAAAATAAAATCAACCAGTGGAGAATTTGCTATCACCCAAGCTCAAAATTTGTTAGGTAAAAAACCTTTTGACTGGAAAAAATTAAATCAAAACTGTGAATTTATAACCCTGCATTATTCTCTTGATGACACCGTCGTGGAATTTGATACCTACAAAACTTATCGTCAGCATTTACCCAAAACTAGCCTTCAAAGATATTCTAGCAAAGGTCATTTTGGCGAGTCAGATTTTCCTGAACTAACTCAACTTATTTTGAGACAAGAAAAAAACAGTTGGACAGAGGTTGATGGCAAAAAACTTCGTGTTAAAGTCTTACAACCTGAAAATCTTCCGCTAGTTTTGCCTGAAGTAAAAGACTATTTACCAACTTCTGATGGTCGCTCCCCTCTTGGAAAATCAGATTGGATAAACCTAAAAGATCAAAATGGAAATATTATAGGACTTCATGAATCTGACACCATGCCAAACTGGGCTGGAAGCAGTTGGTACTATTTGCGTTATGCTGATCCCAAAAATACCGAAGCATTTGCCTCCCAAGAAAACCTAAATTATTGGCTACCGGTAGATCACTATTTTGGTGGAAACGAACACACTACCCTGCACCTTTTGTACTCCAGGTTTTGGCACAAATTTTTGTATGATCAGGGTTATGTTCCAACTCCAGAACCTTATCAAAAACGAACCAACGGCGGAATTTTACTCGGTCCAGATGGATCTAAAATGAGCAAATCTAAAGGAAATGTAGTCAACATCAAAGAAAAACTCAAAGACTTTGGGGCTGATGCAGTTAGATTATATATCGCCTTTATTGGACCGTACGACGCTACTGTAATTTGGAACGATGGGGGTTTAAAAGCTTGTAAAAAGCTGGTAGATACAATTTTTAACCTTAGCCAAAAAGTCGTTAAAAATGATAAAAAAGTTGAGGCTGAAATTCGCCAAACTACCAGTGAGTATCTGCAAAAAGGGTTTGGAATAGTGGTTGATGGAATTGTTTTTAACAAACAAAATCAGATTTTTGCCCAAAAAAGACTACCCCATAGAAGATTGTATCCAAATCAGTGGGATCTTTTAGGTGGTCATGTAGAAAAAGACGAAGATCCAATTTTAGCTATCAAAAGAGAAGTACTAGAAGAGAGTGGTTTGGAAGTAAAAAAGATTTTGAAAATTGTGGATACTGTTGAGTGGGAAAATGATCGGGCTGAAAAAATGCTAGCAATATCGACTTTGGTAGAACCTCTAGGCGATCTAAATAATCCTAAAGTTGAAACCGAAAAAGTTTCTGAATATAAATGGATTGATGGAACAAGTCTTGAAACATTAAGAGAAAATAAACCACAAAACGACACTTACATTTATAAAACAGCTAAAAAAGCTTTGGAGACTTTAAGGGAAAACAAACCTGAAAAACCAAAATATTTAATCTTTGATTTTGATGGAGTTTTGGCAGACACTTGGCAATCAACAGTCGAAAGTGTGGCTCAAATTGATCAAACAACCTTAGAAATTGCAGCTAACTCTATTTTAGAAACTCACCAAAAACCCATGTCTGAGGATCGTCCAGCTCAGCCAAATTTGGAAGATCGAGTAGATAGAATTTTAATACTAAACAAATTAGTGGTAGAAAAAGGTTTTGAGCTTTTTGTTGGATTCTTAAAAGAGATTGAGGCAATTCCGAATACCAAAATAGCCGTTGTTTCTAGCGGCTCAAGAGAGTATTTAATTGCTCCAGTTTTATCCAAGTTTAATTTGAAATTTGATTTTATTTTAGGTATCGAGGATCATGTTTCTAAAGTCCAGAAAGTTCAAGAAATAAGCAAAAAGTGGGAGGTTGATTTGAGTGAAATTTACTTTTTTACCGATACCGTTTCGGATGTGGTGGAGCTGCAACCAATTTTAGATAAACAAAAAATAATTGGCTGTAGTTGGGGTTGGCATGGCGTCCAAAGGCTTGAAACAGTTTTAAATTCTAAACAAATTCTAAACAAATTTAGTGATATTCATAGCACTTTTGAAAAATCTGAAGCCCAAATCTCTAGCGAAAATAAAAAGTTATCCACAAGTTATCACAAGTTTATCAAGAATATCAGCGAACAAACCGAAAGCATGCGTAATAATGTTGCGGTGGCTGAAATCATGACTTTTGTGAATATTTTAAAAGATGAAAAAGAAATTCCAGAATGGATTTGGAATGGATTTTTGAGAGCAATTGCACCCTTTGCCCCTTTTATTGCTGAAGAGCTTTGGTATAAACTAAACAATTTTGATGAAAATGATGCTCAATTCTCAGTTCACCTAACCAGTTGGCCAGTTTTTGACCCAGAAATGGTGGTTGATGAAAGTGTAACCATTGCTATTCAAGTTAATGGAAAACTTCGGGGTACAATTCAAACCCCTAAAGATAGCCCGGACGATTTAGTCTTGGACATGGCTCAAAAAGAAGTGGCTAAATGGCTGGAAAATCAGACACTTAAATTTAGCAAAGTTGTTCCAAACAAAATTGTGACCTTGGTTGTAAAATAGAAATTTATGACAGAAAAAACAGCAAATCCTAAAATTTTGAATAGGCTTTTACCCTTGGTAGCTATTGGTACAGTAGCTGATTGTCAGAGTATTTTGGAAGTTACCAACCGAACCCTAGTAAAGGCAGGTTTATCCATTTTAAATTCCAACGCCTATAACAATTTGGGACTTTTGGAGTTGATCAAGCAAACTGGTTTGGAGAATAAAATGAATTCCGGATACAAACTTACCAGCCAAGACTTAGGGTATGTTTTTTCACCGATTTTAAACGCTTCTGGTAGAATAAGCCATGCTAGAGAGTCAATTGCTCTGTTGATCGCAAATAACCCTAAAGACGCCTCAGAAACTGCTGAAAACCTTGTGCTAACGAATCAAAAACGAAAATCTATGGTTAAGGATGTTTTGGAAGAAGTGGAATTACAGGCCCAGGAGCAATTTTTGAACAAGCAGAGTCTTATTTGGTTAGAAGGTGATTGGAGCAAGGGTTTGGTTGGGTTGCTTGCTAGTAGGCTTGTAAATAATTTTGAGCTACCTGTGGTGGTGGTTAGTTTGGAGGGTGATAAGGCAAGTGGATCACTAAGAGCTCCGGAGGGTTATCATTTGCCAAATGCTATGAGTGACTTGCCAGAAAGTTTGTTTGTCAAAAAAGGTGGACATCCTAGTGCTGCCGGGTTTAGTGTAGAAACCCAAAACTTAGCCAAAATAAAACCCCTGTTTATGCAGGCTATCGTCAAACAAAAAGAGAACTTGAATTTTGTTAAAACTGATTATCTACCTACTGATTTTTCTGCCAAACTGCCCGAGCAAATAAACAATCTAAGGTTTAAAAAAGATCTTTTATGGTTAGAAGAAAAAGATTTGGACTCAAATTTAACCAAAGATTTGTTCTCGTTAGATCCTTTTGGGCAAGATTTTGCGATGCCAAAAATTATGATTTGTCTGGAGGAATATGGCTATAAAACTTTGGGCAAAGATGGCAAACATTTACGAATTATAACACCAAAAAATAGCTTTGCTTTTTTCTCTGGAGCCATCAACAATCAAGATATTTTAAATCAAATATCCACCCAAACGAGCACACAAAAATATAAGCTATGGCTGCAACTTAAACCGAGTCAAAACAGTTGGGAAGGGCAAACCAAGTGGGAATTTTTAGCTGAAAACGGTTGGTTTGTTTAATTACTAATTGTTGTAATTTTATTAGAAGTAACCAAAAAATAACTCCACAAAAATCGAGAAGTCACTAAATACAGAATAAAATAAGTAAATTGATAAATTATGCCACTAATCCACCCAAAAATTTTACAAGAATTGGTCTCAAAACACAGTCATGAATTAGCTAACAACAAGAACAGGGAAAGGCTAAAAAACCTGTTTCAGGAAACTTTAGACCTAATAAATTCCAATAAATTTGAAAAAGAAGAGTCTGAAAAAGTGGTATTTTTAATTAAAATGTTTGAGTTTATTGGCTATAAACATCATCAAAATCTATCTTTTGAGAAATCAACAAAGTATCGTGGAAGCATAGATGGCAACTTGAAAGAAGATAGTGGTGATACCACCGTTGCAGTTGAATGGAAAGGAGCCGATACCAAAGATTTGGAAAGGAGTGGTAAAGCTGGGGAAACTCCCGTGGATCAGCTTTTTAGGTATATGAGTGAAACTCAAGCCGAATTTGGTTTGGTTGGGAATTTCTTGGAATTTAGGCTTTATAGTTGGAGCAAACGCAAAGATCATTTTCAACAATTTAAACTTGAAGAGTTAGCTAAAGGTGAAGATTTGCTCGACGAACTCATATTTTTGCTAAAACCAGAAACAGTTTTAAAAGGAGAAAAAACCAAATCTCAATTACAAAACTTGGTTGATAAATCTGAAGCCGAGCAGGAACAAATCACCAAACGATTTTATAACGACTATAAACAAAGACGATTGAATTTATTCGGGCATTTGATTGAAAATAATCCCGTAGCGGAGAAACTTATTTCTCCATTATTACAAAACGAAAATCAAAATGACGATTTAAAAATCGTCGCTACAAATCACAAAATTTTCCTCCTAGAAAAATCTCAAAAAATCCTTGATCGCCTAATTTTTGTAATGTTTTGCGAAGATGGCTTTTTGATTTCAAGTGGCACAGTTAAAAACACCTACACCCAAGCCAGAAACACCATTTTACCAACCCCAACCAAAATATGGGATTTCTTCAAAGGGTTATTTTTAGCCATAGACAAAGGCAACGATTATCCCAAAATTAACGCCTTTAACGGTGGACTTTTTGCCGAAGATGCCGAACTAAACAGCCTGATAATCAAAGACAGTATTTGGCAGGATTTGATCAAACTGGCTGAATATGATTTTCAGAGCGATCTAAATGTAAATATTTTAGGTCATATTTTTGAACAAAGTATAAGCGACATCGAGGAGATAAAAAGCGAGATTGAAGGAGAAACCACCGACAAGAAAAAGAGCAAACGCAAAAAAGACGGCATTTATTATACTCCTGAATATATCACCGACTATATTGTAAGCGAGACTGTGGGAAGGTGGCTAGAGGATCAAAAAGTACCCCTGGCAAGGGGTCAAGCCGAAGGCTTGGGGGTAGTTGATAGCCCACTAGAAACCATCAAAGTCTTAGACCCAGCGGGTGGAAGCGGTGCGTTTCCAAACCAAGTGCATAATTTTTTGGCAAAAAAACATGTTCAAAAAGCCAATCAAGATGCAATTCAAGGTGGGCTAGAAACTTTTGCCACAATTGATGAAACCCAGATTGATAAATCAATTCTAAAAAACAACATCTTCATGGTTGACCTCCAGTCTGAAAGTGTGGAAATTGCCAAGCTTAGTCTTTGGCTAAAAACTGCCAAAAAAGATCAGAAACTAAATAATTTGGATAGCAATATTAAATGCGGAAATTCTCTAATCGACGACCCTGAAATTGCTGAAGATTTGGCTTTTGATTGGGGTAAGGAGTTTGGTGGTAAAAATGAAAGTGAAATTGACCCCACAGTTAAAAAGTTATAAGTTCAAAATATGTCAGAGAAAGAAAAAAGTTTATTTATCAAAGATTTTGATAGCTGGAATGAGTATAAAAAGAAATTGGAAATTAAGCAGTCTCCCCTTTGGAAATATAATCAGCAAAAAGATCGCTATTATTATGACTTTTACCCAAGAGAAGTTTGGTATTGTTCAATTGGAGTTAATATTGGTGTGGAAATTTGTGGTAAAAACCAGGATTTTGAAAGACCTGTTTTAATTCTCAAAAAAAGTGGTAGGTTGTTTATATGTTTGCCGATGACTTCAAAAAAACCAAGTAACGAGAAACTGTATTTTGATTTGAGTTTTATCGACAATTCGGGGAGTTTAGTTGAATCATATGCGACTATCACAAACCCAGTTTCGCTAGATGTGAATAGACTTTTGAGAAGAGTTAGAAAAATATCGCCAGACAAGTTTAGCAGTTTACTCCAAAAACATGTCGAATTTTTGCAAAATTACCCAAAAACGATCCCCCCAATTAAGGGAGGTCTCAGGGTCCAAAATGGATAGGATTAAATATATTATATAATAAAAATAGATGTCCGTCAAGTATTTATTAAAAACCTCTAAACTATGCCACAACCTCAAGCCCAAACTACCAAATCAACACCCCAACTTTTTGATGTGATTGTGGGAAACTGGCTTGTACTTATTTGCCTAAAACCTCAAATCTTCAGACTATAAAAAGTATGATTAAAGAAAATAGCATTTGGATTTTTGTTGATGAAACTGGAACTTCAAGCTTGGATGATAGTTCTAATCCGATTTTTGCACTGGGCTTTTTAGCCACGAGCGACCCTGTTTTGATTTCTAAAATTCTTAGTGAAGTTAAGTATGAAATTTGGCAAGAAGGCAATAATAAAATTAGTCAGTTTTTTCATGCGACCAATGATCCTAAAATAGTCAGGGCTAAATTCTACCAAAAGATTATTGATAAGAAATTAGACTATCACCACTTTTCTTTTTTGTATGTACTAAAAGAAGATCATTTTGAACAAATGCAAAAGTTCTCTTATGGTGAAGAAAAATCTTTTAAAGAGTATATTAAAAACGGCTGGTTGATTAAAACTTACAATTATTTAATTCACACTTATTTAAGCAATTTAATAAAATCATTACAAATAAATCTAACTGTTACCAAAATAAACTTAGTTTTATCAAGTATTTTTACTCAAAAACAAAACGAAATTTTAACTAAAATTTTAATAAAAAGTAGTCAAAAATTATTATCAAAATATAACTTACAAAATAAAATAAATATCTACTGGGTAGATAATAAAACTGATTATGGTTGTCAGCTGGCTGACTATTTTACTTGGAGTGTAAATAGAAATTTAATTAGAAATGAAGATATGGGGTTCTCTTTTTTAAAATCAAGAAACAAATTTAATATTGAAAATCTAACGGATCATTTTCTGCAATATAATCAAAAAAGGTTTTATGAAATTTATACCAAATTGTTAAATGGAAAATTGAGAGAATTATCACCAAATTTAATCAAGCAAAATACTCCACCTATAGAGAGAAGCTATTCGCCTGAGAACTAAATCTCACCTCTCTAAGAGCCTACGGGGCACTTGTTAGTGGAGTTTGTGAATATATAATACAAAATTAGTTTAATCTTGTCAACAAACCAAAACAACCCGTGAAAATCTCTAACATATGCCATCAACCAACCAAACCCAAACCACCAAATCAACACCCCAACTCTTTGATGTGATCGTGGGCAATCCACCGTATGTGCTAATGCAGCCTTCAAATACTGACGAAAAAACCTTGAATTATTTTAAAGAAAATTATGAAGTAGCAAGCTATAAAATCGATTTATTTCATCTTTTTATTGAAAAAGGAATTAAACTTTTGAACGATGGTGGCTATTTAGGATTTATCACTCCAAACACTTATTTGACCAATAAATATATTATAAAACTTCGTCAGTTTATTCTGGATAATTGTGAAATCAAGAAAATTGTGTTGTTTGATGAAGCTGTTTTTCCTGATGCTAGTGTGGATACTTCAATATTGATAATCAAAAAAACTAAACACAAAAACCTTGAAAACGAGGTTGAAATTTTGAAAATGGCAGTTGGTGGAGAAACTACTTTTTTGAGAAAAATTAAACAAAAAACTTGGGAAGAAGATCAAGATAAAATTTTTAATGTAAATGAGAAAAAAGAGTTTGATTTGGCAAATTGTGTCGAGCTTGGAAGTATTGGGAAAACTTATTTTGGTATTCAGGCATTTGATAAAAAATCATCAACAAATTTAGAAAAAATTGATACGAACTATTTACCTTTAATTGATGGTGGAGATGTTTTTGAAAGACAAATTTCAGTCCCTAATTTTTACTTTAATTTTAAGGAAGAAAATATAAAAAGTGGTGGAGATTGGGAAATTTATAAAAAAGACAGAATTGTAATTCGCCAAATCGGAAAAGTTCCTGAAGTTGGTTTTTGTGAAAGTAAAATTTTAACTTCAAATACAATTTATAACCTTTATTTAACAGATGAAAAATACAATCTAAAATATGTTTTGGGAGTTTTAAGCTCTGGTTTTATTAAAGAATTTTGGCTTGAAAACTTTTCTGACAACAAGCAGCTTTTCCCTAAAATAAAAGGTTATCAACTTCAACAACTCCCAATTCCCAAAGCCACCCCCGAACAACAAGCCCAAATTGCCGAGCTGGTGGATAAAATCATGATCCTTAAAAAAGAAATGCAGGATTATCTCAAAAATACTTTTATACTTTTGCAGGCCGAACTTGGAGGGCAGAAAATAACCCTAAACAAAAAACTAGAAAAGTTTTGGACACTAGATTTTGCTGAATTTCTGAGCGAGCTAACCAAACAAAAAATCCAAATTAGTCACCCACAAAAACGAAATCTGATCACTAGTTTTGAAACCGATAAAAATAAGATTTTGGAGTTGGAAACTCAGGTGAAAAATATCGATAATGAGATTGAGAAGTTGGTGAGAGAGCTTTATAAGTTGTAAAATTTAAATAATTTAATATATATATATATATGCTAGCTTTTATAGATGAGAGTGGAGACCCGGGTTTGAAAATAGGCAAGGGATCAACTAAATATTTTGTGTTGTCGATGGTATATTTTGAAGAAGATCAAGAAGCTATTGAATGCGATCATAAAATTAAATCTCAAGAATCACATAAAAACAATTTATTGCAACTGGCAGACATAATTGTAGGCAGTACTGCTAAAACAGTGTCCGAATCTTTAGACAAAGATATTTATAGAAATATAATTAAAATCAAGGAAATTCAAATTAAAACATTTCCACCGAAATAGTCATACAAACAAAAAGACCACCTTGCGGCGATCTCTTAGCGTCCATTCTCCTATTCTTATTCAGAAAAGCACACCCGAAAGTGACAGTTCAAAGAAATGGCAATTCCTTATTGACCTTATAATATCAGGTTTTATAAAACATGTCAAAATTAAGTTTAGATAAATAATCTAGACACCTCTTCCTCACCATCAAAAACAGCTGCTCAGACTGTAAATACTTGGCCTAATTAAAAAAATGGGAGGATGAAATACTAATTTCTAATGATTCTTTCAATCATTTTATGCTTTCTATCTTTTCTTAGTCCATTATGACAATT
>Ga0207418_100012_pt1 | contig 58935 bp, 77 predicted proteins | sample LakMenEpi05Aug08_FD_150669 | JGI IMG/M metagenome (GOLD analysis project Ga0207418, IMG submission 150669) | Freshwater microbial communities from Lake Mendota, WI - 05AUG2008 deep hole epilimnion (SPAdes) | ecosystem: Environmental > Aquatic > Freshwater > Lake > Epilimnion/Euphotic zone ...
GGAGTGGCATACAAGTAGAGTAAGTGAATTTACCTCTACCCACTAAAAACAATTAAATTTACTTTTGGGAACTATATACAACGCTAGGGGATCTTACAAATTATCTTGTTAACATCGTTAACTGATAGTTTTTTAGGTTGCTCCATAAAGTTTTTTTAAGCTTACTAATAGTATTTTATATTTGATACTTAATCGATATAACACAAATTTACTTCTTTTGCAAAAATTATTTTTTGATTTTAATTTAATCTGCATTGGCTTTAAACGACTGATTGATAGTAATATTTCAATATTTCTAAGGAGAATTTCGGTGGTTTTTGCATACCTTTATTTACCTTTAATTTTGCCAAAAGGTTTAGATTTATTTTGAGTTATTTTTATGAATTATATCTTTATGGATGAAAGCGGAGATCTTTCTTTTAACTTAGAAAAAGCCAAAACTAGTCGAAATTTTATTGTTACTTTTTTGGTCGTAACCAACCCCAAACCATTTGAAAAACTTATCAAAAAAATCTTTTCCAAACTCAAAAAATCTCAAATAAAAGGACTTGGTGGAGCTTTGCATGCCTACAAACTTTCACCCAAAAACAAGATTCAAATCCTACACCAACTGATCAAACTAGACTTTCAGATAATGACGATAAAGCTTAACAAATCTAAAGTTTATTCCAAGTTGGTAGATGAAAAACAGGTTTTATATAATTACATCACCAATATTTTGATTGATAGAATTTTGAGCAAAAAACTAATCAACACAACTGACGACACTTGCCTAATAGCTTCCAGAAGAGAAACCAACAAATTTTTGAATCAGAACTTTTGTAATTATTTGGAAAACAGCTCTAAAAAGAGCCACAACACAAATATTAAAATAGAAATAAAAACACCTCACGAGGAAAAGTGTTTGCAAGTTGTAGATCTTTTAAGTTGGTCAATTTTTCGCAAAGTTGAACATTCTGACGAGTCGTATTATGAAATCTTAAAATCAAAGTTGGTCGAAGAAAATTCTTTCTTTAAATAGCAAAACCTTGAGTGCTATTCGAGGAACCGTACGGAGCCCCACACTCAAGGAATTACTTACTATAAGTTTAATTTACCAAATTAGTTTAATGATGTCAAAATAATTTGCATAAAAAACTGATTGATCGTGGTCATAATACAAATATTTTTAAGGAGAGTTTATCTGAATTAGCAAGTAAAATTGATTCTACAAAGATGGCTATTTTGGTTTTGACTAGGTTTAGTTTTGGTTGTATAATAAAGCAAAAATGTACCTACAAAAATTACAAAAACAAAAAAAATGGTTGGTTTTTTTATTGCTAGCTGGTGTCTTATTTGGCGCTGGAAGCGTGCAAAGTCTGGCAAATACCCCAAACCAAGATGCCAAAACAACTTATCAAACTCAAACTGACAAAGTTCAAAAAGAAATCGACAGAATAAACTTGGACTTGCAAAATATAAACCAAAACAAAGAAACTACCCAAAGCCAAACACTTGCCGGTCAGGTCAGCACCAAACAATCTTCTATAAACGAAATCGATAGACTGATAATAGATACCCGAGTGGTAATAGGTCAGCTAGATAAACAAATTAGAGACAATCAAGATGAAATCGATATTCTAAACAAAGAGCTGTCAGAAATGGTTTTGCAGATTCAAAGCAGACAGCTAAAAAAACCTATCACGGTAATTTTTTCGGGCAAAAATATGGGGTCTATGATTAGTGAAATCTACGGACTATCAACCATAGAACAATCTATAGAAGCCAAAAAACAACAAATAGATAAAGCAAATAGAGATCTAAAAGATACCAAAGAAAAAAATGAAACGCTAAAAACTCAACTGGAGACAACCCGATCCCTGCTAAAGAGTGAGCAGTCTGGACTTAAGTTTTTGTTTGACCAAACACAAGGTCAAGAGTCTCGTTATCAAAGCCTACTTAAATCTATAAACGAACAAAAAACCCAACTAGAAAGCCAATTAGGGACTTTGGAAGGTGAATATTTGGCTGAGCTATCCAACGAAAGGTCCAAACAACAATATGTCGATACGGGTTACACCAGTCAATGCAGTTTTGAAGAAACCCAACCTTTAAATGTACCTCCAGATTATTTTACTAGTCCCGCAAAAGGTTATCTCACGCAGCCTTTTCACTGTGGCCACGATGGTATAGACATTGCCAACGATACAGGGTCAGATTTGGTGGCAGTGGATGATGGAGAGGTCATAAAAGTTGGTCCCGAAATGAAGGGCTGTGTTGGGTTTGGGTGCAGTGGCGGTTTTGGTAATTATATCGTAGTAGAACATGTAGTCCCTTCGGGGCAGAAAGTGTATTCTTTGTACGCTCACCTTCAATTCAAACCAACTCTGGTAATTGGGCAAAAAGTTGCCAGAGGTCAGACAGTTGGACTAATGGGCTGTACTGGCTACACCTTTCCTTATCCTTGTGGTGTGCATATCCATTTTATGTTGCTTTCGGAGTCTTCCCAAAAAAGCGGTCTTGGCTGTAGATACGGTAGAGCAAAATGCTATAACCCCTTAAAATATATGAAATTATGATTATTAAACCAAAACAAATTTATCTATTTTTGGGTGTATTTTTGATAGTTCTGTCTTTGATAGTGGCAGTTTTTTATCAAACCAGCCAAAGTCAAGCCAAAAAAGGTTTTGCGGGCATATCTTCCACGGGTAAAATTCACAACCCAAAATTGACTTACATCGAAATCGCAGACTCCCCAATAGAGCGAGGAAAGGGTTTGATGAATAGGCAGGATTTGTGTTATGAGTGTGCTATGTTGTTTGTTTTTGAAGAAGAATCAACCCAATCTTTTTGGATGAAAAACACCTATATTTCTTTGGACATAATTTTTTTGGACGCTTCGGGTAAAGTGGTTGCAATATCCCAAAATGCCGAACCTTTAAACGAAGAAAAAAGATATATTTCAGAGACTCCAGCTCAGTTTGCCTTGGAAGTTAAAGCTGGTTTTGCTAAAAATAATAATATTTTGGTTGGTGATTTTTTTAAGGTTCAGGAAATGATAGACCAAGGTGTAGAGTACAATTTTTCAAAAGAAAATCTAAAGTAAAAATTGGAATTTTAATAGTTATTAAAAGGATTCTTATTTACAAAAAGTACTTTTTAAGGCATACCTCATATTATGACACCTTGGGAAGAGATTCGCCTAAAACTAAATATCGTTGATGTAATCGGAGAGTACTTGCCGGTGCGTCAGTTTGGAGCAACCTACAAATGCGTCTGCCCTTTTCATAAGGATAAAAACCCAAGTTTGGTAATCTCTCCAGAAAAAGGTTTTTGGCACTGCTTTGGTTGTGGAGCTGGTGGCGATGTATTCAAATTTGTAACCGAATATGAAAATATTTCCAAAAAAGACGCCCTAGAAAAATTAGCCAAAAAAGCTGGTGTACTACTACAAACCAATTTCAAACCAAAAGCAACTAGTTTAAGCCAAAGTGCGAGCGAGGTCGAAACTCCAGAAATCAGCAGTTTTGAATTGGGGTATAAATACCTAGATTGGACAGCTTTGGTGTATCACAAACTCCTCAAAAAAATCCTAAAAGATCGCAATCACCCAGTTACAATTTATTGCCTAGAAAGGCATCTAAGTGAAGATATTATAGATACTTTTTTGCTTGGCTACGCTCCTAGTGGGAATTTTTTAGGGCAATTAGCTGGCAAGCACGGTTTGAGTAAAGACCTTTTAGTAGAGGTTGGTTTATTAAAAAAAGTCCAAACCGATTTTAAGGATAAATTTAGTCACCGCATAGTTATTCCTGTTTGGGATAGATTTGGAAAAGTAGTTGGCTATACGGCCAGGGTCTTGCCTGGAGACAAGGGCGACCGACCAAAATACCTAAACTCACCTCAAACGGATTGGTTTAACAAATCCAGTCTTTGGTATGGTTATCACCTCAATCAAAAAGAAATTCGCAAGCAAAAAGAAGTTATAGTAGTTGAGGGAAATATGGATGTTATTGCTGCCTACCAATCTGGACTCAAAAATGTCTTAGCCTCCCAAGGGACATCTTTTACCCAAAATCAGCTCTTGCTACTCAAACCACTCCAAGCCAAAATCAGACTAGCTTTTGACAACGACGAGGCTGGTAAAGTTTCTGGCAGAAAATTTTATTTGGAATCTACCAAAATTGGACTAGATGTTTATCAAGTTCTGATACCCGAAAATTTTAAAGATTTAGATGAATATTTAACGAGCCTAAAAGCTAATAATTTGGACCCAAAAGTAGAACTCAAATCAATCAGTTATTTGGAATTTGTTTTGCAAAAACTAGAAAACCAGCTCAGAAGTACAAACCTAGAAGTACAAAAAGAAGCCATTACTAATTTGTTAGAACTTTTGGCTGTCAATGACCGTCTAACTCAAGAGCATTTTTTAGACAAAATAGCAGTTTTAACCAAAAAAAGTAGATTTGCTTTGAATGGAGAAATGCAAAAAGTGAGCAAACAAAAACCAACTCTAAACGAACACAAAGAAGTCCAAATAGAAGTTAAAAATAATGACGAAGTACAAAATGCTATTTTGGTGGCTTTTCAAAATTTGACTGCTTTTTATGTTCAAAAAAAATCTTCTCTAAATTCTGGAAAAGAGCTTTTGGCAAGCAGTCTCTTGGCTAGCTTTTATGCTCTTTTGAGAACGATAATTCCAACCCTAAATACCACAGAAACTTTTGAAGAATATTTGCAAAATAACCAATCAATTTTTGATTTAATAATGCAAAATCAAATCCCTGAACCAGAAAATTTGCAACAAAATATCAGTGTTTATTTAAATAGCCACCTGCACTCTTTTTCTAGCGACCAAGACCTTCAAAAAATCTGGCTGCAGACCAAGCAACTAACTCAGCAAAATCTTTGGCAAGAAAGCTAGTAAAATATCTAAGTAACCCTAAACTCAAGTTTTGTTTTTTGGTTTTTAACTACCGAAAATATTTTTTGTAAGAAATTGAGTCTTGGATTTGATCAATCAAAAAATTCTGAACCACCAAACCATTAAGCAAATTTATTCTGACTAAAATAATCTTGGAATTGGCTAAAATTGCTATCAAGTTTATGGATTCTGGGTAAGAGTCCTGAGTTTTGGCAAATTTAAAAAGTTCGATTTTGGTTTGGTGTTGGGATTCAAGAAAATCTTTTAATTCCAAAAAATCATCAAAGAAAAGTTCTTTTTGCGAGGCTTTATTGATCCATAATTGGCAAGAATTATCACTAAAGTGCTGGCAATCACCATCTAAATAAATCACCTTTTGGTCTATTTGAATTAAATCTGAGGATACCCCCTTGGAGTATTTGTCTTGATCAGGAAAAATAGGCAAAACTAACTCTTTCCAAAAACTGTCTAAACTGATTTCAAAAGTCTCTGACTCAAAATACAAAACTGCTTTTAGGTCACTGCTTAGATTTTTGATCAAAATATCTTGGCGGTTGTTTATGTTTGGCAGCTCCTCAGGCGACTGTAGTACCTGAATATTTTTTAGCTCCCCACAACCTACTGCACTCCAAAATCCTTGCAAGTTGGTTTGAGCCAACAAGTCTCTATTTTGTGGTGGGTTTGAACTAAAACTTAGAGTGCAATTAAAATCTAAAATTTTTAGACTTAGAGTTTTGATAGTTTCAACTTCGGGACTTGGTTTAGTTTGGGTGATTTTTTTGTCTAAAATACTACTTTTAGAAAGATATTCTTCAGGTCTTTTTGGGCTATTGGAGCTGGCTAATTCTGGCAAAGCCCAGGCTAAAATATTAAAATAGCTGCAAAAAATATAAATTCCAACCACCAAGCATCCATAAAAAACTAAACTAGGTAAAAAAACTAGTTGTTTGCGATTTTGATTATAAGAACCGGTATTTTTTTTGACTTTAAAAAAGTTTAACCTAAACATTACTTATTTATACAAGACACTAAGCTTGCTAGAATTTGTCAAAGAAGCTTGCAAGTTATATATTTTGACAAAAATAGGCTTTGCTATACAAATAAAGTTTATGACTTTAACAAAACATTTTCAAATTTTTTGCTTAGATCACCGTGGCAGTGGTAGATAAACCTACTAGTGAATGTGAATAATTTTACTCAGTCTGTTTACCCTGGGATCTAAATTTTTTTGGCTATTTCTGGATTTGTCACATACACTGAGATTTTAGCTACTACCTTATTATAATTTTTATTTATGTTTGCCACTTTAATTAAAAGATTGTTTTTGATATTGAGTATATTTACAGTTTTTGGGCTGGTTTCAACCCCTCTAAATGCCTTGGCTGGGCAAACTATACCCGATCAAATTCAACTAGAATATATGAATACCCAGAGCAAAGAAATAGTTCAAAGCGGCCTAGAAAATGCCTTAAAAAAGCTCCTTGCCCAAAAAGTGAATCAAGAAAATTCAGGTGATACAAAGTTTGAAGTTACTCACACCCAGCTTTTAGAAAATTCTCTAATTATCTCTCTTAGTAATCTAACCCCTGAAGAAATTATTCATGCTGATAAAAATTCTGGTCAGCCAGCCGTAGCCAGAAAAATAAACTTTTTCAATATAATTTTTTTGAAAACTCAAAATGGTTGGCAGGGTGTTTTGGATAATCAACTTTCTTCAGAAAAAATCGCCTCCACTCCAAATCTAGGCTTAGCCGAAAAAAGTTCTCTGGAAGGTGTAAAAAAAATTACCTTAAACGCTGCCAGTACAAACAAATATCGAGACTACAAATTTCCTTGGCCAGCAGGTGAAGCCTGGGTTACTGAAATCACCTACAACAACTCACCTTGGGGTTGGCATACAGATCATGTAGGTTGGGCATTGGATTTTTTACCACCAGCCAATGCTAGTCTAAATATTTTAGCTAGTAGTCCAGGAGTAGTGGAGTGGATTTGCACAACAGATAACTCCAGAAATCAGGCAGGCGTCCATATCAGAACAGTTGCAGGTGGAGTTGATTATGGGGAAACTTTGAGGTACTATCATATTCGTAAAGATATGCTCGCAGTAGGTTATCAGTCTGTTGAACAGGGTCAATATTTAGGCAAATTAAAAGAAGGTGGAAACACTGGCTACCCTGGATGTAATTTGTACAGCTACAATACACACTTACACTTAGGTTTTCCAGCCAGAGATTTTCAAATTGATGGAATAGTTTTTAACCCAGCACTGAGCATGCAGTGGAGTCCGTTGTACTCAAGCCAAGGCTACATTAGGAACAAAAAAGTAGTTTTTCATGACTCCTCCGAAGGCCCGCTTCCAGAAAAAAACCAGACTTCTTCACTCTCGAGTCTGAACACTGAAACACAAACTTTTTCTTCTCAGAATTACTCACGAAGTACAGAGTCGGTAGTTTTTTCACCTGTTTTGGTGTCTTCTTCTAGTCAAACTCAAAATTCACAGTCAGTTTCTAGTAGTAGTTCAGAAAAAACCAACTCTTTAGATTTTAGCTCATCAGAACTAAGTACAAATAATTTTTCTACAAAAAAAGATTCCAAAAATTCTGATTTAATTTTGGCAATGGTTTTTTTCCCTCCGATTTCAATTTTAAGCTGGTTGACTCTAAACAAAATTAAAGAGACTAAAAAATCTTAAATGACTTAAACTCATTTAAAAGATAGTTTTACTTAAGAACATTTTGGAAGTTTAAATTTGGTGTTAAAAAATATAAAAATCAGTATTTTAAATTTGTAATTTAGTTATTTTTTATTCAGAGGGTTGTGATTTTTCAACTTAAATTAAAAATTTGTACAATTTTAAACTGATTCTCAAGTGCCTGGAAGTCGGAAGTCGGAATTCAATATCAGACAATTTCTTAAACTTTTAACAGCTTATTTTGACATTTCCAAAATCAAGTCTTACACCTAAAAAGTTAATTAAAAACTTTTAATATTCAAATTATATGCACACACTAATGAAACTTCCTTATCAATATTCTGATCTAGAACCTTTTATCGATGCCAAAACGGTAGAAATTCACTATAGCAAACACCACCAAACATATGTCAACAAGCTTAACGAAGCTTTAGCTGGGACTGATTATGCTCAAAGAGATTTGGCAGATTTACTAAAAAATGTTGAGTCTTTACCAGAAAATCTAAAAACTCCAGTTATCAATAACGGAGGTCAGGTTTATAATCACAATTTATATTGGGAATCCATGTCACCAAATTCTAAAGCTCAACCAGAGGGAATTTTGGCTGAAAAAATAAACCAGAAATGGGGTTCTTTTGATAATTTTAAATCTGAATTTTCAAACCTTGGAGCTACTCAATTTGGAAGCGGATGGGTTTGGCTTAGTGTCGATCAAAACAAAGAACTAGTTTTGGAAAAAACCTCCAACGCAGACTCACCAATTATGCACGCAAAGACTCCAATTATGACTATGGATGTTTGGGAACACGCTTATTATTTGAAATATCAAAATTTGCGACCAGATTATATCAAAGCATTTTGGAGTGTAGTTAATTGGTCAGAAATTGAGTCAAAATTTTTGCAAGCAGTTGCTTAATTCGCATAAAATGATCTACAAAATTGGTATTTTTGGAGCCCACGGCACAGGTAAAACAACCCTGGGTAAAGCTCTTTGTGAGGTCATCAGAGTTGATTTTATTACCAACACCATGCGAAATATGTGGAAAGAGTTTGGAGTAAATGATTTTGAAAAACTCCCACAAGATGCCAGATCTTTGTTTCAAAAGCAAGCTATTGTAAGACAAATTGAACTCGAGAACACCAAAAATAGCACGGGATTTGTTACTGATCGTACAGTTTTGGATAATTTAGGCTATACACTCTTAAGCTCAGATATGACACAAAGTGATCTTTTGCTGTACCAAACTTTGGTAAAAGAAAGGTTAAATAGTTATACTCATCTTATTTATTTGCCGGTGGTTTTTGATGCTCCAAGTGAGCATTTGCGAGCTGATGTTAGCACTAGAAAAAGTTGGGCAGGGATTATTGAAGGCTTGATTGAAGATTATTTGCCACCCAAAAAACTCTTAAAAATGCAAGTGATTAGCCACGAGGAGAGAATTCAGGAAGTCTTAAAATTTATCAGATTTGAGGAAAATGGCCAGACGAAAAAAGTTTAAATTCAACCAAATTCAAAACTTTGCAAATGTTATTGAACCTAGCAAACCAAACTATACTCAAATAAAAGGTAATTGGACTGAATATTTTAAAAACCAAAACCCCATAGTGTTAGAATTAGCCTGTGGATATGGAGAATATACAGTTGGTCTGGGCAAGCTTTTTCCGGATAAAAATTTTGTGGGAATTGATATAAAAGGTGATAGAATTTGGAAGGGAGCGACTGAAGCTTTTGATGAAAATCTAAAAAATGTTGCTTTTTTGCGAACTTCGATTGAAAACTTAGAAAGCTTTTTTGCCGCCCAAGAAGTCTCCGAAATTTGGTTAACTTTCCCAGACCCTCAACCTAATAAAGAATCCCGCCGACTAACCTCTGATAGGCATCTACAAATTTATAAAAATATCAGCAAACCTAAGGCCAATTTTTACTTAAAAACTGATAATACTCGATTCTTTGAATTTAGCCTAAAAAAACTTTTAGATTTTGGGGTAAGTGACTTAAAATATACTTTTGATCTCTACAATTCACCTTATCAAAATCAAGCTTTTGGCCTGACCACTCGCTATGAGTCCAAGTTTAAAGCTAGTAAAATAAAATATTTGAGTTGTCTTTTGTAATTTACAAAACCAGATGGCTATAATCTCCAGTAATTGCTGAAATCCTTATGAATCAAAGATCTAGCCGAATTCTAAGAACCTGTTTAACATTTTTTTAGAATCTCAAATTTAGCCTCAAAAACTACAAAACTCACCTTCTAATTTTACTTTTTTGACCAATTTCTAGTTTAGACAGTTGTAATTTCCTCATCTTAAATTTGAGATATACTGGAATATTAAACAAGTTCTAAATTGCCTCTTTAGCTTCCATTTCTTCTTTTTCGTAAATCTCTTCTTTTTGGTTGAATTCTGCCAAATACTCAGTTTCTAAAATAGATTCGGGAAAATTGTTTGAGTGCAAAATTTTCTTGGCTTTTTGTTTGATTTTATAAATATCCTCTTGTGTGCTGTGATTGTTCACAATTAAACTTCCAATAACTGTTTTTTGACCGTCTGGGGAGATTATTTTGAGGTCGTAGATTTTTTCGATTTTTTCAATATCTAGTAATTCATCAATAACTTTTTGATCAAGCTCTGTACTAAGTTGAGTATTTTCAGGTTCAATATGGTGATTTTTGGCTGGTGCATTTTGATCTAGGCTAATTAGATTTTGAACCAAAACATAAATCAAAATTCCAAGGGCTATAGCCAAATCTAAAATCCAAAATTTACTGATCAAGGTTGTGATTCCAAAAATCAATAAAAGAATCCAGCTCGCTTCAGCTCTAAAAAAATCCATTTTAAGGCTAGTTTTTTTGACTCCAAAAACAAGAATTAACTTGGCAAGTATAGCTATGACTGAAATTGTTATAAGAATTTGTGGAGAGGCTGTATACTCAACTTCAGCTTCTAAGTTTACAGCATAAAAACGGGTAACCAAAAAAGCTATCAAACCAGAACAAGCTACCAGCCAAAAATAATTCCATCGGCGGACGGTTTTTTGAGTTTTGCTGTGCAAAAAATAGACCTCTATAAAACCTGATAAAAGAAATAGGGTTTGAGCAAAAAGTACATTTACTTGATCTTTGTTGACCAAAGCTAGCCAAAAACTAGCTACAATCAACACCACCTCAACACCTTTGTATAAATTTTGAATTTGGTTTGGACTAAGCCCAGATTGTCTTTTTTCAGTCATAAATCAAACTAATTTTAGTTAATATTAGCCAGCATATTCGATAATGCGTTTATCATAAAATCCAATAACTTTTATTTTTACTGGTGAGTTTACGCTAGTACCTATGTCAGCTGCTATCTTACGAGTGGTTTCGTTCATTTTGGCAAGGCTGATTTGTTCTGGATCAAAAAACACCCACATTTCCTTACTTCCTCGCATGATCCAAGATTTGGTTACCCCCTTAACATTTGAGGCAACTCTTTCCAAGGATTCCATTCTTTGGAAATAAGCCTCAGCGGTTTCTTTTCTGGCTCCAATCCTACCACCAGAGATGTTATCACAAGCATCAACTAAGACAGCCTCCACACAAAAACCTTTTTCGGGATCGTTGTACTGCTCGTTGTGGTGACTAGAAACACATTTTTTGATCCTCCAATCAAGTCCAAACATATCACAAATTTTTTCACCAAGATCTACATGATTACCTTTTGGAGTCATTTCTTCATCTACGGCTTTGCCTATGTCATGAAGTAAAGCTCCTTTAATACAAATCATTTTATCTACCGGTCTAGCAAGGCTTGGGAAAGCTGCGTTTAGCTCATCAGCAAGCAGTCCTGCCAATTTTGCCATCTCTACACTGTGCTTAAGCATGTTTTGCCCATAGCTTGTGCGGAATTTCAGTCTTCCAATCATACGCACCAATTTAGCGGGGAAATCGTAAATCCCTAGCTCATTTACCGCCCATTCTCCAGCTTCAGCAATTTCTTGAGAAAGTTCAGATTTGGATTTTTCGCACATTTCCTCGATTGAAGAAGGGTGAATTCGACCATCAGCTAATAACTTTTCGAGGGTTTTTTTGGCAATATGTCTTCGGATAGAACTAAATCCAGAAATGGTTACTATCTCTGGTGTTTCATCAATGACAAACTCAACTCCAAGGGTTTTTTCAAGCCATTGAATGTTTCTACCTTGTTTTCCAATAATTTTACCTTTATCTTCCTCACTATTTAGCCGAACGGTTGTGATTGTAAATTCATTGGCAACCTCACTGGAGCATCTTTGAATCGCCATAGCTACAATTTCTCTGGCTTTTTGATTGGCATCGTCTTCGGCATTTTCTAGGATTTTATGCTGATAATCAATTAGCTCATGACCCATTTTTTCTCTAGCTTCAGAAACAACCCTTTGTTTGGCTTCTTCAAAATCCAATTTGGTTACTTCTTCTAATTTTTGGATCAGTTTTTGTTCAATCTCAGACTCTTTTTGATTGACTTGGTCTCGTTTAGCCAGCAAATCTTGTTTGATATTTCTAAGCTCATCTTTGATTTTCTCAATTTTTTCTCGCTCCACTTCATTTTTTTCTAATTTTTCGTCCAAAATACCTTCTTTACGATCGACATTTTCTTGCAGTTCCAAGATTCTTTGTCGCATTTCTTTTTCCTCTTTTTTCATTTGCTCCTGAAGTTCAAGTTTTAGACGACTGACGATTAGTTCGTTCTTTTCTTGATTCTGACTTCCCAAAAGATCTTTATGTTCACTGATTTTCAATTCTTGCTGACTTAAAAGCTCACTGGTTACTTTTTTAATATTTGCTTCTAATTCTTCCTGGGAATATTTTTTATCAGAAGATTTGGGGTTATTTTTGAGTTGAAAATATTGATAGGCAAAGTAAATACAAGCCAACAAAGCTACAAATAGTAGCACTACAAGGAAAGTGTTCATAATGGGAGAATAATAAATTAATTTCTAAAGCACCAACGATTTTCTATAAGTTCAAACGAAATTCGTGATAATAAAATGGTTTGATAGCTCTGAAATCTAAGCTAAATTACAAAAATCTTTTCAGTCAAGTTGACAAATTCAGGTTTTAGAGGTCGTTTAAAGTATTTGCAATCGTAGCTCAGTGGATTAGAGTAGCTGGCTTCGAACCAGTTGGTCGGGGGTTCGAGTCCCTCCGGTTGCACCAATTAAATCAAAAAATTAGTAATCATCTGTTTTCCTGCTTCTGTAGCAAAAGACTCTGGGTGAAATTGGATTCCTTGTATAGGAAATTTTTTGTGCCTCAAACCCATTATTTCACCTTCAAAAAGACCTTTTCTAAGCATATCTGAACTTTTTGCAAAATCATTTTGGGTGTGTTGAGTATCAATCCCGCTAAAAGCTGTAATTTCCAAATCTTTTGGTAAACTGTTAACCTCGGCAACCAAAGAATGGTACCGCATAACTTCTACATTTTGTGGTAAATTTGCAAAAATACCACTGTTGTTGTGATTAATTTTACTAGTTTTTCCGTGCATTGGTAGCTTAGAGCGTACCACTTTGCCACCATAATAATGACACAAACCTTGCATCCCCAAACAAACCCCAAGAGTTGGTATTGACGGGCTTAATTGAACCAAAATCTGACCGCACGCACCAAAATAGTTTTGATCGCTAGGATCTCCCGGCCCAGGTGAGATGACGATTTTTTGGTAATTAGATTTGATTTCATCTAGATTCAGTTTGTCGTTGGGGATGACACTAATTTTACCAGAAATATTTTTTTGGAGATAAATTTCACCCACCAGTTGATACAGATTGAAGGTAAAAGAGTCGTAATTATCGATAATTAAAATATTCATACAAAACTAAAAAACAAACAATCCTTTTTGCCTTTTTGCCTTTGGATCGATTAGTCCTAGATAGATTATTTGGTTGTTTTCTTTTTCTACTATAATTTGGCTGATATTTCCAGTAGGGCTACTAAGATTTACATTGTCTTGGGTGTTCCAAGATTGACCCTGGTTGGTGGTAATAAACAAGCGACTGTCTATGCTAGCTATTATTCTGGATAATCCCGAATTTGGATCCGCTGCTACATCATAGATATTGGCTTGCTCAGATTGCAAAGGAAGAGCTAGTTTGGTAAAATCTTCACCGCTATTTTGAGAGTACCAGATTTGTTTATCAGCAAGCAAAATCCAAGGTTTTTTAGCTGTGGGGTTGGTTATTTTACTAGTGGCTTTGTCCACCAAAATGCCAGCTGTTACAGGGATTAGTTTTTCGTATTTTCCAAAAGTTGCCTTACCTCCAAAACCTAAATCAAGACTATCTTTTGGTTGACTTTCACCAATACTACTTCCTGATTTGGTAAGTTTTTGAGTAACCCAAGTATCTCCAAGGTCGTTGGAATAAGCCAGTCCATCATCTTGGAAAAGCACAAAGAAAAGTTTATCAAATTCTGGTACAAAACCTATCTGAACTGGAGTGTCTTTGAAGCTACGAACTTTTTCCCAAGTAAGACCACTATCAAGACTCCTGAGCAAAGCTCCTTTTTCTAAAATGGCAAAAATATTATTGCTGTTTAGAGGATCTACAGTCAAAAATAAAACCTCAATGTCGTTTTGAACTTCAGAATAGACTTCTTTAAAAGTAATACCCTGATCTAAAGATTGGTAAATTTTACCAAGGCGGTTTTCTGTTACAGACAAATAAATTACTTTTTCATTGTTTGGATCGATTGCAAAATCAGTGATTTGAATTTTGTCATTAGCTGCTATTTGGTTGTTGATTTCTTGAGTTTTGGCCCTAGCGTCAGAGTTTGTGCTGCCAACGGGAATCAAATAAATTCGTTGCCAAATTTGACCACCATTACTACTTTTAAACAGACCTTTTTGTTTGGTTAAGCTAAACAGTAGATCTTTGCTGATTCGTTCGATTTTTAGCACAGAAAGACCGCTAAGACCTTGATTGTCAGTGCTGCCATCTGGTTGCAAAACAGCATTTGCCCTGACAAATCCGTCACTTCTTACAGCTGGGTCATTTTTCAAAACTCCATATACTGTAGTTGGTTTAGCTTGGTTGCTGACAAAAGGAATGGAGCAAGAAGCAGCGGTTCCCAAAATAGTTATACTTGTAAAAATAACTATCAAAATTCGTTGCCAAAAAATTTTACTAAGATTAAACATTTTACGAGGTTAGCAGAAAAATATAAAAGTTGTACAGAATATTTTGGAGGTATTATCAAAAATCATTGACACTCGTCTTTTTATGAGCTAAAATTAGGCATAACAAAAACAGATACAACTATAAATGCGTGAAATATTTGCAAATAAAAAGCTAATGATTATAGCAGGAGTGGTAGTGATACTCATATTATCTGTTGTTGCTTACTTCATTTTTAGACCACAGCCAAAAGCTGTAGTTACCAGTAATGTAAAAGTTGATCTAATTTGGTGGGATGCATCTGGCAACAGCAAAGCTTACAAAGAGCTAGTCAACGACTTTAAAAAACTTCCTGGAAATCAATCCGTAGATATTCAAATTGTAGATGTGGATTACGATAATGGTGAAAGCTATTATCAAAAATTAATCACCGATCTTGCCAAAAACAAAGGTCCTGACATTTTTACGCTTAGGGGTGATGAATTGCCTGCTTGGAAAGATTATCTAACACCAATTACCAATGTATTTACATTTTCTGACACCAAAATATTGGCTGATTACAAAAATGGCTTTAGTGATTTGGTCTACAAAAGCACTGTAGATAGAGACAAAATTTATGCTGTAACTAGCTACACCGATAATTTACAACTCTATTACAACAAAAATATCTTAAGACAATCCCAAATACCATTGCCGCCAGCTACTTGGAGAGATTTGGATACTCAGCTACCTTCTTTAAATAAAAGAGATTTAAACAATAATTTTGAGCAGAGTGCAATTAGCCTTGGAACTGGTTTTAAGATAAATAATGGCGATGTGAAAATGGACAGCAATGTTGCTAATTTTGAAGAAATTTTACCTACTCTTATCCTTCAAAGTGGAGGACAAATTTACGACACAATCACAGACAGAGTAGCTTTTGGTGGGGAGCGAAATCAACAGGATTTGGATACCAAAAATATTACCCAAGAAAGTTTTAGTGACACCAATCCTTCTCTATCAGCTTTAAATTTTTATCTAAGTTTTAGTGACCCAAACAGCACCAGATATAGTTGGAACAGTGATAGCAAAAATAATGTGGAGGCATTTTTGGAGGGTAAGTTGGCTTATATTCTAAACTATAGTGACTTTCAAAAAACTATCGAGTCAAGAAATGCTAGATTGGATTATGGGGTTTCAGAAATACCCCAACTAGACGCTGCTAATAAAAAAACATATGGTAAGTTTTTTATGCAAGCCATCAATAGACAACTTGAATTTCCAATTGAAAAAAATCCCAGAGATACAGCAGCTATAGCTAAACTACAAAAAGCTCGTGAATTTTTGTATTACCTTTCCACCAAAGACTCCCAAGAAAAATTTGCCGATCAAACAGGGCTACCGAGTAGCTACAAATCAGTGATCCAAAAACAACTTTCTGGAGATGAAAGGCTTAGGGTGTTTGCTGCCGGTAATTTGTTTGCTCAAAACTATTACAAGCCTGATGTAAATAGGTCAGAAAAAATTTGGGGAAATATGATTTATCGAATTGAATTTGAAAATATGGCAGTGCGAGAAAGCCTGCAAAAAGCAGTTCAAGAGTATTCTTTGAGTGTCAGTGGTGGAGCCAAAATCAGAATCTAAACCTTTGTAATTAAAATTTTTCTATAATCTCAAATCTAAGAAAATGTTTAAGATTTCACAAAGATCTGAAATTTAAGGTAAAAAAATTATAACCATTAAATAAATGATTTTTGTAGATTTCAAATGGGTATCTTGGGTTTGGTATAGTAAATTTAGCTTTTACTAGCCCTTATTTTATTTGGTTGATTCTATTCTCTGCCAAGTGGATTTAAAATCTTTTTTGAGTACTTTTTGCTCCCAAAAAATCATCACCCAGAGCCAAACTCTAACAGGATAAAGAGCTAGCGACCAAAAAAATTCTTTAACAGATTTAGCATATATAATAGGAAACCAAAACCAACTAGCTTCTTGCCAAAAAGATCTTGTTTGAGGGTATTTTTTAAATAAATCGTATTTTTTTAATTGCACAAAACCACCAGCTGAGCGTTTTTTTTGTTTATAAAAATCAGCTAAATTGGTGGCATATTTTACATAAACCAAGGCTTCAGGGCAGTAGGCAATTTTCTTTTGGTCATTCAAAATTTTGTAGGACAAATAAGCATCGTCAGCCAGCGCATCTGCAGGTAATTGATAATTGCTTTTTTTCATAGCAAAAAGATACCCACTAACTGGGAAAAAATTATACTTCTCACGAGTTTCAATCTGCTGTCTGCGAGCGTGAGCAGCATCTGCCAAAAGATGCCCAAAGTAAGACATTATATTATCTTTTTGGTCAGCTGAAACTGGTCTGCCACTAACTGCTATAATTTCATTGTTTTGATCAAACTTAGACAACAATTTAGGGATTGGCGATTCCCCAAAATAAGTGTCGCCATCAGCAAAAACCCAGAAATCACCTTTTGCCATTTTCATAAGTTCGTTTAGTTCGGATGGCTTACCATATATTTTACCATCCAACGATAATGGTGATCTAAAAAGTTTGTCACCCAAATTGAGCTGATTTGCAGTTTCTTTGATAGCCGCAAAAGTAGGTTCGTCTGGAATAGAAACCAAAATTTCTAGGTCGCCATCAAAACCAGAAACCAGGGTTTTTAGGCATTTTGAGATAGTTTTTTCTTCTCTCATCGAAACTATTAAAACTGAGACTAAGGGTTTTTGTGGCATATTAAATATCGGTTGCGATTAGAAAATCTCCCATCAGCTAAAAAATCTTCTTTAATTTTTAAGTTGCTTTTTCGGGTCATTTCTTGAATTTCTGAATTAGAAAAATGATGACTATAGCGGTACAAGGTTTTGAGCTTTATCCAATCCAAAAAATAATCCCCGGTTTCCATTTCCTGTAAAGGAATCTGGTATTTTTGTAGAAGCTGGTTGTATTTCAAAGAATCTTTTGCCAAAATCCTTTTGATTAGTCTTTCCTCGTTTAAAAACTCCCAAGTAGTCCAAACCAAAATCCCTTTTTGATCAAGTTTCAAGCTAGCTTGTTGTAACAAATTAAGCCTGTTTTGATATCCTGGAATATGGTGAAAAAGACCAAAAGCCACTACTAAATCAAACTCTTTATTGGCTAAAATTTCAACCCAATTAGGATCGCTAAGATTTACCTCAAAAAATTTGCAATCTTTGCTTGAATCAAAAATATCTTTGTGCTTTTGTAACCAATTTTTGCTAAAATCTAGGCCTATATATTCTATTCTAATACTCCCAAAATTGTAATTTAAAAAAGAATAAAATCTGCCATTCCCACAACCCAAATCCAAAACCCTAAGAGTTTTTTTGGTTAAAATTAGAGTATTTATCTCTTTTATAAGTTTGCCCCAACCTTCCCAGATATAGTTTGGATCTTGGTTCCAAATATCGCTAACTTCTTGGTAAAAATTTAGGTTTAGAGAGTTTATTTTAGAAGTTGTTTCTGGCGTCACCTTTAACCAACTATCACCATTTGGTTGGAATGTCTAGCCCAAAGCCTGAGGAAATCATCTTGTTTAATGTCGTATTCACCATAAAACGGATCCAAAATATGAAAAATAAATTTTTTATCTTCATCTAGTTTGTAACTAGAAATCACAGCAACATGATTTTGTTCGTACTCCACTGCTTTACCAGATGGTGTGTAGTAGGTTAGTTTTTCTTTTTGAATATCATCTCTACGATGCCACCAAATAATTGGCTTATCTTGGCTTAACGACTGCACCACTTGATCCAGAGTCCCACCTGTAACTTCTTTACTTTCAGGGAAGTACTGCTTTGCAACTCTAGCCACTGGACCTGGTTTGACACCCCATCCGGTTGCATAACGCAAGGATTTTTTGCCATCTTTTTCACCTGTAAAAGAACCTTTTACATCCCCTACAAACCCAATTTCTGGATCTCCCCAAATTAGCTTGCCATTAACTTCTTGCATTACTTTTGGCTCACTATAACCTATTTGTTGCATCAACTCGTCTTGGGTTTTTTGAACACCTCTATAACTCAAAATCATCTGCAAACTTGTAGCTTCGCAAGATAACCTATAGTCTTGTTTGATATAAGGTATAGCTAAAGTTTTTTGATTTGGTGTCTCGGGTTGACTGTTTGTGGGTTGATCCGCTTTTATAGAAGCCGAAAGACTGGAATTATTTTTTTTGGTGGTAGTTTCTAAGGCTGCCTTAACCTCACCAGATCCTGCAATTTTTTTGTCATAGTTACTAACCTGCCAAGCCAAATAACTACTAAATACAAGTGTCATTACAGGCACCGCTACAGCCACTGAGTGCTGGATGGATTTGAGCGTGGCAAAGATTTTACGTTTCAATCTTTTACGACTTCTTTCTTGTAATTTTTGTTTTACTATTTGATTTATAGATGGTTTCACTGCATAATTTAAGCTCATTTTTTTAAGTTTGTAAAACCCGTCCTATAAAACTATTTAAAACTTGCAAATAGATTTATTTAAAATAAAAAAATTAAACTTCAAAGGATTATGTGGGGAGGTTAAATCGGTATAACTTTTTTTGATCTTGAGTGACTATGTACATTATACCATCAGGAGAAAAATAAATTGTTTCACCAGCAAAAATCAAATCTCTATTTGGCAGGTCAATAGTTTTGGAGGCTAAATCAATTTGAACTAAGACATCTTTATCTTTAGCTAGATTAAAATCAGAAGAAGACTCTTTTATCAAACAATAAATTATGTTGTTGGTTCTTAAAGTACACCTTTGAGCAACAATTGCCCCAAGTATATTTTGCCCGGTTAGCTTTTCCTTAACATCTAGATTTGTCGTATTTAGACCATTGCTACTACTTGTTAGCAAGATTGTATTTGATTGAGTTGTTCCTATTTGACTCGTCACCAAAACCCCTGTTTGATCATATTTCCAAGAATCTACATTTTTTAAACTAAGCACATTTACGGCATTATTTTCTTCTATTAGCCAAATTTCAGCATCGCCTTTTCGATCTATTTGTGAATAGATAAACACATATATTTGGTCTTCGATTCTGCGTAATTCAAAGGCGTTGAAACTCATACTGGGTGTAAATTGGGCATAATCCTGAGAATTTGTAATCGATGAAAGGCTAGAGCTAGTTTTGATTTTGATAATATTGTCTTGGTTGCTGGCAGAAAAAAATCCACCTAAACCATCCGGGGTGATATATTTAAACTCTGGTGAAAGCTCCAAAAATTGCTGGTTGTTAGCAAAAAAAATCGTACTTTTAGAATCTTCATTTAAAATCAAATTTTGCCCAGTTGTTTGGATATTTTTTAGTATAAATTCCGGGCTTCTTTGAATTTTTTGGTCACCTATTACTAACTTCAATTCAGTGTCAATATAAACAGGTCTATTTTGAATATCAAAGAAAACTCTCTGTGGTAATAGCAAATTTTGGTTGCTGACTTGGCTTAGTTGAGGAGCTTGTGTGAAAAGTTGTTCACTTACTTCGGTAATTACTGAAGAAGATGAAGTCTGTTGGTTGGAATCGGCTCGCTCACCAGAGTTGTTTAGAAGAATAAGACCCCAAAAAAGACCTAAAGAAATAATTAAGATTAGTATGATTACAATAATTTTTTTGGTTTTTGTATCACCGCTTTGAATCCAAAAAGAGAGCTTATCAAACATATTTATGAAATATTTTTAACTGTAGAATCCAGCTTGCAAGAAGAGCCTGGAATCATTTCGAATTGTAATAAATTTGGACCCGATGCGGTTGCTTTTAGGCAGTCATTAAAACGAGTATAGTAGTTAGCCAAGTTTCTATCTGCACAAGCTTGAAAACTGTACAACAAAGGAGTGCTGGCTTGATTAAGTTGACCCGTAAAATACATATCTCTACAACTGTTTGTTCCTGTAGAAGTACTTGATACTGGAGAGGGTTTAGAGGTTTCTTTTATCACTTTAAGAGTGGTCAGATTTGACCCAGAAGAAGTAGCTCCCCAAGATGATCCACTACCGCTTCCTCCCGCACCTCCACTCGTACCACCACCTCCATTAGTGCCATTTCCACCCCCAGAGTTACCACCGCTTGTATTCGTCCCGTCGCTTCCTCCCGCACCTCCACTCGTACCACCACCTCCATTAGTGCCATTTCCACCCCCAGAGTTACCACCAATACCACTAGCATTTCTAATTCCTTCTAGTCCTGACAAAAAATCTAAACCTGTAGCGGCTGGATTGAATAAAGCCAAAATAGCACCCGGTAAGCTTATTAAAATCACACCTGTTATCAAATTTCGTATGCGATCTCTTAGGTTTTGAGCAGAATTTACCTCTTGCCCAGGAATATATCCCTGCAAAGTATCTCTGGCTGTCATTATACCACCTATAATAATCCCAAAAATTAGCAAAATAATGGATACTTGCTGGACGCATTTTATCAAAACCTCAGCTCCTTTAGAATTGCTACCTGCTCCAGAGCTGATCTCAGGGGTACAAGCACGAAAAGAAATTATCCCACCATTATTGGTTGAAGTATCTTGAGCTTTGACTGAAACACTTCCAAAAATCATCACCAAAAAACTAAAACAAGCCAGCAAAGACACACATCTAAGAGCAATTTTTGTTATAATTTGATTGTTATAATTGTTTTTATTCATCTAATTTGATTTCATTTTGCCAAACTATCTGTTTTTTGCCAAATTAAAAGTTGTTTAAAATATTTTTAAATCTTGAACTTAGTTTAAAAAACTATAAGAATCTGTTTAAAACCTTTTTGAAACTACAAATACTACCTCTCAATTAAGCCCTCTAAACAAGTCGTTTGGGAGACCCGAACTGCACCCTTGAACTCAAACGGTTGCAATATTTGCAGTTTAATTTTAAGATATTTAAAGATTCTAAACAAATTTATTATATCAAAACAAGACATCTATGCAAATTGCCAAACTCACCCCAAGCTACCAAAAAATAAACCAAACTATCAAGATTCCTGGCTGCCTTAGTTACACCACTAGAGGTTTAATTTTAGCTTCTCTCACAGAACAGGAGGTAATTTTAGAAAATCCACTAGAGAGTGAAGACGTGATTGCTTTGAAAGAAAGTCTACAAACTTTAGGTATCCAAATCCAACAAACAAAAGACGGACTCTTGGTTAAAAACTCCATCAAAGACGTTCAGATACCTACCCAAAAAACCATTACCGAGTTTGGTGACGTGGACTTTTTGGTGAATATAAATTTGTCAGGAAGATCGGCTAGGTCACTTTTGCCACTACTTTGCTTGATTCCTGGAGAAAAAATTCTAACCGCTGGCAAACCTTTTTTAAAACGTCCAATGCACCCGCAAGTAGACGGGCTGAGGCAGCTTGGTGCTGAGATTGAATATTTAGGTGAATATGGCAAACTACCAGTCAAAATCAATAGCAGTACTTTGAGGGAGGGTGTAGTCAAAATGCCTGGTAATATTAGTTCACAGTTTTTTGCTGGAATTATGATGATTGCCCCTTTGGTTGGTCAAATTGAGCTAATCGTAGAAGGTGATCAAGTGTCCAAATCTTATATTGACATGACTATAGAAGCTATGAAAAATTTTGGGGTGGAAGTTGAAAATAATGACTACCAAAGCTATTTGATTCGACCTAACCAAAAATATCAGACTGTTAATTATAAAATCGAAAGTGATTATTCTACAGCTAGTTACTTTGGAGTTTTAGCGGCTTTAACTGGTTCTAGTCTAGTGCTTGAAGGGCTACGATCAGACTCACTTCAGGGTGACAAGTTGGTATTTGAGGCCTTACAGCAAATGGGCAATGAAGTAGTTTTTGAAAATAATAATCTATCAATTTTTGGCAAGTCCCTAAAACCTTTTAAATTAGATATGGAAAGGGCAATTGACCAACCTCCAGCAATGTCAATACTGGCAGCGTTTTGCCAAGGGGAGAGTCAAATTTCGGGTGTTGAAATTTTACAATACAAAGAGTCTAATCGCCTTGAGGCTATTCAAAAGGAGCTTTCTAAAATGCAAATTGCCACTCAAACTGACGGTAAAACTCTCTCTATTTTTGGGGGAAATCCCAAATCTGCTCAGGTTTCTACTTACCACGATCATCGTATTGCTATGAGCTTTGCTTTAGCTGGGTTTAAACTTCCGGATATGCTAATTGAAAATCCCGAAGTAGTCAGTAAAAGCTATCCAGAATTTTGGAAAGTTTTGCAAAAACTAGGTCTTAGGGTTGACTTTTTTGAGCAGGTTTAAAGCCCCTCCAAATCCATCATGGAAAAACAAAAGACTGGTGTAATAAGTAGAAATGAAGCTACTAAAACTACCTTTTTGATGTTTTTTTACCCATGGATGAAACTGGGTTGGGTTTTTAGAGCAATATACTAGCAAACTCGATTGGTAGAAGTAAGGTGGTTCCTTAATATCTCAAAAACAGCTTTTTATTTGTCCCGTCTATCCTACACTCCCCACCATTAGGAATTGTAAATATAGGATCTGTGTGTCCAAAATCTAAGTTAAAAACAATTGGAGTCTCAGGTGCATATTCGTCAAAAGCTTGTATAATTGAATTTTTTTGATCAGTTCTATATTTCTCAATAATTTCTTGGTTGTACTCTTCACCTGTTTCCAAGTATCTGGCTCTGCCTACCAACACAGCTTTGAATTTACTGAGCCAACCTCTTTCGCCCATTCCCATGAGCACCCTATAAACATAGTTTGAATCTGGTCTCTCTTCGCTAGTTTCCAAATAGAGTATTTTATCTTGCAAAAAACTTTCTGAAGGTAGGTATTTGTTAGCACGCATTTGAAAATCCAGTATTTCTAGGCAACCGCCCCAAGTTTCACCTATTATCTCAGGAGTTTTAAAATTATGCCAAATCCATTCAGGTGCGTCCAGCATTGGTCTGACTTTACTTAATTCATCAATATTTCTCCAGTTCAAACAATTCTCGCTATATTTTGGACTAGGAGTTATTTCTACTTCCCCAGTTTCAAAAAACAGCTGTTTTAGATTTTGTACCGTGTAATTATCCATTTTACCGCTCATGCCAAATTGTGACATTGTGGCAGGTCCATAGTATGTAACATATCCACCAATTTGAGTTAAATATTGGCAAAGGTTCGTAGCATCACTATAACCCATAAAGAATTTGGGATTGCTTTTAACTACTTTAGGGTCTAAATATTTTAGTAATTTAATTTGGTCATCTCCGCCAATACTGCAAATAATTCCTTTTACTTCTTTATCTGACAATGCATAATGTAAATTAGCAACTCTTTCTTCGGGTGTAGAATTTAATTTTCGAGTAGTTGGATATTCAACAGGTATTAGGCCAAATATATTTTTTAGTCTTTCAAGTCCTTGATCAAACACTTCGGGAAATATCTCAGGTAAACCTCCAGATGGAGATAAAATCGCAATTTTGTCACCTGGTTTTAGTTTGGGTGAATAGAGCATAAAGGTAGAATTTATTGTTAATAATTTTCTTAACAAGTTTCTAACTCTGACCTATTTAGAAATACTTTCAACTATGCTTTTGAACGAATCTATATCTTTAATAGCTATTTCAGAAATAGATTTTCTGTTTAATTTACTTCCGGATTTGATTAATAAATTTATAAAAGTACTGTAATTTATAGTACTACCTATTTGATCTAAAGCACCATTTATTCTAGTAATCCAAAGAGATCTGAAACTTCTTTTTCTAAGTTTTCTTCCTTTATATGCGTTAGATTCAGCTTTTAACAACCTTTCTTTTGCTGTTCTAAATTTTTTGCTTCCACCATTCAAATAACCCTTAGCTCTTTCAAGTAAGTATTTGCGATGCTTTTTGGCTGCTAGACCTTTTTTTACTCTTGACATATAAACTTTAACTTAGGGCTTTTAAATATTTCTTCTGTGTTTTACCTAAGGTGGTGGTTTTTGAAGCCTTCAATTTTCTTTCACCCGACTTGTTGATCAATCTGTGAGCATGGTTAATTCTTTTAATCAAAATTTGACCTTTAGTTGCGTCTCCTCCATTAGAAATTTTCATTCTACTCTTAATGTTTTTTCGAGTTTTAGGTTTAAATTTTTTTACTTTTGAAGACATACTTTTATTTATACTTAGCTTCTTTATACTCAACACGCCTTCTTAAAACAGGATTGTATTTTTTTAAAACTAATTTTTTTGGCTGACTACCAGCTTTACCTTTAGATTTTCTAACTACATATCGGTGATAGACTTTTTTAAGAGTTCCATCATCTTGTTTTACTTCTTCTACGCTTATTAGTAATATCTTATTTTTTTGCCAAGCCATATATGTTAATAATTAGTTTTGTGGTTGTTCTAAAGTTTTCTTTTCTGCAGCTATTTGCAAGCCTTTGTTATAAAATTCAATAAGATATTTAACAATGAATTTAACAGTATTGGAAGAATAAATATTGCAGACAATTGTCTTGGAGATATCGTTACTTAAAGTTTTAACTGAAGTATTTGTAAGGACAATTACAGGTATTTTCATTATCTCAGCTTCTTTAATGGCAATGGCATTATTAGGACCATCTATCACAAAAACAGCTCCTGGTCTATTACTTTTTAGATTTACTAAACCTGAAAAGAATTTAGAAACACCATCTTTTTCTTTTTTAATATTAAGTTGTTCATTTCTTGCTAATTTTGCAAAAAATTCTTCATCTTTAGTAATATTTTCTAATTTTTCAAGAGTTTTTAAAGTACGTTTTATGGTACTCCAATTAGTCAATGTTCCACCTAACCATCTATGGTTTATATAAGGCATCTGGGTACCTTCAAAAGCAGATGCAAAGCTGGAAATTTCATCTTTTATGTGGTCACTAGTACCGACTATCAAAATTTGTTTTCTTTTTTCACCCAAATAAGTAAATAACTCAGATACATGATTAATGGAATCTATAGTTTTTACAAGATCTATTATGCATAAACCTTGGCTATATCCATATATCCTAGATTTTAATTTTGGGTTAAGCTTGGATCGACTGTTACCTCGATGTGCACCTACCTCAAAAAGATTCATTAAACTTATTTGGTCCATAAAGCTTATTCTAGAGTTACGTTAGCACCAGCTTCTACTAATTGAGTTTTGTATTTTTCAGCATCTTCTTTAGAAACATTTTCAGCAACTACAAAAGGAGCAGATTCTACTTTAGTTTTAGCTTCAGCCAAACCGATATTTAATAAGTTTTTAACAACTTTAATTACTGAGATTTTTTTGTCAGCTGGAACTTCACTAACTTTTACATTAAAGCTAGTTTTTTCTTCAACTGGAGCTGCTTCAACTGGAGCTGCGGCCATAGCTGCAACTGGAGCTGCGGCACTTACATTGAAAGTTTCTTCGATAGCTTTGACTAATTCAGAAGCTTCGATAAGAGTTAGTTCTTTTAATTGATCAACAATTGTTTGCACTTTAGACATAATAAATTATATATAGATAAGTAAGTTTTAAATTAAAATAGTGATAGAGTAAGGTTTTTGTCAAGCTTTTTGCTGTTTTACTTCGTTAGTGGCTCTTGCAAGCTGGGCAGAAACTTCATTAACTAGTCTAGGAATTTGGCTGATTACACTGTTTACAGCTCCAGCAACCATAGCCATAGAATCTGATTTGGAAGGAGTTTTTGATAAAATCAAAGTATCTTTATCATTCAAAAAAGATCCACCTACAATAGAGCCAAGGACTTTAAATTGATCTTTGAAATCTTCAGAGCTTAAATTGACTACATTTTTTGGAACTGTAATTTCATCACTCTCGCTAGCATTTTGAGCAAATGCAATATATGTTTGACCTTCTAAGTTAGGAAGTTCAGGAAAAGCGAGGTTGATTAAGGTGTTTTTTACTACCTTAATTATTATACCAGTGCTTCTAGCTTGTTTTCTAAATTTAACATCTGAAAACGAATCTAAAGATTTTTCAGTTCCTTTAGTGGTCAAAAAGACTATTGACTTTTGAGATTTACCTTCATTTAATATCAAACTTAAAATATCTTTTTTTTGATTTTTACTAATAGGCATAAATTTTAATTAACTACAAAATCTTTAAGGTCATCTTCTATGGAGTCAGAATCGATTTGCACATTTTGAACATCTTCACCATCGCCAGATTCTTTTATTTGAGGTTTAGCTGAATATCTAATACTGCCATCTGGTTCTAAGAATTGAATTCTAATATTCATTTTTTTGGCTTTACCAACAGCTCTCATGATTGTTTTGATTGCATCTACCATACTACCTCCTCTACCAATTACAATTCCCATATCTTTAGGATTTACTATTATAGAAAGTAAAACTCCTTGCTCATCAATGTGACGATCGATTTTTATATCTTCTGGAACGGTAACAATGTTTAAAAGAATTGTACGAAGAGCTTGCTCATCGATAGTATAATTATCAGTCATAGTTTTTAATTAAAATTTATTTAGTAATACTTTTATTTTTTAAAAAAATAGCTTTAGAAGAGGGTGTTATTTGAATATTCAAAGATAAGTAGTAGTCTAATCTATCTTGTTTTACGGAATATTCTTTTGTTATAGGGTTATACCAACCAATATATTCTAGTGCGAAGTTTTTGTTCGGATTACGATAAGCTGGCAATACACCGAATCTATAAAATGGGCTGTGTTTTCTACCAAAGCGGCAGAGTTTGATAACTAGGTTTTTTTTCATATACTTATGATATTTTTCTTGAGTAGAATTCAACTATGTAAGGTAGGTTTATGTCTTGTGGCAGATCAACTGGGAGTGGATCTGTAACTATTTTTATTTTTCTATTTTCTTTTATATCAAGCCAGGATGGAGTCTCGTTAGGGATTTGTAAAGTAAAATTTTTCCAAAAAGGTTGAGACTCTTTATTTGCTTTTATAGTAATAACATCTCCGATTTTTACTTTGTATGAAGGAATGGATACTTTTTTACCATTAATCAAAAAATGTCCATGATTTACTAATTGCCTTGCTTGCGATCTAGAATTAGCTAAACCTCCTCGGTAAATTACATTGTCGATTCTTTTTTCAAGTAGAGTCAAGGCTATTATACCAGTGTCGCCATCTCTTCTAAAAGCTTCGATGAAGATATTTTTGAGTTGCTTTTCCAATAATCCGTATGTAAATTTTAGAGCTTGTTTTTCTAATAACTGCTTACCATAACCTGAGAGTGTAGGAGGTCTTCTTTTACCAGCTATTGCTGATTTAAATGGTTTTTTTGCGTATTCGTCTTTTGGAGAAAAACTTCTCGATCCTTTTAGAAATAAATTTCTGGATACTCTTCTGCTTAATTTAATTCTTGATTTGAGGTTTCTAGCCATATAAAATAATAGTAAATATAAATTGTGTTAAACTCTTCTTCGTTTTTTAAGAGTAACTCCACCAAAAGGAAAGCCTGTTACATCTTTTATAGAATCAACTTGCAAATCAGAATTTTGAATAGCCCTAAGAAAAGCATCTCTTCCCATTCCAGCACCCTTGATTACGATATGAACATTTGTTGACTCTAATTGTTTGACTCTTTCAAGAATCTCTTCGCTTACTTTTTGAGCGGCAAAAGGAGTGGATTTTTTAGCACCTTTAAAACCAACTTTTTTAGCACTAGACCAAGCTATCACTTTTCCATCTAACTCTGTTAATGTAAGAATGGTGTTGTTGAAAGCTGCATATAAAAATAATCTCACTATAGGGATTTTTCTTTTTAACTTGGTAGGTTTTTTAGTTTTACTAACTTCTTTTTTAGCCATAATATTTGAATATATAATATCTATGAATTATTATTTTGATTTGGGTTTAACTGGAGATTTTCCAGCTTTCTTACCTCTTACTGTTCTTGAATTAGTTTTTGTTCTTTGTCCACGAGTTGGCAATCCAAGTTTGTGACGAGCACCTTTCCAAATACCTAAATCAACCTGTCTTTTTATGTCAGCTTGTTGCTTTCTTCTTAGATCATCTTCGTTTAAGTAGTTATTTTCTATAATATTACGGATAATAACAACAACTTCTTCTGATAAATCTGATAGTCTTAACTTTAAGAAATCTTCTTTAGATTTTATTGTTTCAGACAAGGAGTCATTTTGAGCTATTTCTGAATAAACATCATCTATAACTTTTAAAACATTAAATTTACCAATTCCTTTTATAGGAGTTAAGGCAAAACGAATAAACTGTTTGTCATTTAAATTGCGACTTGCTATACGAATCATAAAAAAATTAATATTTTCTTTTTCTTTTAATTAGATTTTTTCGACTTCTAGGAATTCTTGTTCTTACTTTTAATCTTCCACCTTTTACACTGTTAGCAGTTGGCAAAATCATACTTTTTCTGTTTCGTCTGACGCGAATTTCTTCTCGACCAGCAGTGCGAAATTTGAGAGAGGATTTGATTTTCATATTTTATAATATTTAATTGAGATTATTATTTTCTTCTTATTATTGTACCTTTAAGTATATTATTTTCTATATCGTAATACATATCTTCAGGGTTAACTTCAACTATTACATTGTCACCTTTGATTATAATTACTCTTTTTTTAATCAGTATTGTCTTAAGATTACAAACTAGCATTATAGGTGGCATCGATTTAGTTTCATCTGAAGATTCCCTAGTTACTTTTACTTTGAAGGTCGTACCTGGAAGTGTTTCTGTTACAATCCCGTTATCAAAATACATAAAAATATCTTTCCTCTCTTCGATTTGAGGTCTTCTTTTTCTATGGTTTGAACGAGGTTTGAATTTTTTCACCAGATAAATGACTTTTTAAGAGAAGTAACTAGACAAATCAAAATAAACCTATCTGTTTTGTCAAGTATGTATCAAATTCGTAACTTCTGCATTATCGCTCATATCGATCACGGGAAAAGTACTTTGTCAGATAGACTGATTGAAATTACAGGTACCTTAAGTCTTAGGGAGATGAAAGAGCAGTCTTTGGACACTATGGACCTAGAAAGGGAGCGAGGCATTACAATCAAACTTCAGCCAGTTAGAATGAATTATATTTACACTGGCAAAAAAGAAGAGTTTAAAGATCAAAAATTTATTTTAAACCTTATAGATACACCTGGCCATGTTGATTTTGCATATGAAGTTAGTCGTAGTTTGGCTGCTTGTGAGGGTGCAATTCTAGTAGTTGACGCCAGTCAAGGGATTCAAGCTCAAACCTTAGCAAACCTATATGCCGCTATGGAACAAAATCTTGTTATAATCCCAATTTTAAACAAAATTGATTTACCCAACGCCGATGTAAATAGTCGCACAGAAGAGATAAAAAATGTTCTTGGGTACGATCCTGACCAGATCTTAAAAGTAAGTGCCAAAACTGGCTTAGGCGTGCAAGAATTGCTAGATAAAATTGTAGAATTGGTACCCCCTCCAAAGACTAGTCTTGAGTAAACTATACAAATTGATTGTTTCTTTATTATAGAAATTCTATGTTTAAATACTTTTATATCTATGCATCGACTTATTATCACAGCTCACCCTTCTGATGTAGGGTTTACACACAAAATAGCAAAGACTTATCTTAAATCTTCTGTCGAAGCTGGACACACCGGAGAGATTCTGGACTTATATCAATCAGAATTTAGTCAAAGTTTTCTTGTTTTCAACAACCCCAAAGAATTGCGTAACTCCAGCTTACAAAGACAAAAAATTCAAAATCTAATACACAAAGCTGAGCAAATAATTTTAATACACCCACTGTGGTGGGGTGGTATGCCGGCAATTATGAAAAATTTCTTGGATCAAAATATTACACCCGGCTTTGCATTTAAATATGAAAAACATCCGTGGCTACCTTCTTGGATGGTTATATTGCCTAGAAAACTTCTCAAAGGTAAAACTGCTAAGGTATATATTACTTCAGACACGCCTAAATGGGCTTATGCTGCCCTACTATTTCCTTTTTTTATAACATGGATTGAAATATTGAGTTTTTGTGGAATTAAAATTACAAAGTTGAGATTTTTTGGAAGTATGAGACGCAGAAATGAACTAAGTCGTGAATATTTACTTAGGGTGGTAGCCAAAGACGCAAGAGTTAAAAGTTTTTAGATTGTCATTAATATACTTAATTAGAGACAGAAGAAACAAAATGATTGATTATTACTTTTCAGCAACCAGAAATGTCTAATATGTCGTTTGCTTGTAAAATCCTATGTAGCGTTTTTATAGTAACTACAATTTCATCAAAAAACTAAAAGATTTTTAGTAATCTGAAATTAGCTCTATATCATAAGAATCTGTTTAATATTTTTTTATAATCTCAAATTTAAATTCAAAAATACAAATACTCACACTTTTAAAATTATTGTTGGCTTATTTTTTGTTTAGAAGGTTGTAATTTTTTCATCTTAAATTGAATATACTGGAACATTAAGAGCTTCTAGATACACACCTATCTATTCGAAGAATTAATTTTACAAACTAAAGCTAGCCCAGTTAAACAAACTCTTTGAATAATAATTATTTATCTTTAAATATAGGCAAAGCCCCAAATTTTTTGTAATATGCCATTTCTATATTAAAATAAGATACAAAATATCTGACTGCAAAATAAACTATTACAAGCATCCATAACAAAAACAAAGAAAGCCAAAATCTAGCACCCAACAAGCCTACACTTAGCTGACGTAACAAAAACCAAAAAACTCCTGTAAAACCTATTGCAATAATGTTGCTACCCCAAAAACTTAGACGCTGCTGAAGTGGGTGGTTTTCATTTAAAAAGGACTTTGCTAATTTTAAAATAACTCCAAAACTAAAAATAGCCGTAAATATCGACAAGAAAAACCAGAAAAACCACGAACCTTGTTCGATTGGAGGGGTAATCGAGGATGCCCCACCAACCCCTTCAAACCAATAGTCTAATCTAGTTAATTTGCTCCAGTCGATACTCACCATAATACTTAAAGAGTTTCAATGTAATTTTTTATTTTTTCAATTCTTTTTTTAGTCATTCCAGAAAAATCGTCCAGCTCATCAACTTTAGATTTTAGTTGATCATTGGTTAAAATACCATTTTTTTCTAGGATAGCCAAAATTTCAGATTCTAAATTTATATCAGAAGATAATACAACATCTTCGACTTGTTTTTCTGGTTTCATTTCTGTATCAAGATTTTTTGTAGAAGATTGAACTCCTGATTGAATTTGCTTGAAAAGGTCGTTGATAAAGTTTAATACAAAATCAACAATATCTTGACCAGATTGGCTACCATTTGTTGCAAAAGCAATTTCTAGTTTATCAAAATCTGTACTTTCTCCAACACGAATTTTTTCCACTTTTAAAGCTGCATTTGTTACTGGAGAAAATAACGCATCAACTAAAATATCTTGAGGGTTTAGATTACCCGAAAAATCAATTTTGTCGGTGGATAGATACCCAAAGCCTTTTCTAATTTCAACTTCAATATTTAAACCAATATCTTTACTTAAATGACATATATATAAATCTGGATTAACTATATCTACCTTACCTTTAGTTACAAAATCTGAAGCTAATACATCTCCTTTTTTCAATTTGTTTAGAGAAATAGTTACTACATCTTCATCGGTTTTTATTACAGTCTGAAGAGATTTTAAATTAAGTATAACATTCATCGCATCTTCAACTACACCATCTATCGATTGATATTCATGTGTAATATCGTTTATTCTTATTCTAGTAACAGCGTATCCGGGAACTGAAGAAAGTAATATTCTTCTAAGGGAGTTTCCTAGTGTGTGACCGTATCCTGGTAATAGGGGTTCAATACTTAAAAGATAGTTATTTTTTTCAACTGTGTGTAATTTAGACTTAATTGAAGGATATAATACTGAAGTTTGTTGAATCATAGTGATGTTGTAAATTATTAAAATTAGTTAGGTTTTTGTTGGTGGGTGTGACTGGACTCGAACCAGTGACCTCCTCATTATCAGTGAGGTGCTCTAACCAACTGAGCTACACACCCTTTTTTCCATCAATTAAAAACATTGACTAGACTTTTTGTTAAGTAAAGGTTATCAGACTTTTCGATTTTTATTTTTTTAGTTAGTGAGCCTGTATTAATGATTCTCACATTTTTTATTTTCTCGTCAATCATTTTTTTCTCTAATAGGGTTTTTATACTGAGAGTATCGCCTTCAGAAAAATTCTTTTCTATACTACTAAGCGTTAAAACTTTTTGATTTCTGTCAGAAAGTGGATTGAATCCATAACCCTTCACTTTTGGAGTTCTTTTTAAAATAGTCTTTTGGCCTCCTTCAAAACCAATTCTGGTTGCTCCAGCTCTTTTTTGCTGACCTTTGTTACCTTGACCTGCATTTTTTCCTCTATTACCACCTCTACCAATTCTTTTTGATTTTTTCTGGACTGTTCTAGGTAAATTATTTAATGAAAACATATTATAATATTTAATTATTTGGTTGATTGTTCTGGATTTTCTGAGGTTGTAGATTCTACTTGTGCAGTTGGGGTTTGATCATCTAGCACTTCTTTATCTTCTTCAGCAAGCATAACAATTACAGATTCAGGTTCTGATAAGATAGTGTAATCTGTTGTAGGAGGTACGTCAGAAACAGTCAAAACATCTCCTATTTCTTTTAGACTTGATAAATCTATTGTAATTTGGTGAGGTATTTTTTCTGGTAAAGCTTCGACTAAAAGTGAATTTAGCTGTTTTACAATTGTTGCACCAGAAACTTTTTTATTTTCGTTGATAAACTCAATAGGAACTTCAGTCTCTGTAGTTTTAGTAAGATCTACCGCAAGAAAATCTACATGTCTTGGCAAGTCTGATACAGGATTAACATCGACTTTATGTACCAAGCAAGGGTAACTTTTACCTTCTACACTTAAATCAATAACACCAGTCTTACCAGCTTGGCGAAATAATTTGATAAAATCATTTAGTTTAAATTGGATGTTTATAGGTGTCAAAAACTTGCTATAAATTACAGCAGGAATATAACCCATGTTGCGGATTTTTCTTACTTGATTTCCTGTAATGGATCTAGCTTCGATTTCTAAATTAAAGTGTTTCATATTATTACTAACTAAGTGTATATATTATAAATTTAGTGACTTCGATTTTTTCTCCGGTGGATTGTGCAACTTCAGCAACCCTATCTTCAACTTTCATATCCATATTTTTTATAAATTGTTGGCTTAATAAAGCATTTTCTTCTAAAATCTTATTTTTCTTTCCTTCTAAAATTTTGTCTATCATACCTTGAGGCTTGTTTTCTTGAATAAGTTGAGCTTTGGCTATCTCGATTTCTTTTTCAACATATTCTGAAGGAGCATCTTCCTTAGAAACATAAAGTGGTTTATATGCAGCTATGTGCAGAGTAAGATCATCACCAAGCGCAGCAAATACATCTGACCTGGAAACAAAATCAGTTTCACATTTAATTTCAAGCATTACTCCAATTCGACCTTCATGAACATATGTAAAAATTTTACCATTTGTAGTAACCCTATCGTTTCGAGAGTTCTTTTTTAAGGCTCCTTGTTTTCTTAGGTGATCAATTACTTGCTCAACTGAGTCTGTCTTTAACTCACTAACAGCATTTTTAATATCTTTCAAAGATAATCCTGTTTGTTCACGAATTTGTTTAATTAAATCAATAGACATATATTAGTAAATTTATTTTGGTGAATATTTTCCCAACGCTACAAAAGCAGCTTGAGTTCCTGCGATTTTATTTCTACTTCTTGTAATTTTAGAGTATATATTTTTGATTCCCGCTAATTCAAGAACTGGTCTAAGAAAACCTCCAGCAATAATTCCTGTACCGCTTTTGGCAGGCTTTATATATAGCTCGCAAGACTTATGTTTTGTATAAGAAGTATAAGCTAAAGATCCTTCTTCATTGATTTCTACATTTAATATATTATTTTTAGCAGTTCTAGTGGCTTTGTTAACTGCATCTTGATAATCAAGACCTTTTTTTAACCCTATACCAATTTTTCCTTTTTTATCTCCCACCACTACTAAGGCTGAAAATCTCATTCTTTTTCCACCTTTGACCACCCTAGTTACTCTTCTTACTTCTATTACCTTACTATCCATTTCAGGGTTTTCTTCTTTCCTTTTGAAGTTTTTACCTCCTCTTCGCTTAGTGGAATCTTTTCTTGCACGCAAATTTGCCCTTCTCTGATCTTTATCTTGGAATCTTTTTTTGTAAGTAGAGTCCTGTACAAAAGGCTTTTTTTCTGATGGATTGGTTGTAATTTGATCTGACATAAATTTTATATATTAATACCTTTCTCTCTCAAAGTTTCTGCAAATGCTTTTATTCTGCCATGATACCTATAACCATTTCTATTAAAAATTACCGAATCAATTTTTTTAGTTGATAAATAATTAGCAACATTAGAAGCTGCCTCTTGAGATTTTTGAGATTTAGTAATACTAGATAATTTATTTGTATTAAAAGTAAAAAGTGTTTTATTTGATTCAAAATCAATTATTTGAGCGATTAAGTTCCTATTAGATCTTGATACCAAGACAATAGGTCTAGAATTTTCATTTTTTCTAATTTTGGAACGATTTTTTAGTACTGATTTTTTAATTTTTGAGATCATATTATTACTTACCTATTTACCTTTTTTACCTATTTTTTTAGGGTAGAATCTACCTGGGAATTTAAATCCTTTTTGTTTATAAACATCGCAAGGTTTCATATTATGAATGGTTGAAAAGAAGTTACCAAGTAGTTGCTTATCAAGTGATTTACCTTTAAGAACGTTTTTTTCTAAAGTAAGTGAAACATTTTTAGGGATTGAAATTTTTACAGGATGAGAAAAACCTATATAAAGAACTAACTCTGAACCTAACTCCATTCTATACCCAACACCATTCAGTTCAACTTCTTTAGCAAATCCTTTTGTTACACCTTCTACTAAATTTTGAATTATAGCTCTTGTGGTTCCCCAGATTGCTCGATCAAACTTATCATCTGGATCTTTGACTGAAACATCTATAGAATTTTCTTTAATATCTAAGGAAACAAGATTGCTTACTTGGAAAGTGAGAGTTCCCAAAGTTCCAGTTACCTCAAAAAGACCACTTTTATTATCAAATTTTATACTTACACCAGTTGGAACTATAACTGGTTGCTTACCCACACGTGACATATATATTATAACTAACTTTAGAATTTTCTATTTTGTCAATTCTTTATTACTTGCAAAACTGCTTCACCCCCTACTTTATCTTTCAAACAAGCTATGTGAGTTTTTACAGGAGATTTTTTATCAGAAGTTGTAACTATTGTAAAACCTATTCCATTCACTATCTTTGGGAAAGAATCTTTTTTAACATGGTATTTTTTACCAGGCTTAGAGACTCTGACAAGCTCTTTAAGCAAAGAAGTGTTGATTTCAATTCTAAGCGAAGTTGGTAAAATCTCAAAACTATTGTAAAAACCAAGTTTGGTTAAAAGCTTTGTTATATTTATTATAAAGTTACTTTTTAATACTGTAACTTCTTTTTTTTCTGAATTTAAAGCGTTGTTTACTCTTGAAACATAATCACTCACGATATCTTGCATTGACATAAATTTGTTTAATTACTGCTTTTAAAAAATCCATTTAATTGACCATTTCGGGCTGTTTCTCTTACACAGATACGACACATATTTCCAAAATATCTTAAAGTTCCTCTGTTTCTACCACAAAGTGGGCAACGCCTTATTACTCTAGACTTAAATTTAGGTTTCCTGTTTGATTTTATAATTAATGCTTTTCTTGCCATACTTATTTAGCTAAAGGTAGTTTTAAATGATTTAATAAAATTTTGTTTTGGTCTCCTTTATTTTTGAAGGTTATGTTTATTTGCATACCAAAATCTAGACCTCCAAATCCTACTGTTGGGAATATCGAAGCTGTAGGAATTCCAACACTGTATGTTTGATAATTAGAATCAAAACAATCGTTTTTAACACCCTTAAAATCTCTACCTCTGGGAAGTGCAATATATACAAACTTTAATAGAAAATCATACATTTTTTTACCTCTTAGTGTATTTTGTATAGAAACAAAGTCTCCAGCTCTCAATTTAAAACCTGAAATGGATTTTTTAGTATAGATTTTTCTTGGTTTTTGACCTGTAAGCTTTAATAAATTGGTATAAATTTCTTCTTTTTGCTTATTATCGTACTTCCCAACACCGATGTTTATAGAAATGCACTTTACTGAAGGTCTAGTAAAAGAATTAGATTTTGGGAAAGATTCTTCTAAGTTTTTGTTGATTTGGTTGATATATTCTTCAACTGACAATATAATTTGAGACATATTTTCTAACTAGCTTTTTTTTCAACTATTTCTTGTTTTTCTTTTAAAATAGGTATATTTGTTTTAACATATACTCTGGTTTTTTTACCGTCTTTTACTTCTACTTTTGATCTTGACAAAGTGTTTTCTGGGGTTACTAGTTGAACATTAGAAATATCTATAGTCCTGTCCACGCTTAATTTTTCTCCTGGATATGATTCTCCTTGAAAACTCATAGATTTTCTGTACTTAACAATTTTTTCTATTGTATTTAAAGATATTCTCGTTGATGATTTTCCATTTTTGAGAGTTTTTGAGATTTTTTTAGTTACTATTCCAATAGTATTTTTATATTTACCTGAAATTACTTTAACTCTATCTCGTGTTTGAATTTTACTTATAGCCATATAATTTTTATAATACTTCGGGAGCTAAAGATACAACTTTGCTAAACCCAAGTTCTTTAATTTCTCTGCTAATAGGCCCCAATACACGGGTGCCAATTGGTTCAGAGTTATTTTTATTAACAATTATTCCAAAATTGCTTGAAAACCTGATAGAACTACCATCTTTTCTTTTGGTCTTATTTTTTGTTCCTGTAATTAAAACTGAAACTATTTCTCCTTTGCTTATTTTGCCACCTACGCTAGATTTTTTTACTGACCCTCTAACTATAGCCCCAACTTTTGCGTACTTTCTTCCATTTTTACCATTGACAGCAAATAAAGCAACTTTTACTGCACCTGAGTTGTCTATTATTTCTATCCGTGAACGTTCTTGAAGCATAACTATGTTTTATAAAATTAAATTATTAAATGAATTCGTTTCTTGTTACAAATCTGGTTTGAAAAGGAAGTTTATGAGAGGCTATTCTAAAGGCTTCTTTAACAATTTCTTGAGATACTCCACTTACTTCAAATATTATTCTACCTGGCTTTACTGGAAACATGAAATACTCTATCGATCCAGCTCCTGATCCCATAGGAATATTTAAACCCTTAGCAGTAACAGGTCTAGATGGGAAAACACGAATATATACTTTACCACCTTTACATCTTCGACTTATAGTTTTTCTGGCAGCTTCAATTTGTCTGCTAGTTAACCAAGAAGAAGTAGTTGCTTTTAATCCATAATCTCCATAAACAACATATGAACCTCTAGTTTTTTGTCCGTGTCTTTTTTGTCCGTATCTATTAAATACTTTTCTGTGAACTATTTTTTTTGGGGCCAACATATTCTATATATTATTTTAACTTTACTTTCCAGCAGATATTTTTAGAGATTGGTCTTGTAGGAACAATTTTAACTTCTTCACCAAGATTTAAAACTGTATCACAAGCAGCAAAATATTTTTTTCTTGATTTAAATTTTCTTTTGTACTTATCATGAGTTTTTATACTAAAAACTGTAACAATAACAGCATTTTTCATTTTATTTGAAGTAATAATACCAGTCATAACGTTAATATGTGTAATTCTTAAGCTTGTCACCTTTATACAACCAAACTTTTATACCTACTATCCCGGCTTTAGTTTTTGCTGGAATATGACAAAAATCTAAACTAGAGTCTATAGTGTGTCTTGGAATACTTCCATGAACAAAGTCTTCTTTTCTAGCAATTTCACCCCCATTCAATCTTCCTTTAATAGTTATCTTGGCTCCCAAAACACCTGCATATTTTATTTTTTCTATGTAACCTTTTGCAAGTCTTCGATAAGGTATATTTCTAATCAAAGCATCTGAAAGTTCTTGTGCTATTACAGCAGCTGAACCATATGGCTCTTTGAATTCTTGAACATCTATTCTTAGGTCTTGAGGTAGGCTAAATTCTTTTAACAAATCTTGTTTTAATTGATCTATAGAGCTTCCACCTTTACCTATAACCAATCCAGGCTTAGTTACAAATAAAGTTACTTCTGTTTTTTTGAAGTATCTTCGTATTACTATTTGCACTATGCCAGCGGAAGAAAGTTTTTTAAAAATGTATTTTCTAATAGCAATATCTTGCAATAGAACTTTAGAGTAACTCTTGCTTGAAGCATACCATACAGATTTTTGCAAATCGTTTGGGTTTGAACTGTTATTACTAACATTGCTAAGCCTTTTGTAAGCTCTAAATAAATCGACTGAAATTTTTGATCCCATAATAATAATGTGCTTGCTAATTTACTTTTTTGTCAACTTTAGGCTCTAATAAAACTCTTACCCTAGAAAATCTTCTGCGAATTTTTGCAGCTGAACCCCTAGCCCTTGGCACTACTCGATAATATCTCTGAGCTTCTTCAGCAACAATATGAGATATAATATAATTATCAAGGTCGGATGAGGTAAGAGCTAGGTTTGTGTAAGCTGACTTTAAAAGATCTTGGACTTTTTTTGTCTGACCTTTGTTTAGAGATATAAGTATATCTAAAGCCTCTGAAAGGGTTTTTCTTCTTATGACATTTATAATTAGTCTAGCTTTTCTTGGACTATATTTTAAAACGGTTGAAGCTGTGTAGTTTATCTGTTGTTTTGAGGGCATAATTATTTACGACGTTTAACTATTAATCTGTTACTTTGTTTTTTCTTACCACGGGTCTTTACACCCAAAGCATGTTTACCCCAAGGAGTTTTAGGATACTTCATACCAATAGAATTTCTAGCCTCTCCTCCTCCATGTGGGTGATCTACAGGATTCATCACTTTACCTCTTACAGTTGGTCTAATACCCATATTTCTAACTCTACCAGCTTTACCTAGTCTAACCAATTCATGAGACTCGTTACCTATTTTACCAATAGTACAGTGACAATTTTCTAAGAACTTTCTGATTTCTCCAGAAGGCATCTTTAATGTTACATAACCATTTTCTTTGGCTGTAATTTGGGCATAACCACCAGCAGAACGAACTAATTTAGAACCTTGTCCTGGATTAATCTCAATTTGACATACAGCTGAGCCTATTGGAAGGTTTTTTAATTCTGTAGTATTACCCTCTTTTACATCAGAAACAAGATTGTAATATTGACCTTTTTGCAATCCTTTAGTGTGTAAGATGTAGTGTTTTTTACCATCTCTTAAATCACTAACTCTACAAATAAAAGAAGTTCTATTTGGATCATACTCTATTGTTTCTACTTTGTAACCGTTTTTAAAGTAATTTTTAAAAGTAATTTTTCTGTACAATCTTTTACTTCCACCTCCTCTATGTCTAATGGTAATTTTTCCACTAGAATTACGACCAGCCATTTTTTTCTTTCCTTCGAGAAGGGCTTTGTAAGGGGCGTCACCTGTTAGGATTTTAGAATAATCAATAACCGATGTTTTTCTTCTGGCAGGTGTTGTTGGTTTGTATAATTTTATCTTTGACATATATCTAATCTAAATTATTTAGTTGCTTTTTTAGCTTGTTGACCTCCGTGTTTTTTAAATGAAGTTGAAGGAGCAAACTCGCCCAACTTGTAGCCTACAAGATCTTCTGTAATCATTACTTCAAGAAAATTTTTGCCATTGTGAACACCTATTTTGAAACCGATCATTTCTGGAACTATGGTGCTTGAACGGCTCCATGTTTTTTCAATTACATTTTTACCTTCAGCTTTAGCTTTCTGAATTTTTTTTAAAAGCTTTGGATGTACATATGGTCCTTTTTTTAACGATCTTGGCATAATGGTAGTGTTTTATTATTTTTAAATATTATGAATCAAACTGACTATTGAAATTATTTAACTTCTCTTCATCAAACACATCTCCTGTATTTAATGTGATATAGATTTTTTTAACAGCTTTTTGTTTTTTTATAACATTAAACTTTTTTCCTCTACGTTTTAATTTTATAGGGCAGTTGAGTATATTCACTCTCTCAGGTTTTAAGTTAATTTTTTTTAGATGTAATTCTACCAAACTTCGTGTAACTTTTATATTTTTATCAATAAGCAATAAACTATAAGTGTTTTTTGATTGCAAATTATAGGCTTTTTCGCTCTGTAGTAAAGTAAATTTAGGCATAGTTTATTTTAATCTTAATTCTAGAAATTCTCTAGCTGTTGGCGTTAGAATAACCACTTGTGAATTAGCAATTTTGAATAGTTTTAAGTTTTTTACATTCAAAAATTCTACACCAGTGTTTTTGAAACCCATTAGCTCTTGTTTATCTTGAGTAGAGTAAATAATTAGAGTTTGTTTTGTTTTTGCTACTTGCTTGGAATAAATAACATTTAAGCAATCCAAAGCATCCTTAGTTTTTACAAAACCTTTGTCTTCAATTTCAAAAACTACATCTCCCATTAAACGATCTTTAATAATAGATTTTAAAGCAGCTACTCTAGAAGTTTTGTTGATTTTTCTATGCCAGTTTACGGTATTTCTAGGTCCGTGGGCAACACCTCCACCTACCCAAATTGGTGAACGAGTTGATCCGTGTCTGGCTCTTCCAGTACCTTTTTGCTTCCAAGGTTTTTTACCTCCTCCACTAACTTCAGATCTTATCTTTGTGTGAGCATTACCCCCTCTAAGATTTAGCAACTCTGCTCTTATTACTTGAGCTAATAAAGCTTCTCTCACTTCATATTCAGATAAAGATTCAAAGGCTTCTTTTGTGGAAAGTTTTTTATTTTTTAAGATATTTAAATTAAGAGACATGTTTAGATAGACTTAGATATTTTTAATAAAGACTTGTTAGCTCCGGTGACAGATCCTTTGATGTAAATTAGTTTTTTATCGTAATCTACATCTATAACTAAAAGGTTTTGAAGCGTTCTTTGCTCATTTCCCATCTGCCCTGCCATTTTTTTACCTGGGAGAGTTCTTTGTGGCCATCTAGCACCGATAGAACCTACAGCTCTTACATGATCATGACCTCTGGATTTAGGCTGACCTCTAAAGTGATACCTTTTAACAGCTCCAGCGAATCCTTTACCTTTTGTTACACCGACTAAACTCACTTTATCATTTTTTTGAAAATCTTGAATATTAAAAGTTGTTTTTTCTTCAGGTAAATCTGATTTGAATTCTGTTATTTTAGCAAAATAATCTTCTTCTTTAAGATGCTTTTTGATATGACCAGAAATAGGTTGTTTTCTTTTTCTCTTACTACCATAACCTACTTGAAAAGCATTGTAGCCATCTTTTTGTACACTTTTTCTCTGAACTACTTTTTGCTCTTCAAACTGAACAGCTGTAACAGCAACAGACTTATCTTCTAAGAAAAGACGAGTCATACCAATTTTTTTTACAAATCCAAACATACCTAAATTATTTTGACTGATTATTTAAAGTTTCTATTAAAATATCTACTCCGGCTGGCAAAGATAGTGTTGAAAGGCTGTTTACTACATCTGAGCTAACATTATATATATCAATAAGTCTTTTGTGTTCTCTAGATTCTATAGTGTCAGCATGTTTGCTATAAATAAATGGTGACCTTCTCAATACGAACCTTCTTTTTTTGGTTTTTAAAGGCACTGGTCCTATAATATTTCCTCCAGATTTAAGAACTACTTGCACTAATTTCTTAACTGCTTCTTCAAGCACTTTATGGTCGAAAGAGGTTATTTTTACCCTCATTTTGGTATCAGACATCTGGTAATATTTATTTGATTAAAGTCAAACTAATTTTGTATAAGAGAAATTAAAGCTTGTCAAGAAAAGGTTTTGGCTTTCATCTGTTTATATGGAGCAAAAATTTATAAAATGCTTGATTTTAAAAAACTACTCAGACGAACTTGGCAAGTATGTTTTTTTGAAAATTTTGACTGAAGAGAGTGTTGAGATTATCAAACTTTCCAAATCTTTAGAGTCTAAATCTAAAAATCTCTTTCACCCGGATAAAATATACACCCTAGAACTTATAAAAACCCGAAAAAACTGGATTTTAAAATCAATTTTACAGTTTGAACAGTGGTGTTTTCCTTCAAAGTTTCAAGATTTTTTACTTTTAGCTCAAATTATCAGCTCTGTAGATTCTTCTTTAAAAGTTGGAGAGTTAACAAACGCTTTAAATTTTACAAAAAATTATTTTAATTTGGTTGGTATAGATAAGTGTAACTTGCAAGATTTTAATGAAAAACTGCAAATTCAGCTAGGTTACAACTCGATTAGCATAGTAAAAAGCTAGACTTTTATATAGTACTTTTGTTAAAAATCCCAGCCAAACCTATCATTACGGCATTATCTCCGGTTAATTCAAGAGGTGGTAGGAATATTTTTGTCTTTTGGCGTTCTCGACTTTGATTTTTTAGATCTTTTAGTTGAGTAAATTTTAAATTCAAATTTTCAGTAATACTCTCTAATTCTTTTCTTAGAAGCTGATTAGCTGAAACCCCGCCAGAAAGACCTATGGATTTTATTTTGTTAGCTTTGATAGATCTTTTAATTGAGTTTATTAATTGCTCAATAGCAACTGACTGGCTCGAGATGCAAACTTGGTAAATGAAATCTAAATAATCAGGTAATTGCTGGTTGTTAGGTTGTAATAAAATGTTTAAATCTTCTTTAGATAATTTCTTTTCAAACCCCCAACCTGGAAATTTTTGCTTTTGAACCAAATACCTAACAGCAGTTTTTAATCCAGAATATGAAAAATCTAAGCTTTTGGTATTTTTTTTCATCCCTACAGGTAAGCTAAGTGGGTTTTGTTTTTGATCTTTAGCAATTTTAGAGATCCAAACACCTCCCGGATAAGGCAATCCTAACATTCTACCTATTTTATCTAGACACTCGCCTACAGCATCATCTAGCGTTTGACCTAAAATGGTTTTTTGCTGCCAAGAGTTCAGTAGAATCAATTGAGTATTACCCCCACTAACGAGTAGATGCAGGTGTGGAAATATTTCTTGATTGGATGATTTGTATTTAGAGTTATAAAAGCTACTAGCTACATGTCCGTGTAGGTGATTTATTTGATGTATGGGTATATCTCTTTTTGAGGCAATTTTTACCCAAAATCTCAGAATTTTGGCAAATTCAATTCCAACTTGGAGTGCTGACGATAACCCCGGCTGATCGGTAACAAATATCCCTTCAAGGTTTGATAAAAAAAATTTCTGATTTAGTTTGCTTTCTGAAAGGCTTTCTTCAAAGACTTTGTGGATATTTTTAGCATGTTCCCTTGCACCAATTTCTGGTATCACCCCACCGTATTTTTTGTGTACATTTATCTGAGATGATATTACACTTGAAAGTACTTTTATATTATTAACTGTGTTAAGTAGTATACTCCTATCAGCAGGTTCTTTGTATTCAAAGATAGCTATTGAAGTTTCATCGCAACTTGACTCTATAGCTAAATACATAATAACAAAGATTTAATTAAAAAATCTACACTAAAAGAATCTTTACGGTAAATTGTAATAATTTTTGATTGGTATAATAAACTCTTACAGCCCTAGGAAATATAAGGAAGTGGATTTTGCTTTACCCCATTAACTATTACTTCAAAATGAAGGTGGACTCCAGTAGCCCAGCCGGTATCTCCCATAATACCGATAGATTGACCTTGCAATAAAGTCTTACCTGGAACAATACCATTCTCTATTTCACTCATATGTGCATATAGTGTTTTGATTCCGTTTCCATGGTCCACAACAACTGCTAATCCATAACCTGGAACACTAAACCTATAGACATCACTAACCACACCTGATTGCGCTGCATAGATAGGCGGTTTAGATCCCACTGGACTACTAGCGATATCACAGGCAATGTGATTGGGTTGAATACACCTAGAAACATAACCGGTGGTAGGCCAAATAAAACCAAGGCTACTAGCTGTAGTATTTGGAGAGAAACTATTTTGAGCTGCTTTTTGTTCCTCAGCTCTTTTTAGGTTATCTATTCTATCATTTTCTTTTTGATTGGAGGCTGTGACCGCATCAAAGTTGGTCGTAGGTATGAGTATAAGAGACCCTTTTGGAAAAGCTCCAGTGTTTCTATCCAGTAGATCTTCGTTGTTACTATATACTAAGCTTTGGTCTACACCATAAATTCTTTGCAGATCTTCTGGCTTGGTGTCTGCGGCTGCTTTATATATATATCCATCTGCCCAAGGTAAATATAAAGTTTCGGGTAATTTAGCTGGATCTGTTATTTCGTTATTAAAAATTACTGTATCTGGGGATAAGCCATACATTTCAGCTACAAGTTCTGGAGTGTCTCCTGACTGAACTTTGTATTGAATTATTTTATCAAAAATTAGGCTATTTCCATTTTTAGCTTCTTGTTTTAGTAAAGAAACTACAGACAGAGCTGAAGTATCTGAACCTGTATAACCCGAGAAGCTTTTATCAATAGAGTAATTATTCAGCGCTTTATTTAAGACACTTGAAATAGGATTTTTTGAGTATATTCCAGAAGAAAATGAAACTATAAATAAAACCACCCCTACTAATGATCCTAAATAAAATTTAGTTAAGACACTATACAACTGAGAAACCAAATCCGTGATAATGGAGTTTATTTTTTTAACTTCCAACTTAAAGTCTAGCCACCAAAGATGTCTAGATTCTTGTGAATATAAAAGATCTAGAGTTTCTAAAATTTTATCTTGCAAATATCTGTATTTATGGGGAAGTGACAAAGTTTGCTGATACGCAGAAGAGAGTAAGATGAAAGCTTGAAAGGCTATACTATGCAAAAGCTCTTGTAATAAACTAACAGTGCAAACAATAAATATCCTACTAAGCAATACCAACCTCGAAAGACTTTCAGTAGAAGATACTATTATTGTTGATAGTTGACCTTGAGATCTATAAACTGGAATTATGTCGCCAAAAAAGTTGTTTTTTCGACCAACTAAGACAAAATTTGGTTGATACAGTGAGTGGTTTGTATTATTTACTAGATTTAGACTATCTTCGGAAAAAATCATATAAATTTTACTTGATTATAATAAATATTTTAATAAATTATTAATGTCAAAGTTTTATTTTTATACTTGGGCTGTTGGATGTAGATATACTTAAAGATTTTATAAATTTCTTTTTTATTACTTCAGGTTTGGATTTTTGGATAGACTCAATTGCAGTATTAAGGTTTTGAATTAATTTTTGCTCATCAAATTTAGAATTAATTTTACCAAAAACAAGGTGAACATTGCCAGTTTTATCATTTTTATAATCGATTTTTCCAGCTTTGATTGTTTTGATTATTTCAGCTATATTTTCACCTACTGTTCCTGTTTTAGGATTTGGCATCACACCAGCAACTCCCAATATTCTTGCAATTGAAGGCAACTTTTTCATCATTTCTGGAACCGCCACAGCTTTATCAAAGTTGATTTTTTGATCTTGTTTTATTTTTTCAACTAGCTCTTCTCCTCCTATTATGTCTGCTCCTGCGTCTTTTGCTTCTTTTTCTTTATCTGGAGTTACAAAGGCTGCTACTCTAATTGTTTTTCCAGTACCGTGGGGTAAGATAGCTGAGCTTCTAACCAATTGATCTGATTTGGTTGAATCTATATTTAAGCTAGCGTGCAGTTCAGCACTTGGTCCTTCCTTAAAGTTTGGTTTATCTAAAGAAAGTATTAATTTTACAGCTTCTTCGACAGTTAAACCCTCGGGTTTAGAGTCTGTCACAGATTTGATAGTAAGAAAATTTTGAGAATATTTTTTAGATCTTCCTGAGATCTTTTTTATAAATTGTTTTGACATAGTAATAATAGGTTATTAGCGGGGAATCCCTCCCTAATTTGGAATTTTATGTTTTAAGCGGCGATTTTAACTCCCATACTTTTGCAAGTTCCCTTAACTTGATTTACACCAGATTCTAAAGTTGTTCCATTAAGGTCAACCAGTTTCTTTTTTGCTATTTCAAGAATTTGCTCTTCAGTAATGGTTCCAACAGTATCTTTTATTGGATTAGCTGCACCACCTGTAATATTTAGAACTTGTTTGATAAGCTCAGCTACTGGAGGTGTTTTTAGGATAAATTCATAACTTCTGTCTTCAAAAACAGTCATTAAGATAGGTATCATGCCTTGCATTGTGCTAGTTTTGTCATTAAACTCTTTGCAAAATTGAACAAGGTTAATACCAAGGGGTCCAAGAGTTGATCCAACTGGAGGTGCCGGAGTTGCTGCTCCTGCTTTGATAAGCATTTTTACTTGTGCTTTGATTTTTTTATCAGCCATAAAATATATTGACTATACGGATTTTTTATTCGAGTAAATAAAATAACAGGCTGAGAATCAGTTTTTGTCAAGAAAAGCAATAAATATATGATAAAATTTATCAATGTAAGTAAAAAATACTCCGAATTTGATAACAATGCCTTAAAAAATGTTAATATATCTATAGAGGCTGGGGAGTTTGTTTCTTTTATAGGACATTCTGGGGCAGGTAAAAGTACAATCTTAAAAATGCTTACAGGAGAAGAAAAGCCCGCAGAAGGTGGCGAAATTTGGATTGAAGATATTCGAGTAGATAAAATCAAACCGGAATATTTGCCCTATTTAAGAAGAAGGATTGGGTATATTTTTCAAGACTATAAACTTCTTCCAACTAGAACCGTTTTTGAAAATGTGAGCCTTGCTATGGAGGTTGCTGGAGCCACAAAAAAAGAAATCCAGCGAGATGTCCCTAGGTTGCTTGAGTTGGTGGGATTGGCTGATAAAACAAAAAATTACCCTAAAGAGTTAAGTGGTGGTGAAAAACAGAGGGTTTCTATAGCACGTGCCTTGTCTCACAACCCAATTTTACTTATAGCTGACGAGCCTACCGGAAATCTTGATAAAACCAATGCATATGAAATTATTACTCTTTTATTAAAAATCAATAATTCTGGAACTACTGTGCTGCTGGCTACACACGACCAAGAAGTTGTGGATAAGCTTAGAAAAAGGGTGATTACAATCCAAGATGGAAGTGTTATCTTGGATCAAGCTGTGGGTTTATATTATATTTAAATAAAGTTTTGGATGTTTAAAATAGTTTTCAGGCTGATTGGTGTTTTGAGCTTGGTCTTGAGTCTATTTTTTGTATTGATCAACAATATAAATTATTTTACTAGCAATCTTAGCAAAGAAAGAAGACAGTTAAATAGCCAAAAGCAAATTTTGGAAGCTGACCTAGAAAGAAGACGATCTCAAGCAAGGTCTGACTTAACAACGACAATAGAAGATCGTGTTAAAAATGGATCTATTGAGTTAATTCCACCTGGTGGTACAGTTTCTACAACTGAGCTAAAACCTTCTATAATTGATACTATAAAAGAAACACCTCAAGAAGTGCAAGCTGAAAATACTACGCAAGGTTCTGGAGTTACTATTCGTTAGGGTGTTTGGGATTTTTTCCAATTTTCATATGTTTTCTTTTGCTTATCTTTGAGTAGTAGCTCGTATAGCGGTCTGGCTAAATAATCAATCAAAGGGTAAATCTTTTTTAGTGGAGAATAAATCAATCTTAGTCTAATTATTGCAAGTGCCATTGTCATTGCAACTCGAGCAGGATTTTTTATGGTGGAGTCTTGAGAATCTTCCCATAAAATAGGAAACTCTAATATTTTGTAACCAAATCTTTTTAAATCTACCAACAAATTTACATCAAATGCCATATTAGCTATGCTCAAATGTGGTATTATTTTTTTTAAGGGGTGTTTTCTGATCAGTTTTGCCCCGCATTGGGTGTCTTTTATCTGGAGATTAAACAAAAAATTTATGCCAAAGTTAAAACCACTGGTCATGATTTTGCGTGATTTTGTCCTACCCTTTACGATTGACTCTGGTAGGTTGCGAGAGCCTATAATAGCATCTATCTGAGGAAAGTTAATCAAGACTTTGTACAAATTAAAAAAGGTATCTGCTGAAGTTGAAGCATCTGCATCTGTAAAACCAATAATTTCACCATTTGCTGATTTAAAGCCTTCTGTTAAAGCTCCTCCTTTGCCTATAGCCTCGGGAATATTTAAATATCTTAACTGTGGGAATTCTTTTTGAAAAGATTGAATAATCTCCAGAGTTCTGTCCTTGCACCCATTTAAAACTACAACTAGTTCGAATTTGTCTTGAAATTTGTCTTGGAATTTTTTTAGATACTCTTGGAGGGTTGTGCCTATTCTAGCCTCTTCATTGTAGGCAGGTATTACTATTGATAGCTCTGGAATGTTTTTCATATCAAAATCCATCAAACTGATAAGCGTTTGGAATAATCTCAATTGTTTGTGAGTTATAAACAGAAGCTATGTCAAATTGAACCAGAAGATTTCTATAAATCGAATTTTGAGGTTTTGCCAAAAAAAACTGCCAGGCTTTGTACAAATGTTTTAATTTTTGTTTTGTTATTTGCTCTTGCGGGCTGCCAAATTGATTATTAAAACGATTTTTAACTTCCACCAAAAAAAGTTTATTATCTTTTTTCAAAATAAGATCTATTTCACCTAGTCTGCCTTGAACATTACCCAATCTATATTCAAAATTTTGACTTATTAGAGTGTAACCCAAGCTTTGATAGTATTTTAGTACTAAATCTTCACCTTTTCTTCCAACTTCAAAATTGGAAATTGTCGCCATGTGCTAGGTGTCTAAATTACTTGGAAGCTACTGCTATCTGTGGTTTAGTTTGTTCTGTTTCTTCTATATCCCCAAGAGCCTGTCTAATTTTTCGGGTTTTGGTTTTTTTGTCTGACTTAGGATTACTCGATTGAGACTTGGCTAATCTAGCTTGGTATCTTTCTATTCTTCCAGTCGTGTCCATAATGGTATCTTGACCAGTATAAAAAGGATGACAGTTGCCACAAACTTCGGTTTGCATTTCCTCTATTGTAGAGCCTATTGTATATTCACTATTACAATTTGAACATCTAACTTTTGCTTGAATATAATAAGTAATTCCAGTATCTTTAGCCATATTGCTGATAAACTATATAAGTACAAAGCTACAGACTGATTTTTGTCAAAAAAATTAATCACTATTTGCAATTATAAGATTATTGATATATAATCGAGAAAACAAAAATAGAAATGCAAGCAGCTCCAAATAGAAATTTTTCACCAAACCGTTACAGACAACAACCTGCAACCCAACGGCCAAGCCCTTATCCACAGAGAGTGGCTAGGGTTGTTAGGTACCAACAACCTCCTATTTATGCCAATAGAGCAGCACCTTTGCTAGTAAAAAAAGTTAATTATTCACCAAAAAAACCCTCACAGCAACCCAAAGTCAACAAAGATTCCGTTCAGTACCTAAAGTCTTTAGCACCTGCTAACCTGCGAAGAGAAGTGATTAAAACCGAAGTGGAAATTCAAAAGGCTTTGATTGAAAGTGAAAAAGCTTATAGACAAGGAGTATCTACGATTCGGGATCTAATCGCACCCTCTTCAGTAAAAATCACTACCGGTAATTTAGAAATTGGTACAAAGCTAGCTAGAAGTTTTTTTGTGCTAACATACCCTAGAATTATCTCAAGTGGCTGGCTGGAAGGCTTAGTAAATGCAGATATTCAGATGGATATTTCCATTTTTATCTACCCCAGAGACTCTTCTCAGGTTTTGAAAGAGCTAAAAGGAAAAGTTGGTAAAATAGAAGCTAGTTTGAGATTAAACGAAGAAAAAGGAGCTCCTAGAGACCCAGCCCTTCAAACCGCCTATACCGATGTAGAAAGTCTTAGAGATTCAATCCAGCAGGGTATTGAAAAGTTTTTTAGGGTGGGTGTTTATTTCACTATCTATGCCGATAACTTAGATCAGCTTGAAAGAACCTCTCAGGCTATGGAAGGTCTTTTAAATCAGCAAAACATCCTAACCAAACGAGCAGCTTTGCAGATGGATGATGGTTTTAACTCTTCCCTCCCTATCCTCAGAAACGACTTAGACGTCTTGAATAACATGAATACTAGTCCACTTTCTGCTTGCTTTCCCTTTGTTTCGTCCGAGCTTTCTTCTGATAGTGGTATTTTGTATGGTATAAATCGTCACAACAGCTCTTTGATTATCTTCGACAGATTTGAGCTTGAAAATGCAAATGAAGTAGTTTTTGCTACCTCTGGTGCTGGGAAAAGTTATACAGTTAAGCTAGAAATTTTGCGAAGTTTGATGGTTGGTATAGATGTTATTGTAATTGATCCTGAAGCAGAATACAAGATTTTAGCAGATACTCTTGGCGGAGCTTATATTAACATGAGTTTAAATTCTAATAACCGTATCAATCCTTTTGATTTACCCAAGCCTATTCCGGGTGAAAGCAATGCTGATATTTTGCGTACATCTGTAATTGATTTGATGGGGTTGATGAACTTGATGCTTGGCAAACTAAACCCTGAAGAGATTTCAATTATGGAAAGAGCTATTCAAGAAGCATATGCCAAAAGAGATATAACGCCAGATTCTGATTTTCAAAATATTATACCCCCAACTATGAAAGATTTGGTAGAAATTTTAGGTGGTATTGTGGGTGGAGAAAGCTTGGCTCAAAGACTTTATAGGTACACCGAAGGAACTTTTTCAGGTTTATTTAATCAAAGAACTAATATAAACATAAACAAAAATTTTGTGGTTTTTAATATTCGTGACTTGCAAGACCAATTGCGACCAATTGCCATGTATGTTTTGTTAAAATATGTTTGGAATGCTATTAGGGCAGAACTAAAGAGGCGAATTTTGGCTATAGACGAAGCCTGGATCATGATGCAATACGAAGACTCAGCTAAATTTTTGTACGGATTGGTAAAAAGAGCTAGAAAATACTATTTGGGGGTAACTACAATCACTCAAGATGTAGGAGACTTCTTGAACTCTTCATACGGAAGACCTATAGTTACTAACTCAGCTTTAAAGGTGCTTTTGAAACAATCTACCGCATCAATCGATCTAATCGCTCAAACTTTTGCCCTCACTTCTGGTGAAAAACAAGTTTTACTTCAATCTGGAGTGGGTCAAGGTATCTTTTTTGCTGGACCTAGACATGTTGCTATGGAGGTTTTGGCGTTTCCTACGGAGCATAAAATTATCACCACCAACCCCAAAGACTTGCTAAAAATGCAAGAATTCGCTCAAGAAGAGCAAAATAAGTAAAATGAAATTAATTGCAATTCTAGGTCAGACTTCCTCTGGAAAATCTGAAATAGCCGTAGAAATAGCCGATTATTATACTCAAAAAGGCTTGGTTGTTTGGGTGGTTAATTGTGATTCTAGACAAGTCTATAAGGATTTAAATATTGGTACCGGAAAAGTGGCTGGGCAGTGGCAACAAACTGACAAAGATTTACCGAGTTCTAGTACCTATTTTTACAAAAATATACCTCACTTTTTGATTGATTATATCGAGCCTCAGGAAGGTTTTGATCTTACCAAATACCTTAGTGATTTTAAGAATTTATTCACACAAAAGGTTCCAGATATTGTCATTTTATGTGGTGGAACTGGACTGTATGCCAAGTCTGTATATTCACAAAAAGACTATTTTACAACCAAGCCTGAGCATCTTGAAAATTACAAACAGCTCAGAGAATATTATAGCAATCTAAGCCTTGGTGATCTACAAAAACAAACTGAGGATTTGAATCTAAACCAAAGTGATTTTAATAACAAAATAAGGTTAATAAATCAACTTTTAAAAAGAACCGCTACCCTTAATGACTGGCTAATTCCTGAGCAACCAGTTGAGTTTGAAGAGAGCTTTTTGTTTGGGATTTTGACCGAACAGGGAGAGTTGTACCAAAAAATATCTGATAGGTTAAAAAACCGTATCGATTCAGGTCTTTTTGAAGAATTTTTGAGCTTGAAACAAAAAAACATAGACCCTTCTTTTTGGACTAGAATTGGCTTGGAATACAGACTTTGCTGGTTTTATTATTATGGTTTAATTTCTCAAAAAGAGTGGCAATCAAAGCTATTATCACAAAACCTTCAATACGCAAAACGACAACTAACTTGGTTCAAAAGAGAGCCTTTAATTTGGAAGAAAAGCACCTTTGAAATACTTCAATACCTCACAACTTATCTAAAAATTTAAGCTTGAGTGACTCTATCAAAACCTATTTTAATTTAGTCTTGAAAAAATATAAATACTCACATTCTAAATTTCATTTTTGGCTATTTTTTCGTTCAAATAATTGTTAGTTTTTTACCTTAGATTCGAAGTTTTTTGAAATTTTAAACACTTTCTTAAACATCAATATTTTTATCAAAAAAATAAACTTCTTTGATTATATTTTTGTAGTTTTCAAAAGTTAGGCGAGTATTATCTGACAAACCTGATTTTATCATAAAACTATCAACTTGTGGCTTAGTCCAGCTTAGGTTCAAGAGATTATTTTTTAGGCTTTTTCGAGGATGCACAAAGAGCTGTTTTATGATTCTACAAATAGTTTGTCTGGCTTCCAAATCCAATTCACAAATCCAATTCTGAGAATCTTTTTTGGCTGTCAAACTCATTCCACTAACCAAAGCTGCATCAACTTTTGGAGCTGGCAAAAAATTGTTTTTGGCGATAACAAATTCTAGCTTGCAATCCCAAAAAAGCCTGCACCACGCCCCAAAAAAAGTAATGTCATCGGTTGCTAGTTTTTGAGCTACTTCTTTTTGCAAAATTACCGAAAAACTTGTCTGGGGAAAGTTGATTGCCAAGTCAACCAAGATTCTTGAACCCACGTTGAAAGGAAGGTTGGATAGGAGGGTAAAAGGTTGCCAGTGTTTGAGGGTTTCGGTTGGTTCGTGGATTTCTTGTAAGGCATCTTGTTGCACAATTTTTAGCAAGTTTTGGTGGTTAAATTTCTTTTTTAAGACTTCAACTGCACGATTATCAATTTCCATTGCCAGTAGTGGCTTTTTTAGATTTAGTAGATGTTGAGTTAATAGCCCTGTACCCGGTCCAATTTCTAATATATTATCCTCAGGAGCTTTGCTAACCAACTCTTTCATCTTGGCGATTACTTTTTTTTGCACCCCTAAATTTACCAAAAAATTCTGCCCGAGACTTCGTTTTGGTGATATATCTGTGTGATTTAATTGTGTCTCTTTGCCTGAAAACATATTTAGAGTTATACTTAATAAATGTCATCATATCAAATTCCTCAGTTTTTAGATTCTGGAGATAAAATCCTAGGGCCTTTAAATCTGAGACAGTTTGGATATGCTTTAGGTGGTTTTTTGCTTGGAGTAATGATTTTTACTGTAGTCAATTCAATTTTTCCTACCCTTGGGGTGTTGGCATGGGTGCCTTCAGTTCCTGTAGTTCTTTTATTTACTTATTTGGCTTTGGGCAAGTTTAATGGCAGAGACAGCGATGTGTATGTGTATAAATTTTTCTTTTTCGTAATCAAACCAAAAATCATGAAGTATCAAAGACATCCATACCTAGATGATTTAAACAAAAAAATGTCAGACTGGACTGTCGAAAAAATAAACAAACGCTGGGAGTCTAGTTTGGCTCAAACCAAACAGATCGCAGGCAATGAATATCTTACTTTTAATCAGGGTAATTCTGACGACAAAGCCTCCAAGATAAAAAGGCTCGGAAACTCCTTAGATGACACACTCTTAAACTCAACAATTCAAGTGGAATCCAAATTGCTATCCATTCGAGCCAAAGAAGCTATGTTTAGGAATTATCAATCAGCTAACCAAAAGCTAACCAAAAGAGGTCTTACTGGAAAAACAAAATTGGTCAGACCGCTTGGGCAAGTTCCAGTTCCGCCTCCAATTGCTAGACCTGCTGTGGATAATAATGCTCAAAATTTCTTTAATGCTCAAAAACTCACTAATTAGTCTTTTATCAAGGGTTCTGGTGTTATTTTGCCATCAATTTTGTTCAAAAATTCCCTACCTTTGTGGGTCAGTTTCCTACCTTCAATACCTTTGTCGATAAACCCAAGATGTAGTAAATATGGTTCAATTACAGTTTCTACGGTGGCGGATTCTTCCATCAAAATAGCACTCAGGGTTTTTAGTCCACTGGCTCCATTTTCAAGGGAACGAAGGTAGTTTAAGTCAGCTGAAGTTAGTCCATTTTTGTAAATTCCAAGCTCATCTAAAATCTCCTCGGTTTTGGCTTTTTCGATAACTTTGATTTTGTGAACTAGCTGGTAATCTCGAACTCTCTTGAGTAAGTTATTAGTAACTCTAGGAACTCCTCGACACCTTTGGCAAATCAACATCTTGGACTCGTCATCTAATTTTATTTTTAAAACACTGGAATTGCGATCAATCAATTCTAAAATTTCACTTGGGCTATAGGCTTGTAGATGAAAAACATTGGTAAAACGATCTTTGAGAGGTTTGGATAATTTTCCAAGTTGGGTGGTGGCTCCAACTATGGTTATTGGTGGAAGATCTATCCGCACAGCTTTGGCTGTAGTAGCTTTTCCCATGACTAAGTCAACCTGAAAATTTTCCATGGCTCCATACAAAGTTTCTTCTAAAGGGGCTTTCAGGCGGTGAATTTCATCAATAAATAAAACAGTCTTGGGTTCGATGTTGACCAAAATACTTACCAAATCCCCCACTCGTTGTAGTGAAGGAGCGGCAATAACTTTGAAGTTGGCTTGAATCTCCCGACTAATCAAACTGGCAATGGTGGTTTTCCCAAGACCTGGTTGCCCATAAAATAAAAGGTGTTCAGGTAGTCTATCCCGAATTTTACTGGACTCCAAAATTAAACTCAATTGTTTTCGTAGTTTATCTTGACCAATATAGTCTTTGAGAGAATTTGGTCTGAGCTGCAAAAACTCTTCTTCTTCACGGTTAGTTAGCCAGTCTAAATTATTTTTTTCAACTGGTTTTGGTTCTTTGGATTCAACTTCTGAATTGTCTTGATTTTGGCTAGAAACTATCATTTGTGTGGTTTTAATTTTGTTAGGAATTTTGCATCGGTTTTTATCATTGCTTTATCTGAGTTGAGTTTAAATTAAGAGGTTTTTTAATTAGAAAGCTGAACCTGCCGTTTGGAATTTTTTCAAATCCATAGTTAATTTATCTCATTAAGATAAACTTTTTTCAAGCAATTCTTTAAATCTTTGGGGGTTACCTTTTCCTTTACTTTCTTTCATACAAGCTCCAACCAAAAATCCAATTACTTGGACTTTTCCAGACTTATACTGATCTACCACAGCTGAGTTATTTGCAATCACAGTATCTACAAAAACTTGCAAACTAGAGTCATCTGAAACTTGCATTAGACCTTCTTTTTCTATTGTCTCTAAAGCATTTTTGTCTGGATTTTGGGTCAAAATTTCAACAGCTTTGGAAAGGGCTTGGTTACTAATTTTTTTCTGCCTGAAAAGTTCAGCTAAATCTAAGGCTTGCTTGCTAGAAAGAACTTTCGAAATTGGAATTTCTAATTTTAAGGCTTGAGATAAAACCACTCCTGAAATTAAGTTACCAACTGTACGATAAATTTCTTGGTAATTTGAATCTTCTGTTTTGATTAAATCTGTAGTTTGATTAAAAAGATCTCCGACTTCACTTTGACTGACAAATAGGTTGGTAATTTGTAGATTTAAACCTTTTTCCAAGTATTTTTCTCGTTTTTGCATTGGTAAAATTGGTAGGTCGTTTTTGGAAGGAATATCAGCGTCGGAAATGGCTAAAATTTGCAGATCTGGTTCTGGGAAATATCTGTAATCGTGAGCGTCTTCCTTGCCTCTTTGGCTTACGGATTTATTCAGGTCATCTCTCCAACCACGAGTTTCTTGAGCTGGAGTTTGTCCTTCCTCCAAAAGTTTGGTTTGCCTGATAATTTCACTTTCAATAGCTCTTCCTAAAGCTCTAATGGAGTTAATATTTTTGATTTCAACTTTGTAATTTGGTAATTTTCCAGCTTCTTTTTGTTCTGGAGTTTGAAGACTGATGTTACAATCAAACCTCATCTGACCTTTTTCCATGTCGGCTCCAGAAATATCCAAAGTTCGTACCAAAAGTTGTAATTCTGCCACAAAAGCCGTAGCTTCTTGGGTAGTTCGAATTTCAGGTTCGGTTACAATTTCAATCAGTGGTGAACCGGATCGGTTATAGTCAACCAAAGTTTTTTCGCCTACGTGTAAAGATTTTCCAGCATCAGATTCTAAATGAGCCCTGGTTAAATTAACGGCACATTTTTGATAATTTTTACCATCTTCATTGTCGATATAAAATTCCACTTTTCCACCCTCCACAATTGGATTGTCATATTGGCTAATTTGATAACCAGCGGGTAAATCTGGATAAAAATAATTTTTCCTGTCCCATCGGGTTTTGTTTGGAATTTTGGCACCTACTGCCACTCCAAATGAAATAGCTTTTTTGACCGCCGCTTTATTCAAAAAAGGCAAAGCCCCAGGTTGCCCTGTACAAAATTCACAAATATTTTTGTTTGGTTCATCAGGAATATATTCATTTAGACACCTACAAAAAAGTTTGGTTTTGGTGTTTAGCTGAACATGAATTTCTAATCCAATAATCGGAAAAAGGCTTGGCATAATCTACTTTTAACCTAATTTAAGTTAGCTTTTATCGTCAAGAATTCACAGACCTACACAATCGCAAATTCTTTATTGTATAGGCTAAAAACCCGAATAAACAATTTATTTCTTGACAAAATAATTTTTTTTATCAAATCCTGACTGCCTTTATTTTAAGTACCATTTTTAGGAACTTAAAGTTTAAGGATTTTTTATCAATTTAATCTTAATTTTCATATGCCTCTTTCTTTCGTTGCAGCTTTCGTTGCAGCTTTCTTCGGTGGTCGATTTCCATTTGAAACCCTTCCAACAGCTTTAATGGTTGTTTTTGGTTTTTCTTTAGTAGCTTTTAGTCTTTTCAGAGCTACTGGCAAAAAGATTACTCAATAAAAAATAAAAACTAGCTTTATTCCCGCCTTTATGGCGGGTTTTTTGTGTTTAAAAATTAATTCTGAACAATATCATATGCTCCAATTTGATCCTCATAATTCCCACGATTATTACTTTCTTCATTACTATTAGAGTAGTTAATAGAAGTAGAAGATTTTTTAGAAGACGAAGCTGATTCAGCTGGAATTTTTGAAAAACTTGATTCATCTTGGTTAAGTACTTCTTGCTCGTTGTTTAAGCTTAAATTTGTGACAAGATCTAGATTTTTAGATGCACTGGAGTTAGAAGATGATTTGTTCTCATTATATTTTTTATCAGATTCCATAACTGTTTCTCTAGGGGGTTTGTTTCTTTCAACCAAAGGTGATGCAAAACTAAACCAAATATAAATAAAAAATCCAAAAATTAAAAACGCTCCGAATATAAAAATGAAAACTTTGATTAAATTTTCTGGTTGATTTCTTGACATAGCAATAATTACACTTAAATTTGTAATGCATATAGCCTGAACTCTTTAAGTCTTATAGTCAATATGTATTGCAAATATCTGGTTATCGACACCGAGACCACTGGGCTTAGCCCTAGCAAAAACGGCTTGATCCAATTAGCCGCTATTGGCTTGGACGCAAAACTTGATATAATAGATACTTTTTGCTTTGATGTATGCCCACCAAAGGGTGTGGATATTTCTTTGCAGGCTTTACAAATTACCGGCTTTACCATGGAAAGAATCTCCAAAGGCTTGAGCTATCAAAAAGTAGCTGAACAGTTCTTGGAATTTCTACAAAAAAACTTTACCCAAAAACCAATTGCTATAGGTCAGTTTTACCCGTTTGATTATGCTGTCCTAGAAAATGTTTTTAGCAACACTCTCGCAGGTCAAATTATCTTACAAAACTGGATTACAAATGATTTTATAGACACCAAAGCCCTTGCTCACGCTTTAAATCTAAAAGCTAGACTTGCTGACAAACCCGAACCTTTTAGCTCCACCAGCCTTTCCAACCCGGAAGGTCTTCGTAAAATTTTGAATTTGTCTAAAAACCTAGCAACTCACGACGCCTTGGGAGATATTTTGGCAACCCGTGAAGCTCTCCTAAAAATGCTTGATTACTTAAAGTGATCTTGGTAGGTTTATCTGTAAAAAACTACAGCGTTGTATATAGTTCTGGTGGGTAGAAGTATTCAATTAACTTCTCTGTAGGAGTCATATTGTCAATTCCTTTGTGTGGCTT